>Ga0190367_1000214_pt1 | contig 45047 bp, 43 predicted proteins | sample 4872181011_MG_FD_171838 | JGI IMG/M metagenome (GOLD analysis project Ga0190367, IMG submission 171838) | Hydrothermal vent microbial mat bacterial communities from Southern Trench, Guaymas Basin, Mexico - 4872-18-10-11_MG | ecosystem: Environmental > Aquatic > Marine > Hydrothermal vents >... | reverse complement strand
GTTTAATGGTGGCGGCGGGCCTGTAGGGTGGGAGGTGGCCAGGCTCTCTCGATAGTGTGTCTGAGGGGGGAGGCGAATGTTGCCTAGCCGTAAGCACTTAGTCAAGGGGTTATACAGGGCTGAGGGGCCAGCGCGGCTGAAGGTCGTGGAGGGGGGCTTCTATGCGCTGGGCAGGGTCTTTGAGAAGGGAGATGCGCTAGTGGTGCCTAGGGGGATAGTGACGTGTATCGAAGTGGATGCTGAGTGTATCGTGGAGGGAGTTATCGGGGGGTCTCTAAGTGAGGCTAGACCGGAGGAGGAAGTGATCGGAGTTTGGCGGGAGTTGTCTGAGGAGGTGGTGTCGAGGGGAGGCAGGGTAGTCGTAGTTGGGGAGGTTGACAGCGGGAAAACAACGTTTTCCACGTTTCTAGTGAATACCGCCTTAAGCAGGGGGCTAAAGGTCGCATTCATAGACGCCGATGTGGGACAGAACGATGTGGGGTACCCCGGCACTATAGCGCTGGCAGTCCCCACAGCCCCCCTCTCATGGCTAGGCGAGCTAGAGCCCTTAGCTCTCTACTTCGTGGGGTCTAATACGCCAAGTGGATGTGAGGATGCCGTAATATTAGGCCTATGCAAGCTGCTCAGAAGGGCTGAGAGCTATGATGTAGTGGTAGTTAACACAGATGGCTGGGTGGCCGATAGGAGGGCTAGGATGTACAAGGCTAGGCTGATCGAGGCTGTGATACCCGACACGCTAGTAGTTATGGAGGGCACAGGTGCTTCAGAGCCCCTAGCTCGGATGTTCGAGACTTCTCGCATCCAGGTCGTGAGAGCGCCAACGCCCCCTGGCGCCAAGGGCAAGGAGAGGGAATTGAGGAAGATGAGGAGAGAGCTAGCCTACCTGGACCTCCTGAGGAAGTCAGCTGTCAGGCGATTAGACGTGAAGGCCATCAGATTCTGGGGCGTGTGTAGCCTTAATGGTGGGGTTAGGGATGAGAAGCTCGAGTCAGTACTATCCTCTCTGCTGGGCGTGGAGGCGCGCGTGGAGGTGTGTGGGGGGGTCATGGCAGTGATAGTAGGGGATGAGAGGTCTTACAGGACGGTGTTAGACGCTAAGAGGGAGTTAGTGAAGCTCGTCAGGAGAGAGGTAGTGGTCACCAATCTGGGGAGGCTTAAAGGCCTCCTAGTCGGCCTGCTAGATGAGGAGTTGGAGTGCGTGGGTGTGGGAGTAGTGGAGGAGGTCGAACCTCATAAGGGCTACGTGAAGCTGAGGACTCCGGTCAGCGTGGATCGCGTGCGCTTGATAGTCCCAGGTCAGCTCAGGATATCTGAGGAGGGCGTGGAGAGGGAGCGAGGGCTACCGCCATTAGCCTAATCCTGAGGGAAAAGATTTTCCCTAAGTCATCTCTGGAGAAGGGGGGTTGAGTTGGAACCCGTAGAGGCACTCCTCAACACCATGTTGGAGATTGCTGAACAGATACTCAAGGTTGCTAGAAACATGGACAAGAGACAGGTTAGGCGCATGCTTGAGATGTTACTGGAGGCGCGCGAGAAGGGGAGGAAGGTAATGGTTGTAGGAGCTGGCCGCTCGGGGCTTGTCGGCAAAGCATTTGCAATGAGGCTTATGCACCTAGGCTTCAGCGTCTACGTGCTGGGCGAGACGATAACGCCCGCCGTAGCCAAGGAGGACCTGATAGTCGCGATCTCGGGGTCGGGGACTACGCAGGTAGTAGTTAACGCAGCAGAGGCTGCTAAAAGGGTCGGCGCTAAGGTAATAGCAGTGACCTCATTCCCCGATTCCCCGCTAGCTAAGGTGAGTGATCACGTGGTCCACATACCGGGCAGGACAAAGGTCTCTAAGGAGATAGACTACTTCACGAGACAGATACTGGGTATTTACGAGCCCCTGGCTCCTCTAGGCACGCTATTTGAGGACGCTGCCATGGTTTTCTTCGATGGGGTGATAGTGGCTCTGATGAAGGAGCTAGGCTTGAGTGAGAGCTACATGAGGGAGAGGCATGCTAATATAGAGGTGCCTGGCTGAACTACCTACTCGAGCTAAGTGCGCGCCTTATATCATCCTCAGTGGCCTGCTTGACGATGTACCATTCCGCCCGCCCCTTAACCCTCTCATGCTTGATGAAGCCGGCGTTCTCGAGCACCATCAGCGTGTGATGTAAGAGCGAGTAGCTAGTAGCTACATTCCTCTCTAAGACTATCTTCAGGAGATCGGGTGTGCTCATTCTCCCTCCCTGCTCCTCGAGTATCTTATAGACTTTCACCGCTCTCTCAATAACCTGGGGACTCCTAGGCCTAGGCATACTCAGCCCCTATGCATAATTTTAAATCATGGAAAATTAAATTTTTCTATTCTCAGCCACCCGGTTTAGACGTAGCTACGCGGCAGAGCGGGACTATGTCGCAGACGTTTATCCGCCCTCCTCCATCGCCCTCGCGAACTCTATGTACTTGGATAATAGCTCCTTGACACCATTAGCTGCTTCCACGGAGTAGCCGAAGGTCGCTAGGTACTTGCTTAGGTAGGGGTCTAGCACCCGCTCATCGAGTATCGCGACAGCAGCGTAGTCACGCTCAGACCTGACACTCCTGCCGATGGCCTGTGCGACTCTCACTGCTGCTGGGATCATGTACACCAGCCGCCATGCCGCATCGCTATCTCCTACTTTATACTTGAGGACCTCAACTAGCTGTCTGTTGAGCAGGTTCGGCTCAGGTACTGGCAAGCCCGCCAGCACTACCAGTCTAATCAGGCTAAGTCCATCAGACCTGAGCTCTATTCCCTCCACTAACTTGCCCCATGCAACGCAGAGAACGAGGAGCTTCTCGTACCTCTGCGCAGCGGAGATTACGTCTTCAAGCTTGGTGTTCTCGCGCTCCATGAATAGTGGTCGTGCCCTCAGATAGGCCCTAATCGCCTTAGCCATGTCGTAGGAGGGGGCTACTACCAGGGCCACTCCCCGCCTTAAGTGCATATACAACTCGTCTATTACATGCGCCATGAGGCCGTAGGTAGCGGCGCCACGCTCCACGTACCTGGATGACACTCCTTTCATCACCATCACCTTAACGCGCCTAGCCCAGGGCAGCGGTATTCTCAGCTCCCTTACGCGCCCTTCCTCTAGCCCGAGCATTGAGACCATGTAGTCGCGGGGAGGTAGCGTCCCGCTCATTAGAATGGCGCTCCTCACTCCTTGGAAGACCGCGCCCGCCTCCCCTGCAGGTGACACACAGAGGTTCCTAAGCGCAACGTCTCCATCCATTGGTTCAGCCACTAAGGTGTAGCCAGGCTTGTGGCGGGCTACTGCCTTAAGGAAGGAGGCTACGCTGCGGATAGCAGTAGCTCGCCCTACCCTGCTCTCCACCACGGCGGCTATCCTCATTAGATCATCGGGATTGGGGGCGACTTCTATCAGATCACCTCGCTCAACCTCTATCTCCCCCCTCCTCTCCACTGCTCTCCTCAGCTTAGACATGAAAGAGTATAGCGAGTACAGGTCTCTCTCCACCTTCTCGCATTCACCGCCTCTACAGTAGCGTGACACCTCCCGGCGTGCTGCCCTTACCCGGCGACTGGTAATCTCCTTACTTAACACACTTATTACGGCGCTGGGCAGGTTGTGTGCTTCATCAACTATGAGTAGAACTTCGCTTAAGCCTGTGCCCAAATCGCTGAGGAATGCGCGCCTGATCTCTGGGTCGAAGATGTAGTTGTAGGCAGCTACTATCACGTCGGCTGTGCTGAGAGCGCGCCGTGCTAGCTCGTAGGGGCATGCCCCAGCTTCAGAGGCCCTCGCTAGCAGCTCTCGAGGGCTGAGCAGCCCTTCAAGGCTGACACTAACTTCCGAGGCGCGCCGGTGATAGGGGCAGAGCCCGCTTCTAACCAGCTCACTGCAGAACCTGAGAAACTCGTCATATGGCAGCAGCTGTACTCCCCTAACTAGGCACAGATCCCTCTTGTTCTGGAGGAATACGGCGTCAAGCTGTATGCGCTTAGTGATGGTCTTAAGCTCCCTCAGAGGAGCCTGGAACTGGGTCCGCGCTCTAACCAGGTACACCACTTTGAAGCCCCCGCGAAGGCTAGCTGCGAGGGCCCCCGTAAGCGCTGCGGCAGTCTTGCCAGCGCCCGTCGGGTAGCCTACCATTAAGTGATTTCCCTCGAGTGCACTATCACGGACTGCCTCTGCTATCTCCCTCTGGCCAGCCCTCCAGCTATTGTAGGGCCATATATCCCCTATATCCACGTTAATCGATAACGAGTCTAGTCTCCTCTTTAATTGTTCGCAGCACGAACATGGTGCGGGTTGACTCAACCCCCTCTATCCTACCTATCTCATCAAGTACCTTAGTTAGCTCCTCTCGGCTCCCCACCCTGACCTTGAGGATTGTGTAGTACTCCCCCGTCACGTCATATATCTCGTACACGTCTGGGATCTCCTTAAGCTTCTCTAACACCTCTTCGTACTTCCTCGGATCAGCTGTTAATGCTATTATGGCAACTGTCCCCTTCCCCACCTTCTCCGGATCTACTATCGCCTGAAACCTCTTGATCACGCCCTTCTTAAGCAGCTTCCTTATCCTCAGATGGACTGTAGCCTCGCTCACCCCCAGCCGCTTGGAGATCTTGGAATATGGAGTCTTTGCGTTATCCTGAAGTATCCTGAGCAGCTCTTTATCAATTTCATCCAATGCCACGCGCGACTGGCTCGACATGACTCTTCAATATATCCTAGGCGAGAGGAGATTAAAAACCCTTTACCCTATAACTCGAACTCCTCGCAGGGCTTCAGCACCACTACTTTTGTCCCCCTAGATCTTGAGGTGACTTCCTTTGCGAATACTTGGGGATCAGCTCTAATGGCTGGGAACGTATTGTAGTGCATGGGGATTACAACTCTGGGCTTCAGGAGGGAGGTGAAGACCGCAGCCTGGAGGGGATCCATCGTGTAGTGCCCGCCTATCGGCACCATAGCGATGTCAACTGGGTACAACTCTGCGTAGAGCTTAATGTCGTAGAAGAGGCCTGTGTCCCCAGCGTGGTACACAGAGCCCTCGCGGCTCCTCACTATAAAGCCGACGGGTATGCCCCGCCCAGAGCTGTGCAAGGCTGGCGTAACCACTACTTCGAGCCCTTCCACACGTGCTGGGCCTCCTACATTAACACCTACAGCTCTCAGCCCCCTCTTAGCCGCCTCAACCGCTATCTCGTGAACCGCGACTAGCGTCGCGCCAGTCCGCCTACATATGTCGAATGCTTGGCCAATATGGTCGTCGTGGTCATGGGATACCAGCACTAAGTCCACGTGACCTAACTGCTCCACACTTATGCACGATTGCGGATTACCCTCTATCCAGGGATCAAATAGTAGCCGCTTGCCATCCATCTCCACGCAAAAAGCCGCGTGCCCCAGGAACTTTACCTTCATCACTCTCAGCAGCCAGACGGTGCTTATTTAGTTTGTTTTTGTTAGTAAGTTAGATGAAAGCTGCGAAGAGCCTGTACAGGAAGAGCTGTAGCGCGCTTGAGATTAAGTAGCAGATCACTGCACCCACGAGCGCCCTGCGCGCTGAGACGAAGCCACCTTCCTGAATAGCGGCCATTAGCACTACAGCGCTCCATATGGTGAAGAAGGCCATGTGAGCCTCCAGCGCTGTTGACAACCCTGGTACTGCGCTGAGCGCAGCTGAGGAAAGGCTTAGAATCACGCTCACGTTGCGTATTGGCTGCGCCAGTACCAGCTCTATCGCCTTATAGGGAGACAGGAAGTACGCGGTAATTATCGCCTTTGAGGCTACTTCATAGAGCTTCACGCCGAGGGCGTACCCGCCCAGCACTACAGTGAGGTGCGTAGAGCCTCCCACAGCCCTGAGTGCGATCCATATGCCCACGGACGTGGCGGTCCACGTTATGAGACTGTAGCCGAGTGATAGAATGTGTAGCCGCAGGTAATACTCGTCCTCAAGCTCCCCAAGCCTCCTGATATGGCCAGTAGCGTTGACTGCCACAACCCTCAATACACCTCCTGATGACGTAACACGGGGAGGAGACAGGTGACCGCCCTTAGCCGTGGCCAGCATAACCTTAGATGCAATTACGGAGTTTCCGAAGAGATGCATAAACGCTAACAGGATCATACAGGCGAAAGGACCAGCTATATCGGGCTTCAGCGCTATCTCTGCGAATGCGGAGAAGGGGCTTATGCCCACGAGCAGGATGCGCTTGAACATCTCTTCAACGCCTACCTCCTCCCTCCCCCACTCACTCAACGATTCTCACCTCAGCTTTGGGGGCTGCAGTTCTCACGAGCTCAGCCACTAGTTGTGCCTCAGGAGATAACTTGATGACCTCAGCCCTGCCGCTGGGGTCCACTAGTATTATGGCTACGAAGCGCTTGCCATCGCCCACCAAGTACTCAAATGAGTGCATCCTAACGCTAAATCCGTGCTCCCTGAGGTGCCACGCTATCTTAAGCCTCGTCCTCAGGTCTAATACTGGGTACACACGCCCTCATAGGTCGGCGAGCTCAGCGCCTTAAAAATTTGACAGTTCTCCCCCCGATGAGGCAGAAATCTGGCACCTAGCTCTCCTCCGCCTCCGGAGCCCTTGGCCTACTTCCCAACATCTCTGCTAGCTCCATTCCACCTTAGTAGCTGAGCCGTACGAAGATGCCTCTCTATCCTGAGAGGATGCAGCAGCCCCAGGCAAGAAGTTATCAGCTAGAGGTACCACCCGCACTAGCTCATCCAACCTTGCCTCTTAGCCTAGGGTTTGGGTACTCGAGCATGCTCCTTCAGTCCTACTCCGAATCAGCGCCTCCTCCAATGGGTCCCTTTTAATGAATCCCTTGGCCTCTTCACAATAGGGGGTCAGCGAGATCGGTGCTCATCACCTTATATCAGGGCGGAGCTCAACTCCTTCATCCCCCTTTAGAAGATAGTCGGCGCTGCCTTAAAGGATGCCGGGCTTATGAGAGCGGGGTGCCTAGTCTGGATTGCCGAGAGACGGTAAGATTATAATCTAGGGTGGATTCTTGCAAGGGGGGTTTAAGTGCCTTCGATGAGGGTGTTAGTGGGGGGCCTGGTAGTCGCGCTCGCAGCCGTTGCCTCAGCAGCCTTAGCATGGATTGCATGTTACGAGGTGAGGGCGTGTGAGGGCAGTTCTCAGGCTTATACTGGCTATGCCCTTATAGCTATCCTATCGCTCCTCATACTATCCTTGATCCACGTCGTATCTGTCAAGCTTCGGAGGTGATTTCAAACTCTATCTTCCCTACGGGCTTTAGCTCGAAGACCTCTATCTCGGCTCTTACGGGTACGAAGACCCCGTCCTTAACATAGTAATACAGCGAGATCCTCCCCGCCTTATCGGACACCCCCTCCTCACTAGTCTTCTCGACTAGCATCCTGGCTAGTCTAGTCCAGTTCTCCTTTGAGGCCTCCCTAACGTCACCTCTCTCCTTGGAGTAGAATGTTGCGTAGAACCACCTCCTCACCTTGCTTATCGCCCCCCTTACTGTGGGGGTTAGCGTGGTTCTAAACACCTTCAGCTCCTCCTGCCCCATCTCCTCATGAAATTAGCCTCCGAATTATATCTCTATCTTCTGAGCCTCACCAGGGCCTATCCTTAAGGCCTAACCTGAAGGCGAGGTAGTTCGTGGCTAGGTGTATGGGGGGAGTGAGGAGGAGGAGCAAGGTTACCGTTAGGGGGCTTAAATCCCCGTACGTCAGCTGGTAGCTTGCCAGCGCTACCACGAGGAATGAGAGCTGGTCCAGCAGGGGCGCTGGGTCACCACGCCTTAGCCCTAGCCTCCTCTTGAGAAACGAGCCTAGCGCATCGCCCACCATTGAGCCCATAGAGAGCGTGAAGGCTCTGCTCACATCGCTTAGGCCTAGAGGGCTCAGCAGCCATCCCATCAGCGTGCCCGCGAGCACTCCTGACACGAAGCCTTCCACGCTCTTGCCATCGCCCAATAGTCTGTGCCCATCCGGGAGCTTCAGGCCGAAGTCGAGGGGATGGGTACGCCCCAGTAGCTTGGCCACGAGTACTGGAGTCGCATTGGCTATGTAGCAGGGCAGCGCTATAGCCGCCAGGGACTCGGCCAGCTCCATGGTGAGGCCCATCGCTTAGGGGAGGATCGCTAGATTAAGCGTTTTCGTGCTAAAGCGATTAATAGGCGGCGTGCGACTGTATCGCGGGATGGCAGACGCCTTTGTGGAGTTCCTCAGGAGGGAGGCTTCGAGGACTAAGGTGAGGAGGATAGGGTCAGCGCTTTATATAATCGAGGGAGAGAGGACTGAGAGGAGGTACAGGCTGCCCACGGACTTCATTGACGCGATACTGCTTAGGCGAGAGCCTGGCGAGCACGTAGTTGTTGAGAAGGGCCTCATAAGGGAGCTGAGGTATCGCATAGATGAGCTAGAGTCAGAGGTGAAGAGGCTTCGGCTTAGGAGTAGGGTGCTGGAGGCCCTCCTGGCAACATGTATCGTAGCCCTTATTCTCAGCCTGTTTAGGTAGCTGGCGCGGCGGCTTTTAATAGCACTGCTCGCTTATCGTGATGGAGTGAAGGGGTTAAAGGCGTACGTCAAGCGGCTGGAGGACGAGGTCAAGCGGAGGTTTGTGGGGAACGAGGAGGCTGTACACGTGTTGACGCTCAACCTACTCCACGAGAGGTCAACAGCTCTCATTAGGGCTCCGAGGGGGAGGGGTAAGTCCACGCTAATGCTGTTATTCCTGAGGGGGATCTTTGGTGACGACTTCGTCGTCATCTCAGGGGCCTCTGAGATAAAGAGAGGCGAGGTGATAGCTAGGCTTCACATCCCCTCCCTTGAGAGGGAGGGCGTGGAGAGGGTGATATGGTCTGCCTTTGTAAAAGCACCGGGGAAGGGCATAGACGAGGTAAATAGGCTGAATCCCTATACCGCGTCTAACATCTATCACCTACTCCAGTTCGGTGAAGTGTGGGCATATGGGCAACGCTACGTAGTGGGTGACTTCGTGTTATTTGCTAATGAGAATCCGGGTGATCCCACTACGTTCACCCACCCGCCTCCTTTCTATGACAGGTTTGATGTCTCCGTCCAACTCTCCGCGCTTAGCCTGAGTGAGAAGTTCAGGCTCCAGAAGCTGACTGAGAGCTATGGCTCTATCGTGGAATCAATGCCACAGGTAATTGACTTTGATACGCTGAGGGAGGCGAGGAGGGAGGTGGCAGAGGTGGAGGTCGATGTGGACCTTCGCGCGCTCATGAATGTGCTAGTGAGGGATTTACAGGCCTGTGTCAGAAACAGGGACATAAGCCGCGTGAGACCTCCTGCCCTCTGCGAGGGTTGTCACTTCGTACATGGAGTTTGCAGCATGGTTAGGGAGGGGCCGAGTGAGCGCGCAACTCTCGTACTCCTCAACCTGGCAAAGGCTAAGGAGTGGCTGGACGGGAGCGTAACTGAGGACGATATCTATAGGCTGGCGGTCTACGCCCTGGCTCACAGGATGGAACTAGTCAGGCATGATAGGGGGGTGGAGGAGCTCGAGAGAGTGCTGAGAAGACAGAGAGAGTTGAACGAGGAGAGGAGGGCTAGGAGGCAGTGGGCTATTCTCGAGAGGCTGTACCGAGGATTCAGCAGGGACCTCTACAAGCTGGCGAAGGAGATAGCTGTTGAGGACCTGGTGTTCGCAGAGGAGCTTATGAAGCTTGAGGAGGAGTGGCTGGCCAAGGGGCTCGTAAGGCCGGAGGAGACTATAAGGCAGAGGCTGATGCTGGATGGTGAGCTTTGACGAGGTAACAGAGCTCTTCAATAGGGCTCGCGCCGAGATGTTCCTCCCACCAATGGACGTCAGAGTGGAGGCGTGGGAGGGACGGGTAGAGGTTAGCGTAAGGGGCAGAGTCGCCCAGGTCCGGGTGCCTAGGCGCTTACTGGGGGATCCGGAGGGCGGTCCGTTACTGCTCTGGTACTTCAGGCACCACTTGGCTCACATGCATTACTGTCCCTACAACCTGAGAACTGTGCAGACCCTCGCCAGGGCAGCTTATGAGGAAGTCAGGAGCTGGAGGCATGCTCACAACGCTGTCAGGTTATTCTCCGATCTGCAGGTGGACCTCCTCTACCTGCCCCTGAGGTACAAGCGTCCGCCACTTCACGTCTCAGATGAGTTCTACTCGAGGCCCAGGGGGCTGGATGCGCTGCGCTACGCTGCCTATCGACATGTGTACGGGGACATGCTCAGGGGGCATAGGCTGGACAAGGATACCTTGTTCTACGGGTCCCTACTTGCCGAGGTCATACTGAGCTCCAGGCCATGGGTGGCTAAGGTGAAGGCCGTCGCTACAGTGCTCAGGAGATTGCAGGACCTGGGTAGGGTGAAGGAGTTGAGGAAGCGCGCTGGCAGCGACGTGCCTCTCTCTGAGGACTTGGAGATAGACTTCCTCAGGGAGGCTAGGAGAGCGATGAGAGGGATAAGGAGCGAGGAGGAGGCTAGGGAGATGTTCGAGCACTGGCTCAGAGGGAGGGTGGACGTGGAGGAGCTGAAGGAAGAGTTAAAGAAGGCGATCAGGGGAGCGCGGAGGGGGCGGGAGGAGAAGGTTGAGGCACCCACTCCTGGCCGCGGGAGGGAGGGTGAGGAGCCCGAGCTGCCATCCACGCTCTCTAAGCCGCTGACTAAGTTGGGCGATCTTGAGGAGGCTATCTGGAGGGCGCTATGGTATAGAGCTCGCGCCGAGGAGTTCATAATAAGGTACGGCGGGAGGCGCAGGAGGGGTACTTGGGCCATATACGCGTACCCCGACTTGTGGATGGTTGAGGATGATATAGAGGACTTAGATGTGGAGTCGAGTCTGGAGGAGGGCCCGCTAATCCCGGAGGAGACGACGCTGAAGCCTATTAACCTACCCTCCCCCTCAGGCGAGGTGATAGTACAGGAGAGAGCGCCCACAGTATTGGTGGTGCTGGACACTAGCAAGAGCATGTTGAGGGCTGTCGAGGACGCAGCGATCGCCGCCTTTACAGCTTATTTAAGCGCTAAGCGTGCTGGCGGCAGGACGGCCGTGATAAACTTCTCGACTAAGTACCTGGCAGTTGGGTGGGGCGAGCCGGACATTAGGAAGGAGCTAGCCCTGGCCTTCGCTCAAGGTGAGCTCACGATACTCCCCCTAGGGGGCATTAAGCGGCTGATAAGCGAACTGGAGCCAGGCGAGGAGGTGATGATAATAATAGTTACTGACTGTGGATGGCAGAACTTGAGGGAGGCGCTGGGATTCCTCGAGGATCTAGCCTCTAGGGGGCATCGCGTAGTGGTCCTCCACATTGAGGGGTGGAAGTATCCTAAGAGCGTTGAGGCGGTAGCGAGGAGTAGGAGGCTCACCCTTTATAGAGTTAAGGAGCCTTCAATGCTCAAGTACCTGACGCTAACTGAAACGCTGGGGGAGAGACAGCCTTTTAAGACTTGGCAAGCGCGTTCTCGATAGCCGATGAGGGACCTTCAGTGGGCTGAGCGGTGACGAGTACCCGGCAAGGCCGAGGTGAGGGTAACTGGTGTAGCGCGCTCAACTACTGAGCCGGTAGCAGTCTTCCTGACTCGTAACACCACGTCAGCCGCCTCCTCAAGCTCGCTATCATGTGTAACCAGCACTAGTTGGGGGAACTCATTCCCCTTAGCTCCGAAGAGCCTCCTTATAGCGGTCACCAGCCTCCTCCTCCTAACATCGTCTAGATGCACTGTAGGCTCGTCGAGCAGCATTACGCCTACCCGCCCTCCTGAGAGGGCTTTGGCTATGGCGAGTCTCAGCGCTAGGGCTAGCGCCACCTTCTCGCCTCCACTGACGGTGTCCACAGACCTAGCGCCCTCACTGTCCACCACTAACACCTCATAATCGTCGTTCAGCTTCACATCAAGCAGGTCTAGCTCGAACAGCGATGCGAAGGCACGCAAGTGTCTCTCTACCAGAGGCCTAGCCCTCGCTCTAAGTTCCCTCTGAAGCCCATCCTTGCTTATCAACACTCTAATCCTTCTCAGGAGTTCTATGAAGCGCTCCAGCTCCCGCACCCTAGCTCTCCTCGACTCAAGCTCCCTCAGCTCCTTCTTCAGCCTCTCCACCTCCCCTCTGATGTTCTTTAAACGTTCGTAGAGGAGCTCTAGCTCACGCTTAGCGGCCTGAGCCCTCCCTATAAGCTCGCTCTTTCTCTCCTCTAGCTCACTGACCTCCTCCTCCAGTTTCCCAAGCCTCTCACGCTCCTTCTCGAGCGATGCTAGCTGGCTTTTAGCTTCACGCAGCTTCTCCTCGAGCTCCGCCAAGGCTCCTCTAAGCTCGTTTACGCTCGAGGCAATGCGCCTCAGCAACTCCACCTTGCCCTTAGCCTCCCTCACGAGCTTCACAGCCTCCTCTGGATCTCCAAACTTGCCTAGCACGCTGGCCAGCTCGCGCCTCCTCTCCTCAAGTGCCGTCACCCTGCTCCTGAAGGCTTTTAACCTCTCCTCAAGCTCCTTTACTCGCTTAGCGTGCTCAGCGAGCCTGGCCCACTCTATCCTGAGCTCCTCAAGCTCCCTAAGCCTACGCTCTATAGCGTGGCGCGAGGGCTCTGTGACCCCTAGGGCCTGGAGCTCTGGGGTGAGCCTCCTCAGCTCCTCCACGAGCCCAGCTCTCTCCCGCGAGATGCGCTCTATCTTCTCAGCGAGCACGCGCATCTTAGCTGGATCGAGCCTGGAGGCAGTCTTCATCTTGGCCTCAACCCCTTCTAGCTCTCGACTCAGCTCCTCCTCCTTCTCGTTAAGTGCCCTGGCGCGTAGGTGTAGCTCCTCTAGGCTCTCACTGTAGAGCCTCAGGAGCGCCTCCTTTCTCTCTACAGGGAGGGGAGATCCGCATAGCGGGCATCTATCACCAGCTTTCTCGAGCTCCGCTCTCCACCTCTCCAGCTGAGCTATTAAGGCGTCCACCCTCCTTGCCTCGCTCCTCAAAGCCTCTAGCTTGCGCCTAAGCTCCTCCCCTCTCCTCTCGAGCTCCTCCTGTAGAGCAGATACCTCGTCGGCAGCCTCCTTGAGGTTGACTCGCCTCCCTACTACAAGGCTGCACTCCTCAAGAAGGGCCTTAGCTTGCTCCTCAAGGCTTTTAAGCTCAGTCGCCTTAGCTGTGTACTGAAGGGTTAGCTCCTCGAACTTCCTCTTCACTTGTAAAAGCCTTCGGTAGGCCTCATCGACCCATGAGAGCTTTAAGGCTCTCTCAGAAGCTTCCCTAGCCCTCCTCAGCTCAAGCTCGAGCTCCTCAACCCGCTGTAGCTCTACCTCAAGGCTGCTCATTAAGCTCGCGTACTCCTCTGCCACGCGCTCCAGCTTGAGTAGGTCCTCAACTACCGCTAGCTCCCTCTTAGCGGCCTGCGCCTGAGAGAGTAGTTCGCTGAGCTCCCTCCGCTTAGCCTCTAGGCTCTGGACCCGCTCGGAGAGTATGGCTGCCCTCCTCTTAATCTCCTCAAGCTTCCTAACCGCCTCCATGCGGCTCTTAAGCTTCTCTCCAACCTCCTTGAGCTCTCTGAGCGTACGCTGATACGAGCGTTCAACCTCGGCTATCTTACGCTTAATCTCCCTTTCCTCATAGGCCAGGCGCTCCAGCTCCTCCCTAACTCTCTCAGCGCCAGCCAGCTCCGCCCTCTCCCTCTCCAACTTTAGCTCGAACTGCTTTATCAGGAGGGCCATGGCGCTATACGCCTTCTCGAGCTCCTCCACACCCAGGAGCTTGGATATCAGCTGTTTCCTCTGGTAAGGGTCGACGTCTAGGAGGCGCGATATCTCGCCCTGCCTCACGTATACTGCTGTCAGGAACATCTGCCTGTCCATCCCCAGAATCCTCCTAACCTCTCTATCGACTTGTGTAGGGGAGTAGGCCAGTAGCTTCCTGCTATCCCCATCTAGGGCGTAGAGCCTGGCGTCGCTAACTGCCCTCCCCCTGGCTCTACGTCTTATCTCCCTCTCCACCAGGAATCTGCGACCGCTTACCTCAAACTCTAGCCTAACTAATGCCCGGGACGCGCCACGCCTGATGAGTGAGTGTAGGCCGCCTCTGCCAGCCTCCCTGTACAGGGCGAAGCATATTGCGTCCAGTAGCGAGCTTTTGCCAGCTCCATTCTCCCCGACAATGGCTATAGAGCCCTCGGGAAATTCTATGTGTGTCCTCCTGTATGATAGGAAATCCTCCAGCTCGAGGCGCCTGATGATCATAGCTTCCACCTCTTCCAGACACCCTCCTCGAATACCCTCTCGGCCTCCTTCACTGCCTCCTTAAAGCTCTCTTCATCACCTCTGCTTAGAAGCTCCACCAGTGTCCGAACGAAGGAGTACAGCGAGGGATCCTTGAGTCTTTCTCTCAAGAGGTCGTCGATGGATAAGCTCTCGATGGTCTCCACAGTCTCGCTCTCACCTTCTTCGATAAGGTGTATACGCACGTGTAGCGAGTAACTGGCCAGCGCTCTGGCGAGGAGCTTCTCGACACGCCCCCTCTCCACTCCGCTCCCCCTTACTTTGAGGTGTACTAATGGCTTTCTGCCGCTAAGCCTCCTCACCTCAGCTAGTATGTGAGCTCTCTGCCTCTCAAGATCCTCATACCTAACCTCGTACACCAGCTGAGGCCTCACCGACTCGAGCTTAATGAAGTGGAGTATGGGCTCATCCCCGGATAGATCGACTATGTAAAAGCCCCTCTCACTGCTCCTAATTACCTCTTGGACGTCAAGGTACTCTATTGAGCCAGGATAAGCCACGACCAGCCCCTCACGCTTAATGACGTAGGGATGGTGGAGGTGGCCCATGGCGTAGTAGTGGAAGCCGCGCGGCAGCTCACTTAAGCTGAGTTCGCTTATCATGGGGTGGGCCTCTCTGAGCGCCTGGTGCAGGAGTAAGATCCTCTTCCCACTTCTCCTGGCGGCCTCAGCCTCGATCTTCGCTAACCGTCTCAGGAGGTCGCCCCTGAAGGTGGCTGGGATATATTCCAGCCCAGCTATGCAGAGCCCGTCTGCCTCTACGACGGGCTGGTTGCGGCTCAGCATCACGAGCCCTAGGTAGTCGAAGAGCACTAAGGGAGTTAACCCCCGCCTCCTAAGCATGTCGTGGCCGCCTGGGACGGCGTAGAACTTGACGCCAGCGCCATGCAGCTTCTTGAGTTCTTCCTGGAAGACCTTGAGTGCCCTTATTGGGGGCCGTGGGCTGTGAAACACATCACCGCTGTGCAGCACAATTCTCACGTGTTCCTCAAGTATCCTGTCTACCGCCTCTCTGAAGCACTCGTATACGTCCAGCTCCCGTTCCTCAAGGCCGTACTGGGACGCCCCCAGGTGGGTATCGGCTAGGTGTGCGATTAGCATGGTTACCACCCTTCTCTCAAGTAGTCCAATTCTGGCTCTGGGTTTAGCGCCTTAGCCCACTCCGCGAGCACATCCAGGTCTTCGCCGAGCCTCCTTCCCCTGAATCTGTCTATCTTAACGAGGGCGGGCACCTTGATCATGGGGCCTATGACTACGGCCTCTCCCACGTTGAGTGATGAGAGCTGCTCGAGCAGGTCCTCGCTCAGGAGCTCACTGGCCTGCTGCACATACCTCTGATCGCTGGGCTCCACCAGGCGGAGGATTATCATGTTGTTGGCTTGGGATAGTGCGTCGGAGTCTAAGGCCTTAGGCCTCTGGCTGACTAGGCACAGCCCTATCCCGAACTTGCGCCCTTCCCTAGCTATCCTCCCTATCCAGTACTTGGAGAGGGTGTCCCTCCCCCGCGGGGCCAGTATGTGTGCTTCCTCAAGCACCGTGAGCAGGGGGTAGGGCAAGCCCCCGCCACCCTGGAAGTAGCGCTTCCTAGCCTCCAGCACGCTGCGCAGAGTGTGGCTGACTACCACGTCAGCCATCTCCTCGTCTAGGCGCCCCAGGTCAATGACGTTCACGGCCCCAACCCTGATCTGGCTGGTGATGGGCGGGGCCAGGGGATCGAGGAGCTCTGAGTACCTCTCCTCAAACGCTTCCATCTTGTTAAGTACTGCCATTACACTCTCCCTATCCCTCTTGGGTCTTCGCCCCTCTCCCATCTCCTCGAGCATTTCCTCCAGCTTCCTTCTGATGTAGTACAGGAACTTCTCAGGCGGTATGGCGGAGCTGTAGACCTTATTTCTGGCTTCCCTAAGTGCCTCCCTGAAATATCTCTCCTGGACGTAGGCCTTAGCATCTATGTTTAACAGCTTGAGTAGCTCAGAGGCATGCATGTACACTGGGTTAAGCTTAGCTGCTACCTGGTTCAGCTTGACTGAGAACTCAGCGGAGGAATACTCGGAGTGCATGTCGAATATGAGGACGCAGCCTCCCCTCTCAACTATCCTCTCAGCTATCACCGCTACCGTGTTAGACTTGCCAGCGCCCGTGACGGCTAGAATCGCCAGGTGCCTGGACACCAGTCTATTGACATCGACGTAGACTGGGATATTGGGCTCTGAGAGGAGGACGCCTATCCTTATCCCCCTGCCGTCATCACCAAATATCCTGGATAACACCTCCTGGTCGGCTCGGAGGAGCTCAGTGCCCGGGGGCGGAGGGGTACGGGGTAGCTCGAGGGTTTCTACATCCCCCACTATCTTGACCTCTCCCTTGAGGTAGCTCGTGGAGCTCCTATCCAGCTCCCTAAGCCTCTCAACGATTAGGGGGTCGTGTACGTCCTCTGTTAGCGACACGCTACCCCTAACTAGCGCCTTGACGAGCCCGAGTACTCGCCGCCCGTCGTACTCTAGTACCACGTATTGCCCCACCCTAGGGGTAGCCTTAGAGATGAAGGTGGCGCGTGTTATCGTGGCCTCTCCTATTGTGTAGCCTATCACCTCCCGCCCCATGCCTCCAGCACCTCTCTCCCAGTTCTCATGCCGTAGAGGCCCAGTATTCTGGCAAGGCTCTCCATGTCCCTATTGCTTATCACGACATCCCTATGGGCCTTGGCCATGAAGTAGGGGTAGCCTCCGACGCTGTACCTCGATAAGCATTTCAGGATTGACGGTAGGTCTTCTTTCCTCGTGGTCTCAAGCCTAAGCACGGGCCCTCCCCTCTCCAGCCTCACGTATGCCACAGTCAACTTCAGCCCCCGGAAGAACTCCCAGTAAGCGGGGAGGCTCCCCTTCAACCTAGCGAGGGCAACTTCCCCTCCGGGCGCATAGCCAGGACCTCGCGTATAATGCTCATAGAGCGCGACGTCAGGCAGGCCGCCCGCAAGCCCGTGTGCCTCGGACTGCTTAGCTATCGCCGCCACCTCTCCCTCCTGCTCCCTGAGCACCTCGTACATCAGGGTGAGGTACTCCAAGTACTCCACAGCCAATGCCTCCTCCCTCACTTCTCTTCTCTCCTCCACCATCTCCTCTACGATCTCCTTTGAAGCCACGCATAGCTCCCCTCTCTTAACGCTATCCAGAATGCGCTCATGTGCGCTTGTATCAAGGTACTTGATGTGGGCAGCGCCACCGTACTTCCACGGGCGTACTAGCATGCTGATGAGAGAGCCGTCTAGTACAACTACACAACCCTTAAGGTCTCTCAGGGCCTTAAGCGCGAGCCGTAGCTCAAGAATGCTCATGTAGAGTCTAATTCGCTCCTCGGGCAACCAGTACGGAATTAATATGTCCACATCAGCGGCTCTTCTACACACCTCTACCCTGCCGTGCCTAGCTAGGACGCTCTCAGCGGCAACCGCATACAGCGCGTAGCCCCTATACAGTATCATGTTTCGGCTGCCATCTACGCCTACGAAAAGATAATCATTGTTGTCCACATCGTTGAATGAATGCCACGTTATCCCCGGTGGTGACCTGTCTCTCAGCCTCCTCATCTTAGCTAGCAGCTCCTCCCTTCTCCTCAGCGCTGTGTCGACAACCTCAACCAACATCCTAAGGGATTGGGGGCTTCCATGATTTTACTGAAACGCTGAGAGCTCAGTGAAAGTTAAGGAGCAATTAAGCGCTAGAGCGCGGGCCGTCGCCCTCTAGCCCTAGCTCCTCAGCGAGCCCCAATTTCCTCGCAGCTTCCTCTATCGCCCTCTGCCTCTCCTTCAATGCCATGGCTTTGCTAGCCTCGTAGTCCTCCTTCAGAGCCTCCAGCAGCTCCCTCCGCACTTGCTCTGGTGCACCCTCGAGTATCTCCTTCGCCCTCTCCACCTTACCCTCGTGTATCAGGTCTAGGAAGAAGTTCTTCAGAGGCGCTGTCCTTATCCTATCCCCCTCGAGTATCAGGACAAAGCCAGTCTCGTAGTCTACCTCCACTTTAACCACTCTCTCTCGCCGCTTTTTCAGCTCCTCGAGTGCATCTCTCGAGATCACTTTCTCCAGGCCATACACCGATGCAGCCTTCTCGACTTTCTCTAAGGCCTTCCTGCCCATGCTATATATTTCAACCAAGTCGCTTAACTTGAGGGGGAGCTCATATGTTCTGCCCCCAACTACTATAGTGGCCTTAAGGCCCTTCACGTTATCTGTCGGCATCCTCACATCTAGGAAGCCGTCGAAGGTGAAGATGGGCACGACCTCGCTCACCCCATCCGGAAAGACTATTTTTGCCCCCTCATCCCATAGCCGCGCGCTAGCTTCGCCGAGTATGAGGTGGCGCCCGCTCTCGAAGACTGGCGCGTTTACTTGGGGTGCTAGTAGCTCAGCTACTCCCTCGACACTCCCCTCCACCTCGTAAACCCTAAACTTCACCCATCCCCTCCCAGTCTTTATCTCTATAGTGCCGATGACCTTTTTAGGAAAGAGGCCCGCACCCCTTATAGCTTCTCTGGCCTCCTCCTCACTGACCTCCTCAGCTACGCCTATCCACGGCATGCCTCGTCCACATGGGCGGCCTCGCTTACTTAAGCGTGACTGAGGAGCAACTTACGCGCAGAGCGGTTTCATAAACCATAGCTTAGCTACTCTAAGGATCTCACTGGATGCGTAACACGTGAAACATGTCATGCCCTTTAAGCTCCATATACTTGCTAACCTCTTTCCCTAGCTCTAGCAAACACGTGCAAGCAGGCTAAGAAATCAATGCTTTTGAGTAAGTCGTAGGGTATCTCAAGTGGGCGGCTTAATGGAGTTGAAGGAGGTTACGAGGTGGAAGACGGTCAGAGAGTCTCCCCTCTACGATAAGGTGGGTAGGGGGAAGGTTAGGTGTAGGGTATGCGAGAGGAGGTGTGTACTGGGGGAGGGGGAGAGGGGCTTCTGTAAGACTAGGGTGAACCTAGGGGGCCGCCTGTACACCCTCGTCTACGGCGATCTCTCAGCGCTTGAGTCTAGGCCCATAGAGATAAAGCCCTTCTTCCACTTCTGGCCCGGCTCTACGGCGCTGACATTCAGCACGTGGAGCTGCAACTTCACATGCCCTTGGTGCCAGAACTGGCACTTGTCCAGGGCAGAGCCGGACCCCGCTAAGGCGAACTATATGCCTCCTGACCGGGTGGTAGAGATTGCGGCGGAGAGGGATGAGGGGGTGTGCGTATCTTTTAACGAGCCCCTAATGCTGTTCGAGTACAGCTTAGACGTATTCAAGCTCGCCAGGTCGAAGGGGCTGTACTGCACATACGTGAGCAACGGGTACATGACGCTAGATGCTCTAAAGATGCTTCATGAGGCTGGCCTAGATGGTCTGAAGGTGGATGTTAAGGGGGGCAGGGAGGAATACCTCAGGTACAATAGGGCGAACGTAGATGTTGTGTGGAGGAATGCGAGGGAGGCTATGAGGATGGGCATGCACGTAGAGGTGGTGTACCTAGTGGTGACGGGGGCTACTGATGGTGAGGACACTATAATCGACTGCATCGAGAGACACCTCAAGGAGCTGGGCCCTGATGTTCCCTTGCACTTCACTCGATACTTCCCCGCGTTCGAGTACCATGAGCCGCCAACTCCTGTGGAGAAGCTTGAGTGGGCCTATGAGCAGGCCAGGAGAATGGGGGTTAGGTTCCCCTATATAGGGAATGTGCCTGGGCACCGTTACGAGAATACTTATTGCCCTGAGTGTGGTGAGCTCCTAATACGGCGCTACGGCCCTTACGTGCTGAGGTATAAGATGAAGGGAAATAAGTGTCCTAAATGCGGCACGGAAATACCCATTAGGGGGAGGTATGTCAGAAAGGGCTTCTTTGGACTGCTTAGCCGCCTCTAAGCCAGGCTACATCATCATACTCAGGTAGAGCCGACTCTTCGAGTCGAGCTTCTCTGGGTCCTCGACCATGTAAACGCGGCCGTCGGCGTCTCTTATTAGGAGCCTCCCATCCCTTAGCAGGCGTATGCACCTGCTCCAAGTGTAGAAGGTGACTGGCCCCTTATCCGTCACTACCCTCCACTCGTACTTGCCCTTGGCGCTGCGCACACCTAGTATCTTCTTAACCCTAGGCATGAAGTATATGATCCTTAGCACTCTCTCGAGGAGTTCCCGAGACCTCGGGTCAAGCTTCCTGTAGTCTCTGAGCATTCCTAGCTCCTCCTCATCCCTGTAAAATATCACTATTTCAGGGTATGAGTAGGGGAAGGGGCGCCTCGGCCGCACTCCACAGTACACTCGCCCCTCTATCTCTACGTCCACCTCATCTAGCCTGGCCTCTAACACGCGGACATGCCTGGGATCGAGCATCTTAAGCTCCCTTAGGATATTATCAGCGTGCATACCCCTCACTCACCGCGGCGGCACTCATCCTGGTGAGTCCCTTGAGCTGAGCTTCCCAGAGCTTCTTATACAGACCGCCGCGTCTGAGCAGCTCCTCGTGGGCCCCCTCCTCCACGATCTTCCCCTCATCCATCACGACGACTCTGTCGACAAACCTTAACGTGGATAGCCTGTGGGCTATTATTATCGTGGTCCTCCCCTTCGTGAGGCGCTCAAGCTCTTCCGTTACCTCCTCCTCAGTCAGCGCGTCAAGGGCGGCGGTTGGCTCGTCTAGTATGAGTATCTTCGGGTTCTTTAGTAGGGCTGCTGCTAGGGCTACTCTAGCTCTCTCACCTCCAGACAGCCTGGAACCTCTCGAGCCCACCTCAGTATCATAAGCCTCAGGCAGCCTCATGATGAAGCTGTGAGCCCTCGCGGCTTTAGCGGCCGCTATTACCTCCTCAGGGCTAGCATCCTCCCTGCCGAGCATTATGTTCTCAGCTATGGTGGTGTCCAGCAATATCGGGTTCTGGAGCACAATAGCCACCTGCCTTTTCAGAGAAGAACTCTTAATCTCCCTAACGTCCACGCCATCATACCTGATTGTGCCGACCTGAGGCTCGTATAGGTGCAACAGCAACTTGACCAGCGTCGTCTTACCGGATCCGCTGGGGCCCACGAGGCCTATCCGCTCCCCAGCCCTTATCCTCAGGTTCACTCCCTTAAGCGCGTAGTGAACCCCGTCATACGTAAACCACAGGTTCTCGCACTCCACCTCCCCTCCCAGCTCCAAGTCCCTGGCGTGTGGCCGCTCCTCAACCTCAGGCTCCAGATCTAACACCTCGAATATCCTGTTAGCAGCTACGGCGGCGCGCTGCAGGCTCTTGACATTCTCGAGCAGGCTGAACACTGGTGTGTAGAACATCCACATGTAGCTGGTGAAAGCCATGAGGGAGCCGAGGCTCATGGCACCGCTAAGCACCTGGAGCCCGCCCATCCACCAGACCAGGATGTTGCTGGCTGTGAAGGCGAGGCCGACGGCTGGCCATATCTCCTGCTCAAACTTGAAAACGTCCATCTGTGCTCTCTCGTACTCCTCAAGGCTCTCGGAGAACTTCTCTCTGAACGTGGGCTCCTTGCCGAAGCTCTTGACTAATATGGCGGCATTGATGGCGTCTGACACTATCGACACTATTCTCGACCATCTCCTCCAAAGCCTGTGGTAATACCTGGCAGCGAGCCTCCTGTAAATCGCGCTACCCAGGATCGCGATGGGGATGGGGAGCAGGGCTATGGCGGTCAGCCAGGGGTTCAAGGTTACAAGCGTAGCGCCTATGAAGGCTATCATGGCGGCGTTTATGAAGATCATGTTAAACGACCCAGTCATGAACCACTGTATTCTATTGACATCGTCTATTACCCTCGAGAACAGGCTGCCGCTCGTGAACCTGTCGTAATGTGAGAGGGACAGCTCCTGGAGCTTAGAGAAGACCTTGTACCTGAGCCTATTGGCCACAGCCACGTTCAGCTTGGTGCTCAAGTAGCCATTGAGGGTTCCCAGGGCTGTGTTAACTAGGTTCACCGCGAGGAGGCTGAGCGCTATCTGGGCGAGCTTCTCGACGTGAGCACGAGTCGTCAACACCTCATCAACTAGTATTTTCATCAGGTAGGGTGGGATCAGGTTTACGAGCCGCATGGCCACCGCCACGACTATGGTCGCGGCGAGCAGCGGCGCTATGGGCTTCAGGAGCCCTAACAGCCTTAACAGCACAGCCTTCGAACTCTTCCTCTCAGCCTCTGCCTTAACCCTCTTCAAGAGTTGACGCTTGAGGAGGCTGTAGGGGATCTTCCCGACTACTAAGTTGTTTATGAGGCTAACCAGATTCTCGAATGCCTTCAGCCTAGCCTTAGTGAATACCACGACGCTCTTAGGCCCCTCATCAGTGTCCAGAGCCATTACGCAGGTGTTGATGTAGCTACGGAGCGAGGCCATCGTGATCTTAGAGAGGGGGACTTCATACTCCAGCCTTTCATTTAAGACTAGTAGCCTTTTATTCGTCAGAACAACGTGCTTCTCGCCGTACTCATCGCCTACTAGGTCGGACCGGGCTACCGCTACTACCTCCTCGCCCTCCTCCAGTAGCTCCCTGAGGGGGGGTGGAAGCTCGCCACTGGAGGGGTATAGCTTAATGCCGTCATCATCCTCGTCACCACCCATACCCACCCCCCGGGTGTCGGGGACTGTGAGGCTCCTCCTATTTAAAGCTTCCGTGCGAGTTAGAGCGGTAGCCACTTAAAGGCGCGTGCGTAAGTATGCTGGCCGATGAAGAGCCATTGCAGCGCGGAGTGAGTGAAGAAAAGGTTTCCGGCCTGAGGCTCACTTAGCGTCCTCGACCCCCCTGTCAGTTATCAGGAACTTGGCGGAGGCGCCTCTCGCTATCCTTGGGGAGTCGATGCACTCTATCACCCAGGAGTCGCCACTCCTCCTCAGCAGAAACCTGTGAGTTGAGGCGTGAGCTATTATGTTCCCACCTGCGGGTAGCTTCAGTGCAGCGCCCCACGGCACGGGTTGAGTTAGGACCTGGTTGGTTATCGCTACAGCCATGTTGTAGCGCCTTGCATATCTCTTCAGCCAGTCCAGCAGGTAGTTAATCCTCTGCTGCCTCGCCGCTAGCATCTCACGGCCCTTGAACTCTGCCCTGTACAGCGCTATGATCGAGTCTACTATGAGCAGCCTAGCGCCCTCCCTGATAATGCGGGGGAACTCCTCTATCACTATCTCCTCCAGCTCATCTACGTTTAACGGCCTCACGACATAGACGTTCTCCAGAGGGTTCTCTACTCCAAACCTCTTGGCCATCGCCTCTATCCTGCTTGGGCTGAAGGTCCCCTCAGTATCTATGAACACGGCTCCTCCCCCCAGCCCACCCTTGCCAGGGGGCAGCTGGACAGTCACGGCGAGCTGGTGGCAGAGCTGTGTCTTGCCGCTGCCAAACTCGCCCGCAAACTCGTAGACATCCCACACGTACATGCCGCCACCTAATAGCTCGTCGATCGCCCTAACCCCTGTCGTAAACATGTCGCGTGTATCCAGCATCTTGGCGTACTCAGTGCCCCTAAACGCGCGCCTGGCGCCCTCGCGGCTTCGCACAAGCCTGCGCGCGGCCCTGACGATGAGCATGGCCTTCTCAACATCAATCCCGGCTCTGTCCGCTAACTCCTCCGGGTTGAAGAGCGCTATGTCCTCGACGTACTCAGCCACTCTAGCTACCTTCTCGAGGGTCAGCTTGCCTACCCCGCTCACCTTCCACTCTCTAACAGGCGTTAACTCTTCGCTCATCTTACCACCACGGGCTGGCCATCAACTAGTAGTAGCGAGACCCCCTTCTTGTCGTAAACTCTTAATATCGTGTGTAGCCAGCTCCACATGCCTAGTAGCTTAGCCGCGCCCGTGACTACAAAGGGAACTCTATAGACGCTGGCAACTCTCTCCATTATGTCGAGCGCATAAAGAATACCTTCATCCACGTGCCTGGTGAACCTCTCATCGAGCTCTTCTACAAGTACTGGAGCTCTCTCAGCCTCTAATCGCCTGGGCAACTCGACTAATAGGTCCCAGAGGAACTCCTCATCTAAGCGGGCTCTAGGCTTGATAGGCTCTGGCGATAACTCGAACTCTACCCCCGACGCTAGCGTGAGGCCGGGTGATATGAGGAGCCTACCGCCAGGATAGCTGAGCTCAGCGTAGAGGGGGTGTAAGAGGATTATGTGGCTTTCAGCCATCGTTAAGAGCTGTGTCGCTCTCTCAGCTCCCACCCACTGCTCTAGCTCCTCACGCCTCAGGCACTTTAAGTGGGTCAGCGACATCAGCAGCCTGCCCACCTGTAGGTACTTCGGCCTCATGCCCTCCCCCTCTCTCCTATCACTTTAAGCCAAGGGTTGCCGACTAGCCACTCGGGCAAGCCTCCCGCTTCCAGCTTGATGCGTTGAGGCTGGCTGACCTTAGCCTCGACAGGCTCCTCTCTCTCCTTGCCTAGCCTCAGCTCCCATAGCGCCTCAAGGAGCTTCCCGTAGACGCGCTGCCCTTTAGCCGTTAGCCTGACAACCTTCAGCCTCCCATACTCCTCCACCTTAACAAGCCCCAACGCCTCTAGCTGAGAGACTACACTCTTAGCTCTCCTAGAATTCCTGTTGATATCGGATATCTTGACTCCATCGCCTATCCTGTACACCCAGTACAGCACGTTAAATTCGTTGAACTTTCTCACATGAATACCTTGTTCCAGAAATATTTAAGCATGTCACATACCTGTAATATATCGTATTCTACGCTGTCATGGACATGAGATCTTTGACTCTGGGTAGGAGTTCCCAGCCGTGCTCTATAATCCCTAGTCTGCCCTTCGCGCACTCTCTCTCCGTGAACTTCTGCACGTCATCCGGCTCAACGCCCGGCACGTGCACAGCCACAGGCACTGGATCATCGGTGTGAGCTTTGGCGCTGGGCGGCGTCGCGTGGTCAGACGTGACTATTATGGCGTATTCGTTCAAGTTTATCCTGTTGAGGAGTAGTTTAACGAAGTGAGAATCAACATCCTCGATGGCCTTGGCCTTCTCCTCGAGAAGACCGTCGTGTCCAGGCTCGTCAGGCCCCTTAAGGTGTACGTACACGGCGTCCACTCTCTCAAGCAGGCTTAATGCCGCCTCTAGCCTATCCCTGTAATCCCTAGCCTTATCTCCAGTGGGGGGAGGCACTTCGGCTACCTCCATGCCTAGGAGCCGGGCTATGCCCTTCTCCACCGGCATTTCAACTACCGCCCCGAACTTCAGTCCGAGCTTCTCAGCTATGGGCTTCACCCTGGGAAGGCTACCTCCTGAGTCTCTTAGGAGTATGGCGTTTGCCTTCAAGAGACCCCTCTTAACCCTCTCCTTGTTAACGGGATGTCGGCTGAGTATTTCCACGGCTCTCCGAGTGAACTCATTGACTAGCTCCGCGGTTCTCCTAGCCTCGGGAGTGTCACTTAGAGGCTTGCAGGGCATGAGCTTCTTCTCGTAGCTGGGCCTTGCGACTGAGATCTTGCCCACCTTAGCGTAGGCTGGATCGGTGTTGTCAACCTCGTCGGAGAGCTTGTACGTTTTGCTGCCAATTATGACGACTGCCCTATGGCCTATGGTCGCCTTGACGCGCACGTAGCCGTCATATGCGCTCAGCTTCATGCCATCTAAGGCGGCAGCCAACCTGTGCGCCTCCTCTGACTCGAGACGCCTGCCAGCTCGCCTATCTATTATCTCGAGCGTCGACTCATTGACTGTGGCAAAATTGGCTCTGAACGCCACCTCATATCCCTCCCTTATGCTGAGTCCCGCGCCTAGCGCCTCAAGAGGTCCCCTGCCAGTGTAGTAGCGGTGTGGGTCGTAGCTAAGCAGCGCGAGCACTGCTGCGTCGCTCTCAGGCGCGACGCCCCTCCCTATCGTGTACATTAATCCACATAGTGAGGCTGAAGCTATCGCGTCGAGGTGTGGCGTGTTAGCCAACTCAAGGCTGGTCGGCTTATCTGAGAGCGAGTCCGCAGCTCCATCTATTACAAGGTATATCAGCTTCATCGGGGTAAGCGGCTCTTCCTCAAATATTAACTCTTAGCTGAGGAGAGCTTGCGGGCCAGGCTTAGTGCCTCCTCCAGCATCCTCTCGATACGCGCGTCTTCACTGGGACTTGTTACGGCTGGACTGCGAACAAGCTTCAGGGAGAGGGAGCATAGCCTCTTAAGCCTCCTCCACCTAGCTCCCTGCTCGGGAAACAGTGTAGCTCTCCTCTTCACTTCGTACCTAAGCACGCCCAAGTTTAGCTCAACTAAGTTTGAGGGGAGCAGGCCCATGCTTATTAGCAGGCTTGAGGAAAGCTCGAGTAGCCCCCTCACGATTAGCTCCTTCCTTTCTCCGCAGTCCACGGACCTCACGGCTGTTGAGAGCGTGCTAATGGCAGCTTGTTCATACTTAAGTGCCAGCCCGCCCGCGTCCGTAGAGGAGAGCTCAGCCCAGGCGCTAGAGACTCGGGGCGCCAGCTCCCTAGCTACTCTGTGCAGCTCATCCTCCTCGATTATCCACGCCTCAGCCCCCCAGGGCGTCCACGATAGCCTGCTCCTCAGGTCCTCGGCTATTAGCTCGGAGTGTAGCTTCACCAACTTGGATGGGGGCCTTAGTCCCCGCTCCTCCAGGGTATTGCGCGAGATGATCCTCAACGTGCTCCACGACAATTGTCTTAGGCCTTTTCCTGACCTCACGTATGCCCTCTCGAGCGCGTAGACGTAGTTGACAAACTTTATAGCACTAGCTGTGGAGGGCTCGAGCTCCTCCAGGAGACTACACGTCATGGAGACTAAAGCGCGCTTTGAAATGTACTCCCTTCCCTTGAGGGCTTCGAGTATGGAAGGGACGACTCTCGATACCACGCGATGAGGTATCCCAGCCCTGTACAGTGAGCGCGCGAGCTTATCAGCGCTGAACTCCTCTACTCCCCCATCCTCGTTGACCACCTTTAGGCGTGAGGGTTCTATACCCGGTGTGGACATTCTCAGGGATGGGATCAGCACGTCGAGGATCCTTATAGCCTCCCTGCTGAGGAGTCTATCTCCAGGGCTTATGAGCCCCTGAGCCTTTAGCCTCTCGAGAGCCGCCTTGACATCGCGGGGGTGTAGGCCTAGGAACGATAGAGTGATTAGTACACGCTCCTCATCGCCGTTGAGGATGTGATAGGATAGCAGGACTAGTGCCTCCACAGCGCTTAGGCCAGCGTAGCCTTTACAGTGCTTGACAGCCCTGAGCAGGAAGCCTAGCGTAATCGTACTAGGCAGCACGCTCTTAACTTTTATGAAGTGTTGCCCTCTCCTCGAGAGCTGTGCCTTCTCGATGGGGCAGGCTAAGTGTCTCGCTAGGGCTTTCTCGAGCACTGCAACAGCCTCATCAAGGGGCAGCTCTCCAGTTCTAACGTGTATTAGTAGTAACCCACTCGTATCTTCATATTCCCAATTCTCTATGAGCGCGCCCCGCTCACTGAGCTCGTGAGCAGCCTCGTTTAGGGCCAGACTTAGAGTTGCGCCTGGGGCATGGCCAGCCTTAATCCTGTATCCGACTAGGTAGTCCTCTGCCATACCTGTGTTTAACCCGCTGCAGCTGAATAAAAGCTCACATGAAGTACAGGACTACCTCCTTATACTCTCTATCCAAGGATACCGGCGCCTTAAGCAGCACGGGTCTTCTCTGCCGTAACACTTCGCCTAGTAGCTCAGGGTCTACGTGCTCCCTCGCTAGGAGCTTAAGGGGTACATTAACGCCTAGGGGGCGAGCTGGCACCATATGCCTAGTGCTCTTCGGGGGCAGTAAGACGCCGCTCCGGGCTATCTCCAGGATCTCGCGCTTAAGTGGCGTGGGAGGCAGCACTAAAATCCCCTCTCCTCCTTGGAGTGCTGAGTCGCCAGGCACATAGGTTGGCCCCTTCCCCAAAAGGCTAGTTAGCCGCTCCTCCAGCTCTCGAAGCTTAGCGTAAGCGTCGGTGAGCTCTGCGTATTCTATCCTATAAGCCTCGCCAGCGTGTATCACGGCTAAATCCCTCTTTCCCACCTCCTCCGGCTTCACAGGCTCGGAGCTGAATCCTTTAAGCAATGAACTCAGCTCACAGCTTCCCTCCACCCTATACCTCCTGGCCCACCTGTCTAGGAGCACTAGAGGGTTGGAGTAGTCGACCTCGCAGACAGTTATCCACTTGTAACCCAAGGCCTTCATTGCAGCCCACCTGTGCGTGCCATCAAGTATCACGCCGCTTGTTGCATCCACTATTATCGGGTTTCGCTGGTAGATGCTCCTCCTGAAAGCTGCCTTAAGCTCCTCCAGGTAGCTAGGTACGACCTCCTCGTGAGGTCGCAGCTCCTCAATTCTACGCACAGTCACGGTGAGCTCGAGTTCGCGCGTGCCCACAGATACTCTGAGCCTCAGCTCGGACACGAGGGTAAGCCGCGTGGACACGCTTTAAGCCTATGTTCGTGCTAGTAACTGGTGTGGGAGGACGTGAGGAACCGCGCTTAGCGGCTGTTGCCATAGTTAGGCCGGGGAGTGAGGCGCGTGTGAAACTGGACCTACTAGACGCCCTTTATCCACACGATACGAGCGTGAGAGTAGAGGTCTATAGTGGAGCGCTAGCTATTTTCAGTAGGCTTAAGCCGGGGGAGGTGAGGGCCCTAGCGGAGAGGTACCCAATAAGGGGACTAACTGCTGTCAGAGAGGCCGCTGAGGTTGCGTGCGACGCTGATCCTCGCGCTGCTATCGAGGCATTACTTAGGAGGGTTGCGGAGAAGGGTTTAAAGTTCGCTAGAGTGGAGGTGAGAACTAGGGGCTCTCTCAGGGGGAGGGATGCCGAGCAATTAGTTAAGCGCATCGTGCGGGAGTTAAGGCTACTTGATAAGCTGGGAGCGAAAGCCCGAATAGAAGTCCTGGGGCGCTATGCAGTGCTCTGCATCCTGTCGAAGAGTAAACGCTGATGTTACACGCAGAGTTTATTATGGGGGAGCTGCTATGTACACTACAGGCTCCTAGGCAGGGTCACGGTCATGTCGTACGGCGGTTCATGGCTACCGAGTTCCAAGATCTTCCGCGATGAAAGCAAGCTTCAGATAGATTATGTACCGCGCAACCTGCCTCATAGAGAGGAGCAGATACGCAGGCTGAGGGACTACTTCAGGCCTTTCCTGATGAACCCGGGCTCCATATTCGTTAGGGTAATACTACTGGGGGGCGTGGGGACTGGGAAGACTGCCGTTGCCAGGAGGTTTGGCGAGGATATAGACGGGCTTAGGGCTAGGGGCGGGGCAGTTATCAGGTTCTCATACGTTAACTGCCACGCTCACAGGACTCTGTTCTCCATTATGCAGAAGATGGGGAGGGATCTAGGCCTCAGCATTCCCCGGAGAGGATTCTCACGAGAGGAGCTCATGCACCTCCTCTGGAACCACCTCAGGAGCAGTAACGAGTACCTCGTGGCCGCGATTGATGAGGCGGACTACTTGGCCCGTACACGCGATGGAGAGGCCCTATACGACCTCACTAGGATCTCTGAAGTTGTTGGCGATAAGCTCCATAGGGCTGGCTTCATATTCATATTCAGGGATCTCTCTTTTCTAGTCACGCTGGACAGGTCTATCCAGAGCACGCTCCAACACAATATCATAAAGTTCCACCCATATACTGCTTCCCAGCTGGTGGACATCTTGTGGATGAGAGTCGAGGAGGGTGCGGTATACGAGTCCGCGGTGGACGACACTGTGATGGAAATGATAGGGGAGCTGGTGGGCTACGACAAGGGCGGGCCTGGCGATGCTAGGCTGGCTCTGGAGCTTCTCTACAGGGCTGGCAAGTATGCAGAGGAGGAGGGCAGGGACGTAATCCTCCCCGAGGATGTAAGGAAGGCTTACAGTGACGTAGTGCCCATTCCTCGCGATGTGTTGGCGAACTTAAGGCTCGGCGAGAAGCTATTGTTACTGGCTCTCACGCGGCTCCTACAGAGGAAGAAGTTCGTGAGCAAAGTTCCAATGGGTCTCTTAGAGCTGGAGTACAACGAGGTGTGTGAGGAGTTCGGTGTCAAGCCTAGACGCCACACGACGGTGTGGGAGTACGTCAGGAACCTGCATAGAATGGGTGTAATCTCGGCGGAGAAGTCGCGGAGGGGGCAGAGAGGTAGGACGACTCTAGTGGGCCTATCTGCCGTCCCCCTACAGACACTCGAGAGGGAGCTCATAAAGATGATTAAGGAGGATATCAGGCGCGGGCTCTCCTAGCCCTCGCCGAGGGCCGCACTGTATGCACGTGGAGCCCGAGGGCCTTTGCGAACTTCGACTCGGATATCCCTAAGCCCTTAAGTAGCTTCCTCCCAGCCTGGGGGTTCTCCTCGTATATCAACTTAAGGAACGGGAGGATTTCCGTCAGAGCCTTCCTAGCAGATGTGTGGCATGTCTTAGCAATGACTCTAGCTATCCTCATCCTCTCATCCCTCTGCTCCTTAGTAGCTGAGAGGGCCCTCAGCTTGTAGGGGAAACTGTACTTGACGAACTTAAAGGGGGGCTTCTCTCTCGCGCTAGCCACGCCAGCGGTCATAAGGTCGAGCGCGTAGGGAAGGAGAGTCCAGGCCTGTCTCCTCTTAATCCTGCCCAGCATCATGTCGGCTCTCGAGAGAGCGTCGTAGGCGTCCGCTATTGCTACGATGCTCGGCGAGTACTGGTACGGTATGTTCTCGTTGAGCCACTGCATCAGCATCTCATAGTCTAGGGATGGCATACTAAGCACAGCTTTAGCGGCCTCCGGGCGCTTAGCCGTGAGCACCTGCCTCACTACCTCAAACATGTTCATCTGCCTGGCCCTATAGCCGAGCACCTCCAGGTCCTCAAGGGTCACCCTGCGCCTACCCATCGCGATTGATTGTAGATCATTGATCGCGGCTCTCAGATCTCCCTCGCAGTTCCCAGCTATGGCTCTCAGCACAGAGTAGTCGCACTCTATCCCCTCCCGCCTACAGATCTCCCTGAGCGCCCTCACCACGTCCCTGATCCCCAGCTTCCTGAACTCTATTAGCTTACACATAGATCTGAGCTGTCTCAGCCTGGGATCCCAGGGGTCATTAGCTGTGAGAACCACTGGATACTGAGACGCCTTAATGATCTCCATTATCATGTCGAGCCCCCCTCTATCCTCTCTAGGGCTTACGCCGTCCACCTCGTCTAGCAGTATTATTTTGCCTCTAGCCCCGAAGAGCGAGCCCTCGGTAGCGGATCTAAGCACCCTCCTCCTGAGAGCCTCTGATGTCCTCACATCACTAGCGTTAGCCTCTATTAGCTCCAGCCCTAACTGGTGAGCGGCTGCGTGGACTAGGCTGGTTTTGCCGCAGCCAGGCGGACCGTAGAGGAGGGCGGCCTTCTTCTCAGGCCTACCGGCTAGCCACTTATTGAGCCATGCTACAAAGGCCTTTTTAGCCTCAGGATTACCTACTACCTCGTCTATCCTCTTGGGTCTATACTTCTCTGTCCAAGGCACTATGCTCATGCTCGGCCCCTCTTAGCTCCTATTAGTGCCATCTTGGCTAACAGCGCGTTTAGCTGGATCTCATCGTCAGCGCCCTCAACTATCCTGTAATTCAGCTCACCTAGCAACTCAACGAGTTCAAGCCTAGTTCTCTCGTCGAGGTCCAGGCCGCTCCTGGCCGAGGTCACTTCCCTGTACACAAGCTTTATTACGTCGACTCCTGAGAGGCCATAAGAGTAGAGTAGTGCCCTGAGCTTCTCCCGAGCCGCTAAGAAGTTGCCTCCCAGCGCGAGTTTTATCATATCCCTGATCTCGGTAGGAGTGACCTTGCCTAGAGCCTTGTAGACCGTGTCGGCGTCGACTACCTCGCCTATGGCGGCAGCTGCCTGAAGGGCATTTATCGCCTTCCTCATATCGCCCATGCTCTCCTCCCATATCGCCTCGAGCCCGTCCTCAGTCACCTTGACGCCCTCACTCTCAGCTATGTACCTGAGCCTAGCAATGAAGTCCTCCTTCGGTATAGGCTGGAACCTAAATATCGCGCATCTCGACTGTATCGGCTCTATAATCTTCGACGCGTAATTCGCTATCAGTATGAAGCGTGCAGTCCTGGAGTATAGCTCCATGGTTCTCCGCAGCGCTTGCTGAGCATCACCGGTCATGTTATCGGCCTCGTCAAGTATTATCAGCTTGAAGGGAACCTCGCTGAGCGGAACGGTCCTAGCGTACTCCTTTATCCTGGTCCTGATGACATCGATCCCTCGCTCATCCGAAGCGTTGAGCTCCAAGGTGTTATCACGCCACTTCTCGCCGTACAGTTCATAGGCGAGGCATAATGCTGCCGTCGTCTTCCCCGTGCCGGGAGGGCCGACGAAGAGGAGATGTGGCACATTCTTCTCTCTGACGAACTCCTTCAGTCTCTCGACTATCTCCCTCTGGTCCACCATCTCATCTAGCCTCCTCGGCCTGTACTTCTCAACCCACAACTCCAGCGAGTACCGCTCACTCATCGCCTCCACCGCCCCGTAGTTATGGGAGCTACGCGTTATATAGCTAGTGTATGTCTAAGGGAGTCTTCAAATGTTAACTCATCTCGGTGCTCATCAACTTTATTACAACAGCCAAGGTTAAAAGGGCGGTAGAGTCGGAAAGGCGGGAGACCTTGAGGCGGGTAGTGGCCTTCGTGCTCGCGACTATAAGGACGGGGAAGGAGTACGATGTAGTGGAGGAGGTGAGGAAGATAGAGGGGGTTAAGGAGGTTTTCATAACCTACGGAGTATGGGACGCGCTGATCAGGGTTGAGGTGAGCTCCCTCAGCGAGCTTGACAAGGTTGTGACTCAGATAAGGGGCGTCGAGGGGGTCGAGTACACTACGACACTTGTGGGTGTCTAAAGTGGAGAGGGCGTCAAAGATAGCGAGCATACTGGTTAAGGTAGCCTCTAGAAGCGGAGTAGCTGTGAAGAGGGCTGGCCACAGGCTGTACCAGATCTACATAAGGCCTGTAAGGCTGATGGAGGAGGTGAGGGAGAATCCCGATGCGTCAGCGCCGGCCATACTGATAACCGTGGGCTTCACACTGCAGACCCTCATAGTATGTGCGCTACTGTCTGGCGTCAAGCTCAGCCTGCAGAACGCGCCCCCTGTAGACTTGCTGTCAGGCTTCTACTCAAACCTCCCGACATATGTTTTGTTAAGAGGCATCTCGCTCTTTGCGGTGTGGTTCATACTCTTCATCATATACTGGTTCGTGATGTACATACTGGGATCCCGCGTGGAAGGCTTTACGGTGTTCTCAGCGGTGGGCTACACGTTGTCCTGCCAGCTGCTCACGTTTGCCGCAGTGTTGGCACTCTACATTGCAGCGGCTTCCATGACTCCCTCCATCACGCTAGTGGGTGTGAGGGGGGTTTACCCCCAGCTATTTTCCCTAGCGGCGCACAGGTATAGGCTAGATGTGGAGAGCACTATGATAGGCGTCCCGGTCCAGGGGCTCATAGACGGCTTCGAGTACTTTGGCTCTATCTGGAGTACTCTACTGACGTTGCTCACATTTAGGATAGTGGGCGAGCTCCCCTGGAAGAAGGCAATAGGTGGAGGACTGGCAGCTGCAGCAGCGGCGTGGTTCATAGCTGGGGTCTTCAGGATCGCAGGCCTGATTTAGAAGGCCTACCAGCTAGCCCTTTATCATGCCGTATCCTATTAGGCGCCACCTGCCTCCTATCTGCCTGCTTATAGCTAGCTTCATCCCAGGATAGGCGGCGATGGGTATCCTTAGGAGCAGGTCGGCCTCATCCCCCCTTAGCCCTCTCACGAGGCCTATTGTTACTGCAGTGCCCACGTTGAGCATCAGTAGCTCGCCTCGCCTCAGTGGCTCCACCCTTATCTCCTTCTCGAGGCCCACTACCCGCTCGAGCAGGGAGTACTCCACCGTTATCTCGTGCAGAACGGGCGGCATAGAGCCGGGGCGCCCCACCACGTTCCCCATCATGTTGTCAGACTTAGTGACGCTGGGGTCGAGCTTGGTGCCGACACCTATAAGGCCTCCGGGGTAAGCAACTTCGAGATCCTGAGTACCGGACCTCAGGCTCACTATCTCGGTTATCACGGGCTCATACCTAACAGCTCCTCGCCTAGTCTCAACCTTTATGCCGGGCCTAATCTCTATCTCATCGCCCACCTCAAACTTACCCTGTATTATCATGCCCCCCAGCACGCCGCCCTTAAGCTCGTCGACGGGGGTGCCGGGCTTATTTATATCAAAGCTCCTAGCCACGAGCATTAGCGGGGGCTTGTTCGGATCCCTCTTCGGGGTAGGGATGCACTCCTCAATAGCCCACACAACAGCGTCTATGTTTACCTTATGTAGGGCTGAGACAGGTATTATTGGCGCGTCTTCAGCCCACGTCCCTGCGATGAATTCCTTTATCTCCTTGTAATTCTCCTTAGCTCTCTCCTTACTAACTATATCAATTTTATTCTGAACTATTACTATATTCCTAATTCCCGACAGCGTTAAAGCCATGAAGTGCTCTCTAGTCTGGGGGCGAGGGCAGGGCTGTGAGGAGTCTATGACGAAGAGCACTCCATCCATCAGCGCCGTGCCAGCCAGCATGACCGCCATCAGCATTTCGTGGCCGGGGACGTCCACGAAGGATATCTTGCGCACAGGCTCAAGCTCGCTGCCACAGTGCTTGCACTTCCTGTCCGGAGGAGCAGTGGCAGATGTGTAGTAAGCCTGAGGCGGTGGGCAGCTCGGGCACTTAAGTATCATTGTATCAGCGTAGCCTAGCTTCAGCGTTATCCCCCTCTTAAGCTCCTCTGAGTAGCGAGCCGTCCATACTCCAGTGAGCGCCTCGACCAGTGTTGTCTTGCCGTGATCCACGTGACCAGCCGTGCCTATGTTAACTAGCGGCTGAAGCCTCCCTTGCGCCTCCATCCTCACCCCCCTCAACTATTACAGTATTTACCTGGACTATTTCCTCAGTTATCACATTCCCCCTCACGAACTTCCTGCGCCGCTCCCCCTTCTCGCGGGGGTGGAAGCCGGGAGGGCTTGACAGCAGCAAGTACCTCTTCACGCCTCCCGGGAGGAAGGGGAGCATGGGCTCGCCCGCTCTCCCAGAGCCGCCAGTTATTTTCAGCTTAATGCCCGGCTTGCCCACTATGCTGCCATCGAAGATGTCGCCTATTTTCAGGCCCAAGAGCCTCCTAGCCGCTTCTCCCTTCACCTCTACCTGCTCAGCCTTCCCCGTCTTGGGATCGGCTATGACTACCTTGAACTCAGGCATCGTAGCTATCCTGGCAAGCTTTGTTTAAGAAGCTTTTTCCTCATCAGGGCGGGAGCTCCTCCGCTAGCCCCATTCTGAGTAGCCTAATTCTCTTGAGAATCTCCACCTCCTCCTCAGAGAGCTGGTCTGCGAACTCCTCTAGCAGGATGGTGATGTGCTCGAGGGGGACGTCGACATATAGCACATCCCCCTCCTTAACCTGCCTGCCTATGATTACCCTGCCTCTGATGGATATGGCGACTGCCTGGCCCTTCACAGCCTCCTCAAGCGGCTTCTTGTGCTCCTGTATCTGCATTATCTCTCCTATCCTCTTCCCCTTCCTGGTGATGAGGGGGTACCCCTTCCTTATCCTTCCAGCTAGCACCTCCACGCCGACTATGGCTGGAGCACTCCTCCTGAACACGTAGCCCGGCAGCACCTTTATCTTGCCGGGGAGCACGAGTTTGCTGAGCTTCCTAGCTCTCTCTGCCTCCCTCTCGCGCCTATACCAATCCACGTAGTCCTCAACTAGCTTGTAGATTATGCTACTCCTGAAGATCCTTACTCCATTCATTTTCGCCTCAACTTCCGCCTCCTCCGTCACCCTCACATTGAAGGCTAGGATAGCAGCCCGTAGCCGATCCACATTCTTGACCAACATGGCCTCCACGACATCCCGCTTAACCACGGGTCCTATGTCGGCGTACCTCACGGGCACTCCATGCCTGCGGAGATAGCTCACCAATGCCTCGAGGGTGCCCAGGGTGTCGGCCTTAACCACGACACCGCACACGTCACGCGCTATCCTAACTGATTCGACCTCTTCCTGCACTTCTCTAGTCAGCTTCCCCAACTCTTCCTCGCCAGCCGAGGCTACAAGCGGGGCACCCGCCACCGCTCCCTCAAGGTCCTGAGCTACTACCAGGACTCCTGCAGCAGCCTTAACCTCATCTACATGCATAAACCTGTCCTCGGGGGACCTCATCTCATCGAGGGGCTTAGGCATGAGGAGTGCCTTGACTCTGGTTACGATTGGCTTCTCGAGTCCTCCAACGACTATCGTGTCCCCCTTCCTCAGGACGCCGTCATAAATTATAGCCGCCACAGTGGTGCCAAGCCCCACCATCTCCCTCACCTCGAGCACAACGCCGCGCGCTGGCCCCACCTTAGCCTTAAGCCGCTTAATCAGGTACCTCTGAGCTAGGCCAGCCAACACCAGCATGAGGTCGGGAATCCCCTCGCCCGTGAGCGCGCTTATCGGGACTATGGCAACTGTTCTGGCGAAGTCCCGGATCCTATCGTACCTGTCAGCCATGAAGCCCTCCTTGTTCAGCTCAACTATTATCGATGCTAGCAGCTCCTCTAGCCTAGCCTGTACCTCAGGGTCCTGCTCGGCTAGGTTGTGTATGAAGGGAGCGCCTGGCTTCGACCTCCAGCCCGGTATTCTGTCAATCTTATTAGCAGCTACGACGAAGGGGGTACGCCTCGCCTTCAATATCTCTATGGCCTCATAAGTCTGGCGCTCAAAGCCTCTATTAACATCCACGACGAGTATGGCTAAATCGGCGATGCTCCCACCCCGGCTCCTGAGGTTTGAGAAGGCCTCGTGGCCAGGCGTATCTATCACTAGGAACCCTGGTATTTTTATATCTGCCCGCAGGGCCTTGATCAGTGGCCTACACATCTCTTCGAGAGCCCTCCAGGGTAGGAAGGAGGCTCCAATGTGCTGTGTCATCGTGCCCGGCTCCTTACGCGCGACTGCAGTACCCCTTATCTTGTCAAGTAGTGTTGTCTTGCCGACATCTACGTGGCCCAGTACCACGAGTATCGGCGACCTTATGAAGTAGCTCATCTCCTCCGGCCTCTGCTAATCACCTTTTCCTTCCTGCCATAAAATGCTGTCCACTTGAGCTTAGTTGGGTCACGGCCCAGCTTCAGCGCATTCTTGAAGCACTTACTGGAGCAGAACCTGAGCACTGTACCATCATTCCTCACGTACCACATCCCTGTGCCAGGCTGAATTACCGATCCACAGAAGCTGCACCTGTAGACCCTAACCATACAGCCGCCACCTCTCACGTCTGGCTACTTGCCTCACTTTAAAGCTTGCCTCCGCTGATAAATCTTTATATAGGGATGCAGGGCTCTCCGAGAGGATGAGCGATGAGGGGTGAGCGACATGTCGGGTGAGAAGCCGTTTTATGTCCGGTTCATAGTCCCTGAGGAGCTGGCCGAGAAGGCGTATGAGGCGATAAGCAGGGCCAAGGAGACTGGGAAGATCAAGAAGGGGACCAACGAGACAACGAAGGCTGTGGAGAGGGGCCTAGCTAAGCTTGTGCTTATAGCTGAGGACGTCGATCCGCCAGAGATAGTGGCACATCTGCCGCTACTTTGTGAGGAGAAAGGAATACCGTACGTCTACGTGCCATCAAAGGCTAGGCTAGGCAAGGCGTGTGGTCTCGAGGTATCAGCTGCATCCGCCTGCATCATCGAGCCAGGCGAGGCAGCGCAGCTCGTAGAGGAGATAGTCAAGGAGGTTAACGAGATCAAGGCTAAGGCTGGGGTTGGGAAGTAGACGCGCTTATAAGGTGGCGTGGAGAGGCTTCTAGCGATGAGCTCTAGGCAGAGGTGGGACCAGCCAGCGGATAAGTGGAGTGATGCAACACCAGCTGAAGTCATACAGATAGTAGGGAGGACTGGCGTGACAGGGGAAGTGACTCAAGTGAGAGTCAGGGTACTTGAAGGGCCCGATAGGGGTAGAGTGCTGACGCGTAACGTAAAGGGTCCAGTTAGGCTAGGCGATATAGTAATGCTCAGAGAGACGGAGAGGGAAGCTAGGAAGATCACCGCTAAGTAAAGAGGACGGCGTATCACGCTGAGAATACTTTCGTCATATTCTATCCGGAAACCGTTTTTCTCTCCACCCGGGAGCATCATAGGAAAATGGTATGGTAGCGATGGAGCTGGCGAGAACCGTCATCGTCGCTGACGCCACGCTACCTGTCACTGTGCTTGAGGATGTAAAGACGGTGCTGCCAGGCAGGGTAGGAGAGCTAACGCTGAAGAAAGGCGCTAAGCTCGAGCTATCCCTCAGGGAGGCGCTCCCCTTGATAAGGAAAGGGGTGCTAGCCGTCGACGAGGAGCGCCTCTACAGCTTACAGGAGCTCAACAAGGTGCGGTGGATAGAGAGCAGGGATATGCAGACACTACAGAAGATGGATGAGTACTTTTATCTGAAGGCTAGGCTCATGCTCGCATCCCTCGAGAGGAGGGAGCCGGGGAGCCGTAGAGTGAGCCTAGCTAAGGCGGCCCTCATAGACATCATCAAGCTGCGACTCCAGAAGATCGTTAGGTCTGTCATGGCGAACCCTGAGCCCGATAGGGAGTTCATGGAGAGGATGACGTGGGAGGAGCGTGTGCTGTACGTGAGGCTGTGCGAGATCGTGAGGGGATGGTACGAGTCGATGATAGAATTTGTGGAAAGGGGTGATGTCATTGGAGAGGACGCTGGTTGAGGGAGTAAATATCTCCGAGAGATTCGCGGAGTTCTACAGGTCGTTTAAGGATCAGTTTGGGGAGTATAAGTACAGGAAGCGTATCGCTAGGATGGCGCTAGAAGGTAGTACCTCCCTAATGATAGACTTCGAGGACCTGCTTACATTCGATCCTGAGCTGGCGGGTAGGCTAGTGGAGGAGCCGAAGCTCGTGCTGAGGGCTGCGTCCGATGCCATAAAGGAGGTGATGAAGGTGGAGAATGCAGACTATGCGTCCAGCGTGGAGGAGTTCTTCGCGCGAATTCGCAATGTGCCCGAGAGCCTCAGAATACCCATCAGGGGGATAAGGGCGGTTCACCTGAATAGGCTCATAGCGGTTGAGGGGATAGTGACCAAGATCTCGCCCGTCAAGCAGCAGCTAGTGGAGGCAGTCTTCAGGTGTAGAGAGTGTGGAGAGGAGGTGAGAATCCCCCAGCGGGGTAGGGGGCTGGAGAAGCCGCTTCAATGCCCCCGCTGCGCGAGTGAGGGGCGGAAGAAGCATGAGTTTGACCTTGTCCTGGAGAGGTCTAAGTTCATAGACTGGCAGAAGTTCGTACTTCAGGAGAGGCCTGAGGAACTGCCGCCAGGTCAGCTGCCTCGATCCATCGAGGTAATAGCCACTCACGACCTCGTGGACGTGGTCAGGCCTGGTGATCGAGCAGTTGTGACAGGCGTGTTGTCGGTGGTCATGGAGAGGGCTAGGAAGGACCAGCCCCCCATCTTCCAGACCTATCTGGAGGCTAATAGCATCGAGGTGTCATCTAAGGAGGCCCTCGACGTGGAGATAACCCCAGAAGATGAGAAGAAGATCCGGGAGTTGGCGAGGCGCCCCGACATCAGAGAGCTGCTCGTGAACTCGATAGCTCCCTCGATCTACGGCTATAAGGAGGTTAAGAAGGCGATAACGGCGCTGCTATTCGGCGGAGTGCCCAAGGTTCATCCAGATGGAGTGCGTGTGAGGGGCGACATACATGTGCTGCTCATAGGCGACCCCGGTACAGCTAAGTCTCAGCTCCTCAGGTACGTGGCCTCAATAGCCCCCAGGGGGGTGTATACGAGCGGTAAGGGCTCCACAGCTGCAGGTCTCACAGCAGCGGTCGTGAGGGAGAAGTCTACGGGCGACTTCTTCCTGGAGGCTGGTGCACTGGTCCTGGCGGATGGGGGTGTAGCCTGCCTCCACCCGGAGTCTGAGGTGTGGACGCTTGACGAGGGCCCCGTCGAGATAAGTGAGCTCTTTGACCCGCGGAGGGCCTTCAAGGCACTGTCGAGAGGCGTACCTGTAGAGATTAGCGTATGTAACAATAGGGTCCTGGGGACGATGGGAGGTGTGCTGAAGGAGGCTCTCGCCACACTCATCAGGAGAAAGTGGTGGGAGGGCAAGATGCTGAGGGTGGAGCTCGAAGATGGGAGCAGGCTAGTGGTGACGCCTGATCACTTGCTTCTAGATGCCGAGAGGGGTAGATGGGTTGAGGCTATAAGCTTGAGAGTGGGCGATCGAGTGGCAGCAGCGCGGCTGGGGAGTAGCCCTGGCGAGAGGGTTATAGGGACTAGGATAATGGCGATCGAGGAGCTCAGCTACAGGGGTTACGTCTATGACCTATACGTGCCGGGGCTCCATAACTTTGTAGCTGGCGGAATAGTCGCTCACAACTGCATTGACGAGTTCGACAAGATGGATCCCAAGGATAGAGTGAGCATTCATGAGGCGATGGAGCAGCAGTCGTATCACCCAGATACCAGGCTACTACTGGCTAGCGGCAGGAGGGTGCGGATAGGTGAGTTCGTCGAGGAGTTGTTCAGGAAGTACCCGGAGAGGGTCATTGTGGGTAAGGATTGTCTCATACTCCCAGTGAGGGACCTCGGCATAGAGGTCTTTACGACGGACTTCAAACGCGTCTTCACCGTGCCTATAGATAGGGTGAGCAAGCACGTAGCCCCCTCCTTCTTCGTGAGACTCACCTTCTCCAATGGGCGCTCAATAACAGTCACCCCAGAGCACCCAGTCTACGTGAGGAGGGGAGGGCGCGTAGTTGTAGTTAGGGCTGACGAAGTTAGGGTGGGAGATGTGTGCCCAGCGCCTAAGGTGCTCCCGCTCTCTCAGGAAGTCTTTCGAGATGAGCTGAGGGAGGCGGCTGAGGGAGCGCGTGTTGAGAACGGCCGCGTCGTAGTGCATGTAGATAGGAGGGAGAGGGCAGAGGAGGTTCAGGAAGCGCTGCTCACAGTGGGGCTCTCCTCGACTATAAGGGAGGGGAGCAGCTATGAAGTGGTGATAGAGGGGGAGCCCACCGAGGTGCTACGCAAGCTGGAAGCCCCTGTCAGCTCTTCTCCTCAGGAGGGGGTGGTGGGGTGGGTTAAAGTGGTGAAGGTTGAGACTGTGTCGAACGAGGGTGTAGCCTGGGTGTATGACGTGACTGTGGAGCCTACTAGGACCTTCATAAGCGAGTGCCTAGTACTCCACAACACTGTGAGCATAGCTAAGGCTGGAATCGTCGCGACGCTCAATGCGAGGACCTCAATTCTTGCGGCTGCTAACCCAGCCTTCGGCCGCTACCTCCACAATAGGCCGGTGACAGAGAACATAGACCTCCCTCCCACGATATTGTCGCGATTCGACCTGATATTCGTCATAACGGATACCCCCAACGCCGAGAGGGACAGGGCGCTGGCCGAGTATGTGCTGGACTTTCACAGGCAGTATTACCCCGAGGCCCTGGAGCACGTCATCCCCCGAGATCTCCTCAAGAAGTACATCGCGTATGCCAGGAAGCACGTGAAGCCTCGGCTCTCTGAGGAGGCTAAGAAGAAGTTAGTGGACTTCTACGTGGAGATGAGGACTAAGAGCCAGGGAGTCGACTCGCCCATAGCTATAACGCCGAGGCAGCTTGAGGCGCTGGTTAGGCTGGCTGAGGCGCACGCGAAGATGGCGCTCAGTGAGGTGGTCACGGAGAAGGATGCAGAGGCGGCTATAGAGCTCATGATGGCATTCCTCAGGAGCGTGGGCTACGACGTCGAGAGCAAGAGGATAGACATCGACATAGTGATGACCGGGCAGCCCAAGTCTCAGAGAGATAAGATAGTGATGATACTTGATATGCTCGAGAGGATGATGAAGGAGAGCGGGGGCGAGCCCATAAAGAGGGAGGAGTTCATTGAGCACGCGGTTGAGAAGGGGCTTGACGAGCCGTTTGTCCGGAAGGTCCTGGATAAGCTGTACGAGAGCGGCGAGATCATAGAGCCGAGGCCTGGCTACATAATGCTATTGAAGAGCAGGTAGCGATGAGGGTCGAGGACCTGGAGATACCGGGTGAGGCTAAGGAGGCGCTAAAGAGGCGTGGCATAGTTGAGTTGTTCCCACCCCAGGAACTTGCTGTGAGAGCTGGCCTACTCAGGGGGGATAATGTGGTAGTGACTGCGCCGACGGCCTCTGGCAAGACGCTCATAGCAGTGCTGGCGGCTCTGAAGCACTTGGGAGATGGGAAGGGCAAGGTCCTCTACCTAACGCCCCTCAGGTCCTTGGCGTCAGAGAAGTACGATGAGTTTAGAGACCTATTCGGAGAGCTTGGCTATAGGGTGGCTCTAAGCATAGGTGACTACGACTCGAGTGACCCCTGGCTCGAGAAGTATGACGTGATAATAGCCACGAATGAGAAGGCCGATAGCCTAGTTAGGCATGGCGCGCCCTGGCTTAGAACGGTATCTCTCGTTGTGGCGGATGAGATACACCTCATAAGAGAGCTTAAGAGGGGCCCCACCCTTGAGCTGCTATTGTCAAGGCTCATGCGCCTCATCCCTCACGTACAGTTCGTCGGGCTCAGCGCCACGATAGCTAACCTGGACGAGCTAGCATCTTGGCTGGAGGCTAGGCCCGTGGCATCCGACTGGAGGCCGGTTACTCTCAGAGAGGGGGTCTACTATGATGGAGTCATAGAGTTCGGGGATGGGAGCACAAAGAGCATCGAGGTGAGGTATGGTGACGCGCTGATGGACCTGGTGCGCGACTCTCTAAGTGAGGGAGGGCAGGCCCTCATCTTCACGTACAGGAGGAGGAGTGCTGTCTCGAGGGCCATCAAGCTAAGCCGTGTGGTGGACAAGGAGCTGGGGAGGGCCGAGAAGAGGAGGCTCAAGAAGCTGGCCCGTGAGCTCCTGGCTAGGGAGAGGAATACGGTGACTGAGAAGCTAGCTGCCACGATTTTAAAAGGAGTCGCGTTCCACCACGCTGGGCTGAGCCACTTCACCAGGAAGTTCGTCGAGGGGGCATTTAGGAGTAACCTCGTGAAGGTGGTGGTCGCCACGCCTACACTAGCGGCGGGCGTGAACCTCCCAGCGAGAAGGGTGATTATAGCTGATAGGCGCAGGTTTAACGCTGAACTGGGCGTCCACGAGGAGATAACAGTCATGGAGTATAAGCAGATGGCTGGTAGGGCTGGGCGGCCTAAGTACGATAAGGTAGGGGAGGCCGTGTTAATAGCCAGGACATGGGATGAGGTAGACTACCTGCTGGAGGAGTATGTAAAGGCCTCACCTGAGCGCATAATATCCAGGCTGGCCTCAGAGCGGGTGCTGAGGAGCCAGGTTCTAGCTGAGGTAGCTAGTGGATTAGCGGCATCGCTCGGCGAGCTACGGGAGACGCTCAGATACACGCTCTACGCCAGGCAGTTTAGTAGATATTACCTGGAGGAGCTACTCGAGGGAGTAGTGAAGGAGCTTGAGGAGGAGGGCTTCCTGAACGTGAGGGGCGAGAGGCTTAGCGCTACAGCTCTAGGCAGGAGGGTCTCAGAGCTATACCTAGACCCGCGCTCAGCCAGCCTCATGGTGAAGTGCCTCAAGGAGAGGAGGCGCTTCACGGAGCTCACGTACCTGCACCTAGTGGCTTTAACGCCTGACATGGTGAGGCTCTACCTCAGGAGGGGTGACAGGGAGTGGCTAGAGAGAGTAGTGGACGAGCGCGTAGACGAATTCGCGGCCCCACTCCCCGAGGATCCAGAGGAGTACGAGTTTTACCTGGCTAGCCTTAAGGTGGCTATGCTCCTATTAGACTGGATTGAAGAGAGGCCTGATGATTATATTTACAGGAAGTACGATGTGGGGCCTGGCGACCTATATTCAATAGTACAGACCTGTGAATGGCTTGTTTATGCCGCTTCCGAACTAGCTAGGCTACTGGGCATGGATGAGCGCTTTAAGGAGTTAAGGGTTTTGAGGGAACGCGTTAAGCATGGAGTTAAGGCTGAGTTGCTAGAGCTCACTAGCATAGAGGGTATAGGGCGTGTCAGGGCTCGCGCCCTCTACGCTCACGGCTTTAGGAGCCTGCTCGACATTGTTAAGGCAGATGAGCATGAGCTAGCAAGGGTTCCGGGCATAGGGCCTGTGCTTGCTAGGAAGCTTAAGGAGGCTGTGACTGGCGGCAAGCCGGTCCCCAAGCTCTCCAGCAGGAGGGGCCTAGACGAGTTCCTCACTCTCAGTGAAGCTTAAAGGTCAATGCTCGTGAGGTGGGGCGGATGAGGCAGAGGTATAGGGTGGTGGACCTTTTCTGCGGCGCCGGAGGCTTCTCCAGGGGTTTCGCGGAGGAAGGCTTTGAGATAGTCCTGGGAGTTGATAATATGAGGCCAGTGGCTGAAGCCTTCAGGCTGAATTTCCCCCACGCAAAGGTCCTGGTGGAGGATGTGAAGCTTCTCCACGGTGAGGATATAGAGTCCCTGGTCGGGGAGGTGGACGTGGTGATAGGGGGGCCGCCCTGCGAGCCTTTTACGAGCGCCAATCCTAAGAGGAGGGAGGACCCCCTCGAGAGGCTATACACGGATCCTGTGGGCAGGCTAGTGCTCGACTTCATTAGGATAGTGGGCGACTTGAGGCCTAAGATCTTCGTCATGGAGAATGTGCCAGCTCTGGCAGAGGGGCCGTTGAAAGAGGCCTTACGTAAGGAGTTCGCCCGAGTCGGGTATGACAACATATACTTCAACCTGCTCCTAGCAGAGGATTACGGCACTCCCTCCCACAGGCTTAGGCTCTTTATCTCGAACATCAAGCTGAGGCCAAAGCGCTCGCGGCGTAGAGTAGTGGTCATAGAGG
>Ga0190367_1000213_pt1 | contig 45047 bp, 48 predicted proteins | sample 4872181011_MG_FD_171838 | JGI IMG/M metagenome (GOLD analysis project Ga0190367, IMG submission 171838) | Hydrothermal vent microbial mat bacterial communities from Southern Trench, Guaymas Basin, Mexico - 4872-18-10-11_MG | ecosystem: Environmental > Aquatic > Marine > Hydrothermal vents >... | reverse complement strand
CAACATATATAATGGGATAATTATAATAGCCCACGACAGATGAATCTTATCACCCAGCTTCAATAAAAACCTTCAATACCAACACAATAAAACATATTCTATAATAAATCCAATTCCTCAAAATAACCTTATTAACTTCAAGAAAAAGTTAAATAAATGTAGTTATTGGTATGGTTAAGTTTATACCTATAGAAGAATAAAAGCCAGATAAATATGAAGATGAATCGTTAAGTAAAGTTAAATATATCGTAAAGGAAATGTTAAAGAATTAAACCTAATCGTAAAAATTAATGAAATTAATTAATTTCCAAAGGCTAAAGTTAAAATTTAGTAGGAAAGAGAGATCCTGAAATAATACCTAATTTTTATATTAAACCTTTAATCGTATACAGATGAAGAAACAAATCTCCTCTTAACATTAAAAGGGATAACGATAAAACTCTCTTATGAATCTTAATTCGATATACCTTTATTGTATTCATATAGGGAGAGATTACTATTTAAATATTTTGTATGGAATATCACTATTGTGATATCATGGTGGTGATATGAGAAGTGTAGAGATAGCTCGTTGGGAATGCAATTACTTAAGTCGGAGTGGTAGCTGGATGCTTATATATGGTAGGAGGAAGACTGGTAAAACCTGGCTTTTACGAAGATGTTTAAAGTGGACGTTATATGTTACATTAACGAGGGGTGGTAACTGTATAGTAGAGGATGGTGCTAAAAGAGAGTTTATGGATTATGAAGGGGCTATTGAAAGAGTGTTGGAGACACTTAGGGGAGAGGGGAATATTGTAGTTATAGATGAGTTTCAAAGATTTCCTGAGAAATATTGGGATTTAATAGCTATTGCTAGTCAAGAGAGTAGAGGATTGCTTATGATATGTGGTTCAAGTATGGGGATATTAAGAAAAATATTTGATAGGAAAAGTTCATTACTAGGTATTGTAAGTGGATTCCATATTGATTTAGCTTCTGTATCAGATACAGTAGCTTCATTAGCAAAGAATTTATCTCCTAGGCAGGCTTTATTATGGGCTCCACTAGCACGAGATCCATGGATACTTCCACATATAGACTTGGCTAGGGAGCCGTGGCATGAACTATTAGATAAGGCATTTACACTTATTCCTATAGTAGAGGGGTTAGTTGGTGAGGTTTTCCTTGAGGAGGAAAGGCAATTAACTAAGTTGTATGAGACATTATTGAGACTTTTAGCGATGAGGGAATGGAACATAAAGGTATTGGCAAATAAACTTTATAGTCTCGGTTTAACATCTTCTCCTCAGCCAAGCTCGGTTACTGGAGTACTTCATGTAATGGAAAAAATGGGACTTGTAACTAGACTTCCTCTATGGAAAACAAGGTATTCTAGGGTATATTATATGCATAGATCACCTCTATTAGCAATGTTATTGTATCTAGATGAAGTTACAGCGGGATTAGAAACTAAGGTACCTATAGAAGTTGTAAAAAACCGTTATTCAATAGAGTTACAGTTTACTATAGGCGAATTACTTGCAGAATATCATGATTTAAGACAGGCATATACGATACTTCCTGGAGGAGAAGGAGATGTAGATATTGTATTACTTGATAGAAAAGGGAATCCTAAGATAGGGTATGAGGTTAAAATGGGGCTAATAACTAAGAGAGAGGTTATGAAGATACTAGAAATAGCTAGTAAATTAAATATTCCGAAAATGGGAGTTATAAGCCTAACAGAGAAACCTAAAATTGGAGTTATAGAAGAATATGGACCAAAAGAACTAATAAAAATAGCTTTAGAAACATCAAAGAAAAATAGAAAGTAGAAACATCATGGAAAGAAGGGTAAAAGTAATCGTGATCATAGAGTCAGAATGAGTTTCGCATAATATTTGGAGTTTTCATAATTTCTAAATATCCTAAGTACTCAAATAAGCGAATAGTCTATTACTGGTTTCTCTCGTAAATTATCTATTTCTATACTCACAAGAAAGAGTAATAATCTTTTATCTGATTCAAACTTTCTAGAAAACTTAATTACTAACTTGAAAAGACATTCTTTAACATGAAGATAAAGAATTTGCATTACTAATAATTATTTTTATAGCATTAAATATTTACATAAGAAGAAGTTCAAAGGGCTCTAACTCCCCAGTTAGTGGGTTTACCTTTAGACCCAACTCTTCAAGTGTAACTGCGCCTAGAAGATATACATTCTCATCTCCAAAAACGACGATTGAATGTGTTGTTAATTCATTGATTTTGATGCCTATAATGCCGACGTCTCTTTCTATAACTTCATTATTAGCTAGCCTAAACTTCCTCTTACCAATAACCTTGATCTTAAGCTCATTCAATATACTAGCTGGAACAACGGTATATATAGCTCCAGTATCTGCTAATAACTCTATATCCCTATAATAATTGGGTTCCTCAATATTCCAAATCCTAGCCTTAACCTTTACATATCCCAACTCAAAAATCACCAGAAAAAATAATTTTTAAATTATAATACTTAAATTCTAACGATAAAATATTTCTTAGACATCTAAAAAATTATAAAGTCTCTTGTCAAGGTTACTATGATAATTGATAATATTTTTATCTGTCAATTGAGGAGGAGCTTATCTCAACTATTTCCACCCAACTACCATCTAAACAGAATTTAATTTTATTCAACATCTCTCTACCAACTAACACTTCATCAGATATAAAATCCGGCTCCGTCGGTATGTACACATTAACATAACCTATATCTATTAGTTTTTTAGACTTAATTTTGATTATACTAGTCTTTGCCCTATAAATTTCACAGGGTATGGGTCCATATAATGGATTCTCCAACCTTTTAATCTTAATCGGTTTAAGATCTCTAAATATCCTTATAATAGGTATGTTGGGATATATGCCACCATCAAAACCTGTATCTATAATAGCTGGACCTACAGCCCTACCTTTATTGGTCTCAACTTTAATGTACAAGATAGGGATATTAGGGATCTTTTCCCCATCTTCATCATATCCATCTTCATAATATTTATATTTAAAACTCTTCAACTTTCCACTCACCAGCAAACCTTCTACCTACACGGCGGGGAGACCTTAGCTTTAACCCACCCATTAACTCTAATTTCCATAGAACAGTGGGGTATTTACCCTCCTCAATAGCCAATTCATCCTTAAAATATATTGATAATATCCGGGAAATAGCCTTACTCCTTGATATTCCCTCCCTCTTAGAGTAGTCATCCAGAATTTTTAAGAGATTGTCGGGTAAACTTATACTTAATTTTTTCACCTTCAATTTTACCACTAAGTATGAAATGGTATTAACATATATTAAATTTTCTTACCAAAATTGTTGATTCATCGAATTTATATTGAAATTTTTAAGAGGTGTTTTAATTTAAGTCATTATTTATTTTTGTTATTTTACTCTGAGAAATAACTTTTTCCAAGATGATTATCTTTGAACCACGATAGTAATCTTAATGATGTACCTCTAACAACCGAGTTATTCAAAAACTTTCTACTCCAAATAGTGAATTTATATGAATCAAGTGTTAAAAGATCTAATACTCGATACAATTAAGGAGCGTCCTCGAGACTATGATCTTATTAAGCTTTATAGGAGAGTGAAAGATTATGTGGAAATTATGCTTGATGAAGATTCCTTAGCTAAATTATCAGCTTACTATATACAAGCTAGATATTCTAATGCTGGTCTTGAAAAACCCTCAGAATGAATAGCGATGTTATTTTGCTAAACATAAAGATTCGCCAATATTATATTCATGAACAAGGATACTATGAAATTATGGTGGTTTTACATCTTTGAGTTTCTCGCTTGCCTGTTCTCCCACGATTCCCCAGTTTTCTTTAGGTATCTCATGTATTACTACTTCGACCGCCTGTGGTGGTATTTCTAATTCTTCAAATACTTTGGTAATTCCCTTAATTATCTTTGCTTTAGCTTCCTTTGAAACTCCACTCCACATTAACACGTGTACTATGGGCATAAAAACCACACTATTATATTACGCTGTTGAAAATATAAGGTTAAGAAGCTTAAGGAAACTGTTGAAAGGGAGCTGAGAGAAGATGGAGGTAATTAAAGCCATTAAGTTTAAGTATCACGGAAATTTGAATGAAATGTTTAGAGATTTTAGAGAAATGATAGAATTCTGTATTGATAAGGCATTAGAACATGATATAACTTCTTACGCTAAGCTGAGAAAAACTATTTACGAAGAATGGAAACGAAGATGGCATCCGAAATATCATACACATTACTGTCACTCAGCTTGTAAAATTGCTACAGCAATTCTAAAGAACTTCAGAAAGAGGAAAAGAAAGGGACTAACTAATAAAGATAAGCCAGAAGTCAAGAAAGACTTCATAAAGCTTGAAGAAATGCTGTTCAAATTTGAAGGTAATAGAATTAAGATTGCCACATCTCCGAGAAACTGGATAACCGTGAATTTAGTAATTGGGGAATATCAACAAAGATTTGTTGATGCATGGAAAAAAAGGAGAACTAAGTGTTGGCGAATTAATCGTCAAGCGGGATTGTATTATAATTCCATTTAAAAAGAAGATTGAGTTCAAAGATACTAAAACGGTTATGACGATAGATATCAATGAGAAAAACGTTACATACTCGATATTTGATGAAAAGGGAGAAGTTATCAAGACTGTAAGACTGGATATCTACAAGGTGAAAAGGATTCATGATGAGTATTCAAAGAAAAGGGAAAAGATTCAGAAAAAACTTGCTAAAAAGCCAATAAAAATGAGAAAACTCTTGAAGAAATCCTTTAAAATCTTAAATCCAAATCTCGTTAACCTGTCTGGATATGCTATAACGACCTTAGAAACTTCCTTGTTCATCACCATTTTTAGCATTTTTTGAAAATTCCTTCTATCTTCTTTCAAACCAGAACCTATATCTTTGAGAATTTTATTATGCTTCACTCTCTATTTCCTTTAAATTACATGTTTTTAATTTCCTACCAAGTAATGCAATATTTATTTTCCTCAATAATCTTCTACCAATTAAATATTTACCTCCACCATAAATTGGGGTTTCAATATATCCTTCAAATTCCAATCCATACACTTTAATTAAAGCTATACTTCTGCGCATAGGCACTTCACCTATTAAAGTAGTATATACTGGAAATAATTCTCTAGGTAATTCCAACTCAGCTAATTCATGATATACATCGCTTGGTAGTAGGATCTCACCTGAGAAACCAGTATCTATAGGTATTTTAAAGGATACCCATCCCTTCCTACCACTATAAACCGATACTTCAATTACAGGTTTTTCATTAATATAATCTATGCAATTTAAAGTTCTATAGATCCCCATAGCCATTCACCCCTCTCCCTCTCTACACCAACCTTATGAATTAAGCATCTTCTCAATTTCTTTTTCTTTAAAACTTCATATGCCTCTTTAACATTATTGACAACCGCCACGATATCCCCATTAGCTATTAAAACATACTTACCCCTATACTTCCTATCTAACTCCTTTTTAACTCTATTAAAAAATTCATTATTTTTATCAAATTCACCCTTAATGCTTAACGACTTTTCATAATTATCAATCCAAAGCTTCACAGCTTCATTAAATGCCTGAGATAATGTAATACCTCTTAAAACAGCTATAGCTTTAAACTTCCTAAATAATTCGGGATCTACTGCTCTAATTAAAGCTGACTTCATAATGATAAATATCGTTAACTTGATATATAAGTTTAACTAAATAATATTGTTTATCATATATTTTATGAGGATATTGATAAATATGAAGGTAAATCGTTAAGTAAAGTTAAATGTATCGTAAAGAAAACGTTAAAAATAAAAATTATATCGTAAAAATTTAATAGTTTGTTATCACTAGTTATAGATTGATGGATATAAGTGAATTTATTAAGTTATTAGCGAGAGGTGAAGATCAGCAGTTAGAGTTTAAAAAAGCAGTTTCGAGTGATATTGGTGAGGAGATAGTTGCATTTGCAAATTCTGATGGGGGAATTATATTAATTGGTGTTGATGATGATCGGAATATAGTTGGTTGTGACATAGAGAAAGCAAAGAAGAAAATCTCTAGTTTTTTAAGCTCGATTACACCTCCAGTTAAGGTTAAGTTTGATAAAGTCACTATTGATAATAAGGATATTTTAGTTGTTGAAGTAAGTAAGAGTAATAGTATAGTTACGATAGGTGGCGTTGCGTTTATAAGGATAGGTAATTCTAAGCGACTTATGTCGATACAGGAGATTCTTAGTATTGGAGCTGAATATACAATTATCCCTATAGATAGTATACATACAAGTATTCCAGCTAGAGAGATGAGAAGGGATATATGGAGGTGGTTTACGAGGAGAAGGTTAGAAAAGGGATTAAGGGAAGTTAAAGATTTAAAGAGGAAACTTGGAGTAGTAAAAGTAGTTAATGATGAGGAGTATCTTACATTAGCAGGGGCATTATTCTTCCATGAGAGGCCTCAGGATATTTTTCCACATACATATGTTAGGATAATAAAAGGTGATGTTTGGATTAGGATAGATGGACCTATATGGAGACAAGTTGAAGAAACAGTTAAATATGTTGAGAGAGAAATACCACGAATATCAGCTATAAGTGGTGTTGAAAGAATGGATGTACCGTGGCTACCTATGGAAGTGCTTAGGGAGGCAGTTGTAAATGCGTTAGTACATAGAAACTACTCAATATTTAGTGAGGTATTTGTAGAAATTACGGGTAATGAAGTAGTTATAAGAAATCCAGGTTCATTCCCACCAGGAGTAACTCCTGAAAATCCATTACCTATCCCTAGGAACCCAGTTCTATATGAATTAATGTTTCAAGCAGGATACGTCGAGAAACAAGGTGGCGGAATAGAAATGATGAAAAGTAAATGTAGAGAAATTGGGATAGAAATGAGTTATGAATTAATGCCAAACTTCACAAAACTAACATTTAAACTATCCACAGATAAGCTACTTAATCAAATTGAAAGGAAGATATATTCACTGTTAAATGGAGTAAACACAGCTACTCAAATAGCACAAAAAGTTGGATTATCAAAACCAACAGTAATTAAAATACTAAAGAAACTGGAAGCAATGGGTTTAGTAACACAGAAAGGAAAAGGACCAAAAACTAGATGGGTACGAAAATAAATCGTTAAGTAAAGTTAAATATATCATAAAGAAAACGTTAAAGATTAGACTTAATCATAAAATTAATAAATTAACTACATTCCCAAGCCAAAGTTAAATTTAATAAGAGTCACCATTAATAATAAAATACTGATACTATAATATCTGTATATAGAAACATATTCTGTATGCTTATGTAATTGATGGATAAATATTCTTAAGATATTATGATTTATTTCTCCCTCAACTTCTAAATATAGTTGAATTGCTTCTTTGATTCCTTTAAGTTCCCTAAGAAATTAGTTTTCTCACGATTTTTCTTAATTCTGTACAAATCAGTTCAAAACCTACATTATTACTAAATCAATAATTCCCTATATATCCCTTTATTTTATTTAATTCATTCACGATCATTCAATAATAAATTTATGAAGAAAATAAGTCGATATTCACTTCATTACTTTAATTTTCACATCTATTCTTTTCTACTATAGTTCTCATTTTAATCATATTTACTGATAAATATGACCACGATAATGTATATGGTATATGAAAACCTCCTTCCTATCTACATCAATCTTAAATATTATCCTTATATTTCCTACACGTAATCTAAGAAACCCCTCCCATTTACCTTTAAGTTTTTTCACATCTAAACGTGCATAAGGTAAGAAGCCTCTTTCTAAACTTTCTACTAAATTAACTAATTTCTCTACTATGCGTTTTCTCTCATGCTCCTGAAGTTTCTCCAAAAATTTTAATGCTTTCCTATGAATTCTTATTCTCCACTCCATTCTATAAAATCCTCTTCATGATAATCTTCTGGTTTTCCAGCTACCAATTCAATTTCCTCCTGCTCTTTATCATTTACATGAGGTATCAACTCTAAAAAAATTTCTAAAAACGCCCTTCTAACCTCCTCACGAATGATTTTCCGAAGCAAATCAACAGAGATATTCACAGACATTAAAACACCTCCACCTAATTAAATAGAATATATTTTATTTACCCTTTTACCTTATTTAAGTAAAAAACAACATAACTACATTAAATAAATACATACTCATTCTAACTAAGATTTTAATAATCTTCTTAAAAGAAAGAAGCTAAAGCTTCATTTTCTAGACCTCTATAAGTTGGATACCTACAAAGTCCATTTTAACCTCCTTCTCCATACCCTCAACTTCTAAATATAGTTGAATAGCTTCTTTAATTCTCTTTATCAACTCATTCATATCCTTAGCCTGCGTATGACAACCTGGAAGCTCAGCAACAGAAGCAACATAATATCCATCCTCATCCCTCTCAATAACAACAGTAAACCTCATACAGCCACACACCAAATAATAACTTATAAAACCTAACAAAATAGGTTATTTAAGTTATTTTGGTAAAGTAAGGGGAAAAGCATATATAATGCTTATTATCTAAAATGAAATCAATATTAATGATATTTATTGGAAATACTTATCCTATTATTCTTATGCGTTTCTCCGTTATTATAACTAATTTCCCTTCATATTGGTAGAAATCCATCATTACATCCGTACTTAAATTTTCAAGAAAATGCATTTTTAGATGTATATTTACATCTAAATAGGATTACAATATCTTCCTCAGTCTTTCTAATTTCATCCATTAACTCCTTATCATCTAATACTTCTAATGTCTCAATAATCTCACCAAGCAAGTTATAGACCCATATCATGAGCGAGGGTGGAAGAGAATAAATATCATCTACATTAGTATAAGTATATTGGGATAAGATGTCTGAGGTTACCCTGCCAAGAACTATCATCGAGGAATTACGGGAGAAAGCTACTAAAGTTGGTATAACAATTGAAGAATACCTACTTGACATACTAACTAGAGATGTCGATCCTGTTAAAAGTGCTGAAAAATATCTTAATGGAGCCGAAGACCTCTTAAAGCAAGCATATCAAGAATTAAGAGAAGATAATTTAAGACAGGCGAGTGAGAAGATATGGTGTGCATGTGCATTAGCTATAAAAGCACATGCTCTTGCTAAGAAGAATATCAGATTAGAATCTCATAAAGATCTATGGGTCTATAAGAATGAGGTGGCTAGAGAACTTGGAGAATGGATTAGAATAGCATTCAAACTAGTAGACTCTATGCATAAAAACTTTTATGAAAACCTAGCAACAAAAGAAGACGTAGAAGACGTACTAAAAGAAGTCGAAAAACTAGTAAGCGCGATATCTAAAACACTCAAAGTAAGAGATCAAAGCATTAAGTAATAATATAATGTAGGACATAAATATTGTGTTTCCAAGATTCCCAAAATATCCCAAATACTCAAATAAGCGAATAGTCTACTAATGCCTACGAAAAATGAATACTGTATCGCTAGGCGTTGTATAGGGTAGTTTTAGATATAAATATATTAGTTTTCGCATTTTTCTATGAGGGAGTTGAAAGAGAAATATTGAAGTTAGCCTTAAAAAGGGAGATTTATTTTGGTAATTTCACCTGTCATAATTACTGAACTTAGAAGAGTTTTAATTGAGAAGTTTAATGTAGATGAGGAAATAGTAGAATCATATATCTTTAGATTAAAACAAATATCAAAGTTAATAAAACCTAAAAAACTTAAAGAAGAAATACTTAGACTTAGAGACAAAGAAGATATTAAAATTATTGAATGTGCATATTATGGAAAATGTAAATATATAGTTACAGGAGATAAAGATTTACTATCACTTAAAGAATATAAGGAAATTAAAATAATTCGAAGTAAGGATTTCTTACCAGAAATATCCTCTACATAAACTTAAACCAATAAATTTCTTAATACCACTAACTGCATCTTTTATAAGCTCTGGAGTTGTCCAAGTCTCATAAAAATTTACATGTAAACTATTAGCTACGTGCCATAATCTACCTAATTCTAAATCCTTAGTCTCATTGCGCAATTTCGAAACAAATTTCCAAAAGCTCTCCATAACTCTTGAGCTCCTATCCCCATTTTACATGCAACATCCTTAACAATCTGAACAGCAGCATTCTAAGCCTTCTTTGAAGTCTGAACATGATCACTCAGCCAAAAATTCCTCAGACTTACACAAATACTTCCCACAAAGTCTCATATGTGTCTTAACCTTTAACTCAGAATCAGATAACTTCAGAATACCAACAAAAACCATTATTATCAATAATATATTCTTCTTTTTAAAGTTCTTCCCTTAGCCCTCAATAACTCCTTAAGCATATTAAGCAACCTCTCGGGGAACTTCCAAAACAACATGCAATCAACACCACACAATAAAAACAACTCACCAAACCCTATTAAACTTAAGAACAAGATAAAAATAGTAATGGATATTCTAAAAACTTCACTAAAAATTATTCTGATTTTTAATTTGGTCCAAACCTAATTTCATACAAAACAACTTTTAAGTTCTCTCCTCCTCTACAGCTATTGTTAAACCTCTATAACTAAAACTTACACCAACTAACGCTTTAGCGAGAGACTCAGCTCTCTCCATGAGATCTTTCCCAACATCCTCCTCCTCAGCTTTATGTATAAACTCCCTCGTTAGCATATCAAGAAGATCTTCTGGCTTAATATGTATAGCAGTCCTTGGTCTTCTTTTTAAATCTTTTAGGTCTTTTTCCACGACTTCAGCTGCTAAGCGAATCTTATCACTAGGTATCTTTGTGGGCTTTGAGTAAACAACGACATCGACAATATTTGATATGGGAGATAATAATGTAATCTCGACACGATGACTCTTACAGTCAAGAATAGTACTTATCGGAAAATCCCTCACACGAATCGTTACAGTATAATTGGTAATACCGGGTATACGTTGTTCTAGCTCATAGTAATCGTAAACCAAAGGAAAGGCATAATATACATTAGCTCCTAAGTACGTTTCGATGGCCAGCGATACAACATATAATAGTGTATGCTGATTAATACAGCTTTCTCGTAACCCTAAACTACTAAGGAGATTAATTATTTGCTGCCTAGCTTGTCCTCTATGCCTTAAATATGGATTAGAACAAACCCAACATCTATTTCCGATAGTAAAAGTATAACTAGTACAATAAGACACAGCTCTAGACTTACAACTGGTAGGAGCTTTAAATTGATAAGCTGAAAGCATGTAGCCAGGAATATTAATTGAGACATCAAGACCGTGATGTGCTTCTTGTCGTGTAGTATATCCAACAATATACGCCTTCCTAAAGTATCTCTTAGTACACTCGATCATCTCATTAAGAACATTAAATTCAAGACTTCTCTCAGAAACCTTATTATCACGTGAATGAAATTGTAACATAGACCTTCTCCTTAGTTTAAGATTCCGCTACCACATTTATATACCTTTCATCAAATTTCTAACTAGAATTTTTTATGATAACGATATCCGTTAAAAACTTAAGCAAATAAATAGCTATTTGAATCATAATTTACTCTTGGGACATTGCGTTATTTTTAATTAATTTTTCTAGTGTAGATATAGATTATAATATGTCCTCTCTTACCGATGTAGAACCTAGTTTCATGTATCAATCTTAATTCATAATAAGCTACATGACTATTGACTTAAAATAAAATCAAAATACTCACTTGATATCGTTACAGTTTCCCTGGTAACCTCTAAATATTTTCAACATTACTCCCACAATAATTAAACCCCATAAATTCTATGTAATAATTTCAATAATTTTTATATATCCTTAAACCTTTACAATACTTTTGCTAACGATTATATAAAATTCACCAAAACCTCGAAAAAATACTAGTAATTTTTACCATTAAATTAGAACTTAATATAATAACACTGATATTGAAAGGATATACTAGATATATAAAGATACTTGAATTTAGTATTTTTGGTTTTCATATCTACAGTAGCACAAATTTTTATATGATTATCTCTAGGATTTAAAGATATTTCTAACGTGAATCTAAATCATCAATGCTAAAGGAATACTACACCTACTAACACCCTATACAACATTCAAACTATACGAAATATTACCTTCAAACCTATAAGTAACAACAGTAATGAAGTTCCTCCTTAAATTACTAGCAACCATAGCTTCAATACTAATTGCATATGTATTAATTAAGCTAGTACCTAAGGAGTATAAGATTAATGTTCTCGAGACATGGCTATGGTGTCCGGCACTCATTGGTTTAATGGCTAGTGGCCAATTCGATACGATACCAATATTATTCGCGATCCTTTCACTATACCTACTAAAACAATGTAGATATAAGTTATCTGGATTATCCCTAGCAATATCAACACTACTAAAACAATTCACAATACTAATAGTACCACCAATAATAGCATACGTGAGCTATAGAAGAAAATGGAACTTTATAATAACATACCTAGCTACCATCCTTCTAATAACAACACCATTCATACTATACAACCCCAAAATATTCATAGACAAAGTCATCATGTATCATATTAACAGACCACCATGCGAAATATCACTTCTCCACCTAGTAAAAATACTAAATAACATAAATGAAGCAACATATAATCAGCTAATATGTATTTGGAGTTACGTCTATGCAACAATATACGTCATCCAAATAATTTTAGCCTTAAAACATGGACTAAAAAACTTTAATAAACTCCTTACAATACTAAGTATAATACTCCTAACAATGATAATAATCAACAAAGTATTATTTCAATATTATCTAGTTTGGTTCTGCCCACTCATATACATAACATCACTAAATAAGGGAAAAAGAAAAATTAACTACACCACAAACACACTAACACTACTAACGGAAATCCAAGCAACTACATACGTGCTATCAACATGGAACACAACCGAAATAATAAATTTAGGTAAACATATTGACAAACCTGCACTAACAATATTACACCGACTAGCAACACAGTTTAGGAACATTATTGAAGTGAATCCACACTTAATATTGGGAACACTTTTTGATAACAAACACTATAATATTTATCTACTTAATAACTCAACTCTTGAAATTATTATTTTCCTAAACTAAAATAAAAATAAACAAGGAATTTAGATTAAGAAGCTGAAAGTTAATCAGCAATTAAATATAGCATTTATCTAGCTCTACACCAGGATACGGGCCCTCCTTAATTTGTAATAAAAGCGAATCTTCAAGATACTCAACTTTATGTCCGCATTTCATAATAATAAGGTCACTTTTCTCCAGAATAAGAGAAGTAACCTGCTTACCAGACCTAGGATGAAATAACGTAACTTTAATTTTACCACTCAACACATGTAAAACTTCAACTGCAACATCATCTCCAGTAGACTTAGACCTTACATGATAATGTGGCTCAACAACATCACCCCTATGATGAATATTATAGCCAACTTGAATAACCCACTCCCACGGAGTAAAAATAGTTGTTTTATCGAGTAAACTTAATACCTTATGCGGAACAAATATGGCTAGAAGACTACCATCGTCAGTAATACGCTTAATATAGCATTCAACATTACTCATAGACATATATACCCGAAAATTAAGATATTATAGCAGGAAATAGAAAAAGGCTAATAATCCTACTATAGTACTTTACGTAAGAAATTGATAATTATTTCACAAACATAAAGTACATCAGACTCACGCATAACCGGAGACATGGGCAAATTAATTATTTCACCATATACCTTCTCAGTTATTGGCAAAGAAGAACTAGAAAACTTGCTGTAAAATGGCTGCATATGTAATGGGGGAAAATATACTCTAGTTTCTATACCTTTCACTTCAAGGGATCTTATAAGTTTATCTCTAATTTTTGATGGAACTCTAATATAATACGACATATAAACATGCTTTACATATGGCTTCTCAACTGGTATCCTAACGTGATCTGACAACATATCATTGTATATTTTAGCAATTTTACGCTTTCTTTCTATAATCTCCCCAATTTTCTTCATTTGAACAACTCCTATTGCTGCCTGAAATTCTGTCATATGATAATTACTTCCTAATGTTATATAGTTGAACCTACCATTTTGTCCATAATCCCTAATAATTCTACACCTTTCGGCAATTTCAGAATTATTTGTAAGAATCATACCGCCTTCCCCCGTTGTAATTGTTTTATTAGGTGAAAAAGATAAAATAGCGACGTCACCAAAAGAACCGACTTTTTTGCCTTTATATATAGCACCAAATGCTTCAGCAGCATCCTCAATTAAACATAAAGAGTATTTATCAGCGATTTCTTGAATTTCATCTAGCTCAGCTGGATGACCAGCATAGTGTATCGGTATTACTCCTTTACTCCTCTCTGTTATTTTTCTTTTAATATCATGTGGATCGATATTTAAAGTTTCACCTTCGATATCTGCGTATGTAGGTTTAGCACCACACAATACGGTAGCTATGGCGGGTGGCGCACATGTAAAGGATGGCATTATTATTTCATCATTATGACAAATGTTAAGCGCGAGCAATGCCGTATGAAGAGCTGTAGTACCAGAAGACACGGCAATAGCATATTTAACACCAACATACTTAGCTACGATATTCTCAAAGAGACTTATATTCTCCCCGTAACGCAACATCTGCTTACTTACCGCTTCATAAACCCTCTTAGCTTCCTCTTCACTAATGGATGGATTAGCAAAAGGTATATGCTTCTTTCGGTAATTCATACCCGACCCACTCTAATGTTTAGCTGCTTTCCTAATCTTATCGATAATGTACATTAACTCATCATCAGATATACGTGGACCACTTGGAAGGTTCATTCCATGTTCAGATAAGTAAGTCGATACCTTGAAGTTACTTGATGATAACGTAGCATATTGTTTATATGCTGGCATTACATGAAGTGGATAAAAAAAGCGACGAGTTTCTATACCATCCTTAGATAATTGAGAAATTAACTCATCTCTGGATAGACCAAAAGACCCTTTATCAACGAGTATCGAGTATAGCCAATAAACACACTTAGCCCACTCCATTTCCGGATGAAGTTCAAGCCCGGGAATATTAGATAACTCTTCACTATATACCCTAGCTATGTATCTCTTCTTTTCAATCAATTTATCGATTTTCCTTAACTGTGCAAGGCCAATTGCAGCCTGAACATTTGTCATTCGGTAATTGTATCCTACTACAATATGCCAATATCTAGGCTTCATTCCATGATCTCTATAAAGCCTAATTCTATCAGCCAAATCATCATCATTAGTTATAACCATACCACCCTCTCCAGTTGTAATTATCTTATTTCCATAAAAGCTAAAAGTTGCGATATGTCCAAATGACCCAACTTTTCTCCCCATAAATTCTGCACCATGAGCTTCAGCACAATCTTCAATAATATAAAGACCATATCTCTCTGCAATCTCAAGAATCTCGTCCATTTTTGCCGGATGACCATATAAATGAACAACAATTATAGCTTTAGTATTGTTAGTAATACTTTTCTCGAGTTTTTTAGGGTCTATACACCAATACTCGTGATTTACATCAATAAAAATAGGCTTAGCACCAACCTCGATGACCATATTAGCAGGGGATGCAAATGTAATATCTGGAACTATGACATCATCGCCAGGACCTATATTTAAGGCAAGTAAAGCTAAATGAAGAGCGGCAGTACCATTAGAAACTGTAATAGCATGTTTAACTCCCATCCATTTGGTAAATTCTTGCTCAAATTTGTCGATAAAATATCCTTTACTACTAATCCATCCACTTTTAATAGCTTCTAAAACTAGAGTAAATTCATTCTCTCCAATTTCAGGATTAGCAATAGGAATTTTGAATTTATTCATGATAATCTAAATATTAGCGCGCCTAATCTTAAACTTTATGTACTCATCTTGACATTCTAAGCTTCTCTTTTTATTCTTTTCTGAAAATGAGAATCTTCCCCATATCTTTTATAGTAAACTTCACCTAACTTAACTTTTATAAGTGTATTCACAGTTGAAAACTGCTTTTCTTCGCAAGTCTCTTTAATTTTAATTATATCCCCTTCAAAAGGGATACCGCGACTTTCATCTCTTATTCACACTTTAATAATTTTTTAAATTTATTTTATTTTGGAAAATATTTTGTCTAAAATATTGTAGCTATTGAAAGTATCTTAAATTACAAAGCAATATAAGAACATTTTTATTTTTTAAGATCTATTTTCCATATATCTTCTACGGGTAAAATTATATATATTATATATTGCTCTTCTTTGAAGAAAATTTACGTATGTATAAGGTCGGGCTTTATATACAGCTAGGTATGCATATTCTATTGATACACCTTTTGATATAAGATATGCAATAGTAACCATAGGTGCACGACCTCTCCCTACTCTACAATGTATATATAAAGGACCATTTTTATGTAGTTTATCTATAATATCAATTAACTTAAGGAAATCTCGAAGATTCGGTGCTAAATCATCTTTAATCGGGAAATTAATGTAAGTAATTTTTTTTAGCGGTACGTTTATTTTATTCTTCAGGATTTCTTCATGTTCTCGTAAGTCTATTATTGCATTGACATCAATTTTTGAAAATATTTTTCTATATGACAACTGTGGACCAAAAAATATTTTATTTACTTTAGACATTTTATTACGTGAAAAATGGCGAGATATTACGTGGAATAGTTGTTTAATAGCAGGTCTTAAATCCGTCCTTTCTAATTCAAATAAGAGTAATTTACGACATCTAGCTATCTGAAGTAGAGCTTTAAAGATACTCTTAGTAATTCCTAAAAATCGCTTCTCCTCAGGTAATTTGATAAGTAAGTGCAACAAATCCCCAACTTTAATAAAAACCACCTTTCTTTTAGCATAAACAGGACGATTCCAAACTGATGAATCATAATTCTCTACTAGTAAACGAGGAAAATCTACACCTGACGCTATTGCCAACGGCAATGTTCCCCAAAATCTAGGGTTTAACTCCATAAAATACAATTCACCATTTTGTCCAAGTTTAAACTCAACCATCGCTACTCCCTGCCAATTTAACGCTCTTAAAAGCTTATAACCCAACTTTATAGCATCAATATTATAATATGTCTCAGCAATTACGCTAGGTCCGCCTTCCTTAAACTGTTCTAAGACTCTTCTATGGCCAAAGACCGCTATTAATTTATGTGATTTGGAGAACATAAAGGAGACACCAACGCCAACACCTTTAATATATTGTTGAATAATTACAGATCCATATCTTCGTAAAAGTTTAAACTTTAATATAATATCCTTAAAAGACTTACTTTTATTTTCTACGACAAAATACCTATTACCAGGACCGGGCGGAATATTTATTTCAGTAGAGACTTTCATAATAAATGGATATCCAATTTTATTTATAGCATCTATAAGCTCCTTTTCATTAACCGCTATAATTGTCCTTGGTACCGGAATTTTAAGATTAGAAGCTATATCAAGTATATTTACTTTATCCACTGCCTTTCTTAAAGTTTCATAATTAGGAATCGGAACAAGTACTTTTTTATTCTCTAAGAAATCTTTAATTAATGATATAGCTAATTGGGTTTTCTCCATTGCAGGGATAATGCAATCATACTCATATGTTATAGATTTAATAAAAGAAAGAAAATCCTTCAGAGCATACGAGGGGTCAGGATAGAAAGTGCATTTTTTACAATATTTAGAAAAACCATGAAAAACATGTGCACCAATTGGAAACCCTAGTGTTATATCGTATCCAGCACTACCCAATGACCTAGCAATAGTTAATGAATATGGTGCTTCCCCCGCATCTAGTACCAAAACCTTTCTAACTTTTTCATGTTTAGACATTTTACATCCTTAAAGCCCTAGTTAATATTCTAGCCTCACTAGGATAATTTGGCGCATCCCAAGGAAATCTTTCGCCTTGAAGCCATCTTTCCCATCTATTAAGCTCTTCTTTCACCATAATTTTAACGAGCTTATCAAATTTGACGTTAGGTTCCCAACCAAGCTTTTTTTTAGCTTTAGAAAAATCACCAACTAAACATGGTACGTCGAGAGGTCTAAAAAATCGCTTATCAATCTTAACATATTCTTGCCAATCAAGCCCCACAGCCTCAAAAGCTTTTTCAACAAACTCTCGAACACTATGAGCCTCTCCAGTAGCTATAACATAATCATCTGGCTCTTTCTGTTGCATCATAAGCCACATAGCCTTGATATATTCCGGTGCATACCCCCAATCACGTTTAGCTTCAAGATTTCCTAACCGAAGCTCTTTACTTAAGCCAAGAACTATTTTAGCAACTTCGTTAGCTATTTTTCTAGTTACAAATTCTAAACCGCGTAAGGGTGATTCGTGGTTAAACAGTATTCCATTAACAGCGAACAAATTGTATCCCTCGCGATATATTCTTGTAATCCAATATCCATACAATTTAGAAGCGGCATAAGGACTCATAGGCTGGAATGGATCGTTTTCGTTAAGTGGACGTTTAATTTGCAGCCCTGTTTTTCCAAACATTTCACTTGTGGCTGCGAAGTAAAACTTAATATTATCATAATTTTGCCTTATAGCTTCAAGAAATTTCGTAACTGCTAAACCTGTATCTTCAGTAGTGGCAATCGGGGTTTCGAAACTAGCTTCAACAAAACTCTGAGCAGCTAAGTGATAAACCTCATCTGGTTCACTAATTCTTAGCGCCTCAATAATAGAGCACATATCACTTAAGTCGCCAGGAATTAAGTTAATTTTATCGAAAATATTTAAATACTGAAGCCGCCAGAAATTAGGACTACTAAGCCTACGATAAATACCATAAACTTCATAACCTTGATCTAAAAGGAACTTAGCAAGATACGCGCCATCTTGACCAGTAATACCAGTAATTAAAGCTCGTTTACCCATACTCCTTGAATACCTCCCCCAAAAGTAAACATATAATATATTAAGAATCTAAAACTAATTAATCAATCTTAGTTTTAGTATTTTTAAGTCCTAAAAATTGTAATAGGTAGGTCAATATATTTTGAACATTTTTTTATATAAGATCGACATAAACTATTCATTGCGATCGCTTACCATAACCTTAATTCCATAGTATACAAATAAAACACTAGTAATATTGCTTTATATCCCATATAGTTTCTTGAAAAATAAGAGTATTTTTTAAACAAAATTTTAAGAGACTATATTATTTAAGCAGTATCTGTATGTTAATTCTAACGACATGCAGTATGATATCGGCGTGCCTACATCTATTCTTTTCTCATCTGGTAGTAACTCTACAGCATAGACCCTTCCACCGCAGCCTATCAGCTCTTTAATAGCATCTGTAAGTTGAATCTCACCCCCATAACCTGGTCTTATCTTTCTAAGAAAATCGTAAATTCTACTACTAAATACATAGATGGCTACAACTGCCAAGTTAGATGGGGGTTTCCTCGGTTTTTCGACTATATCTGTGACCTTATAAACAGAAGTACTTACCTTAATACCAGTAATAACGCCAAATCTTTTTGGATTTGGAATTCTCTCAACTAGAAAAATGGCATCAGCTTCCCGCTTATTAAACTCCCTAACAAGACGTGTAATATGGAAGCTCATACGTGAAAGGACTAGATCATCACCAGCATGCACAAGAAATGGATCATTTCCTGTAAATATTTTCGCTAAGTTAACGGCGTCTCCGAATCCTTTGGGCGTAGCTTGATTTACATATACTATAGTAGAGTTTTTTAATTTTTTGTAAAAATTTATGAAGTATTCTGCATATTCGTGCTTTCCCAAAGATTTAAGGTAATTAATAAAGTTTAAATCTTCACTAAAATAATTCTCTATAATGCGTTTCCTCCTCCCTACTACAAAGCAAAACTCTCGAAAACCCAGATCATATAGTTTCTCGTAAATAACTTGAATTATGGGTTTTAAGTATAACCTTTTATTAGAATCCACATCAAAAATTGGAAGCATTTCCTTCGGTATCTCTTTGGTAGCTGGCAATAATCGAGATCCAACACCAGCTGTTGGTATAACAACTTTCTTTATTTTATTCATAAGTTACTCCCTCTAAATTATTTAAGAACAACAATCATTTAATAATTTGATAATTTTTGAGGAAATTTAAAAAGTTAATTAATATTTCTTATTAAATAGTCTCTTCTTTGACGCTCCTTAATATATTAATAACAACAACTACTGAAAAAAAAAAGCAGAGGATAGTTTAGTAAATTTAATTTCTTCATTCTAGTCTTGTTTTAAATGTTACATTTGCGTAATAATCTTATATATGATTATATGATTAAAAAAGGAGATTGATAACTTTGGCAATTATAACCCAGTTAATAACAAAACCACCATCTATTATCAATACTTGATCTATTATATAATCGTTTTAGCAAGAAAAGCGAAGCTTCTGCAATTTCCTCAGATAAAGCTAGTCTTTTTTTAATGGTATCCAACTCTTAGGCTTTTATTTGAAAGCAATCTTAAAATCCGGTATATATAAAGATATAAAATAATCATCTAAGAATTTTTAATTTGCATTTTAATCTTAGAGATATAACTACTCTTATGATCTAGAATTTTCAAAATCAAAATTAAAGTACAAGATAGAGCTATTCCCAAAGGAGAGAGCTATAGAGTATAGGAAGCAGGTAAATAGAATTTTAATGCTATCTACCCTTTCAGACTTTTTATTTATATTGCTTTACTGATAATAACTGTTAGATATAAGGTAGATCATAATTATAATTATACTCATAACCATTATTAACTAGTTGCAGTTAATTATTCTCAGATTTCAAAAATCTTAATTATTATACATAAATATTTTCGAATTTATTTTTCAGTAACCTTATAAGACGATTAATGATACGTCATCTCTTCTCTTAAAATTGTGCACACTCAGTGCATTTAAGCAAAAAGACTTTATGCCGACAGTGTTCTATTAGTATGTTTCTAAGAGCAAGATCAAGAGGAATATCAAAGACAAGACAAATAGCTAAGAGAAAATTGTAGATAAGCTTTAATAATCTGAACTTTAAAGAAAGTTTATGGGAGAAGAGTTGGTATAAATATACATTATCCCTATCTTTGAGAATTCTAACTTTTAGCTTATCAAGAATTTGCTTAAAAAATAATAGATCAACACCGTTCATCGCAATGATTTTACAGTTAAATCTTCTAAATGTTGAAATAAATTCATTGATAGGCCTTATTGCCATCGGAAAATCACCAATAATCTGTGTTTTTTCAATAAAGTTAGATAGAAATTCTAGAACCACAACCAACCCATTTCCTTTAAGTACTCTAATAAACCCCTCAACACTTCTCTCAAAGTCGTCTCCCTTTATTATATGTTGAAGTACCGTAACACACCATATTAAATCAATACTGTTAGATCGGATCGGCATATCTGTTACAGAACCTATAATGAAATCTAAGTTCACATTTCCATATTCCTTTTTCTTTGCATTATATATCATACTAGTAGAAATATCTATTCCAACAATGTATTTAGCACCAGAATTTATGAGTGTATCCTCCCATCGGCCTGTACCACATCCTGCGTCCAAAACGATTTTTCCCTTTATAAATTTCAAGAAGTCTAATAATGCTGTTAATTGCAGTAGGTGTATATATTGATTAAATATTTCTAAAGATGTAGGGCAAAGTACCGCTTTATTTTTTATGTGTCCAAAATTTTTAGCTGTAATATCCCAAAAAAGTTTAAGAATTTTAAGCCTCATTTCAGCTTTTCTCGGTAACCCTCTAATTCTGGGAAAATCATAACCTTTTAACTTCGAATATCTATTTTGACACTATCAAATCTCCCGGTAAGAATTGTTAATCAAGGTACTAGTCTTTTTTAATTTTACACCAATATCTCATCAGATATGGACTAGCATGGGATAATTTTTATTAATATGTTGCTTACAATACGTGATACTTTTCGGCCTGACTGCTCCAAAAATGCTTTCCAAAACGAGCATATCTCTATATTTAGTATGCTGATTTAAGGATACTTCTCCTTAATAAATTCATAATATGCTCACCACTTCTATTAAGTATCCACTATACTTTAATTAGTCTTCTTTCCTCAATTAATTCATAAAGATATGTTCCACGTATTGGGCTAATCATTGAAACACCGATAGTATGGAGTTTTAGTTCTCTAATTTGTTCAACTTTTTTATTCCACAGAAACCGATTCGACCACAGAGAATTTTAAAATATTCTTTTTTCTCTAAAATATTCAGTAAATATTCTAAAATATTATCAAGTTTATCAGAAAAGGGGATTAGAGAAGGGATAATCGAATAACCTCTATAATATATTATACCTGCATCAAACTTCTTTATCACAATATTATTTTTCATAAGTTCTTCAGATAACTCATGAGGAGAAAAAAAATACTCTGATGGACGCTTCTTAAGTGCAATTAGAAGTTTGGCTATCGGATACATTAACCAAAATTTATTTGAAGTTGTTAATATGAATTTTCCGTTATTTTTCAGTACACGAACCATTTCTTTAACCCAAATTTTCCACATCCTCTTGTTAGGTAAATGTTCTATTGCAGAAAAAGAAGCAACCATATTAAAGCACGCGTCTCTAAATGGAAGCCTTAAAGCATCAGCGACAACATATTCTATTTTATCATAAAGTTGCAGAACTTTGGAGAAAGATTTTCCCTTTAAGAGAGTATTATAATCTAGATCAATAACTATAGGTAAAGCACCTTTATAAGCGAAAATTAAATCATCTAAGCCTAAGCCCCCTCCTACATCCAAAATTAACATGTTATTATAAATATTTTTTAACGAAAGTCTCCTATCTACGTCTTTTACCTTTAAATATGCATATGCATCTTCATAACTTTTTCCTTCAATCTTGTGAAATATATAGGATATTATGTTTAATAATTTAACAAGACTAAATTCCCTAGACATTTAACAACCTTTCTATACGTTATTCCTCTTATCTTCAAAATAATATCGAATCATTGAAATAATTTTTTCCGAGAATAAATTATGCTAACGCTTCCTTCATATACGTTTCTTAGCTACTTTCACAATGTAACATTATTCAATTAAAAATTAATATTTATCTTAGAACACTTTCATAGATTCTAATCGCTTCTTTAGCTATTAACTTCCAATCATACTTTCTTACAAGTTCTCTTGATAATCTACCCATGATGTGTATAAGATTTTTATCATAGATTTTTAATATACTGGTAGCTATAGCCTTAGGATTAGCAGGAGGTACTAGAAAACCGTTGATACCATTTCTGACGACTGTGGGGATCTCAGAAACATTACTAGCCACGATAGGTAAGCCTACTGCCATTGCTTCTAGGACCACAGTAGGTAAACCTTCATAAAGTGTAGGCATAACAAAGATATCAGCAATTTTATATAATTCAAATTTTCTTCTATCCGATATATTCTCGAAATGTATTACTTTATTCTCCAAATTATATTTTCTTATCAATCCATAAATCTTTCTCTTCTCAACACCGCTCCCGATAAGTATTAACTTAACATTTAACATACTATTTAGAAGCCTTAATGCTGATATTAAGTAAGGAATACCCTTATGTTTATCTAACCTACCAACATTTATTAAGACTATATCAGCATCATGTACGTTCAAATCTTCTCTAGAAAGATTACATTTAGAAGTATACTCCTTAATTAAATCTATATCTACACCATTAGGAATAATACGTATACGCGATCTGGAGACACCGAAAATCATACAGACCTCCTTTGCCTGAATAGGACCTTCCACAGCTACAATTTCTGCATTATTAAATACTGCCTTTGATGGATAATACGCAAATAACCAGCCGTATACTTTATCTAAATGATTTGCCGGATTACGAAACATCTCTAACCCAATACACTGAGCTATAATTGGATTTCTCTTCTTGTAGTATATATATGGAAAACTTCCCACAGCACCTGAACTGTGAAGAATATCAAACATCGATTTAACTAAATATTTCTTTACATAGAAGTTATAGATATAATTCCAAATTAGTACAGGTCTTCTTATATATGGAATAAAAGTAAATTTTATCATATTCATATTCATACTATTACTCCTTAGTATTTTATTCAGTATTCTATTTTCTTTTATTGTTGGCGATGCCGTTATAACTTCTACATCAATATCTTGCTCCGCTAAATGTTTGGCTAGATTATAATAAAAAAGGCCCATGCCTCCATAGCCGTGAAATGGATAAATTGCACGAGTGGTAATAAATACTTTCATATTTTTATTTTATATTTTTAATAATATTATTTAAGATAATAGATAACTCCTCTTTCCCAGTTACACTTGAGATAAACTTTTGTAATGCCAATTTTCTCGCTTTTTTACAGATTCTTCTTGATAATTCTGGATATTGTAAAATCTTGCAAATGTTATCTGCTAATTTCTTCCAATTACCCAATTCAACTAATAATCCTGTTTCCCCATCAAGGATAGCCTCACTGATCCCACCTACATTAAATGCTACGATAGGAGTTTCAAGTAACATCGCTTCCTTTATTGACATACCCATACACTCCCTTTGTGTTACTGATGGAAATACTAGGACATCAGCTGCCCTGATATATATCGGTAGTATTTCATCTGAAACTGATCCCATAAAAAGTATGTGATCTTTATAATTTTCTGTGATCTTTTCAATTATTTTCTTCATTCCAAAATCCTTACCAATAAACACTATTTTAACGTCTGGATACTTTTCTATAATACTATTACTTGCTTGCGCTAAGTATTGTGGACCTTTTCTCCAATGAAGCTGCCCAACAAATAAGATTATTCTGGAGTTATATAATCCAATTAATTCTTTAGCCTTATTTTTAGGTATCTGTGTATACTTATCATATGTGTAATCAACACCACTATAGACTATAGAAACCTTTGTAGGTGGTACATATTTTAATACTCCTTTTGCACAGTGCATGCTTGGAGAAATGACGTGGCTGACATTTTCAAATATGAACTTAAATAGTGGCTCATAAAGCTGAGCTATGTTTTTGTCACACTCCTTTTCTCTCCAGAATAAAGTTTCTGAATACGACGTTAAAATAACTGGTATACCTAATTTAGAACAAGCATGCACTGTTAGATATGACTCTTCAAAAGCATGATGCGTAATTACGACATCTGGCTTTATTTGCTTAAGTATATCAAAAAGCTTAATCTCATACACTGGCGAGATAATTACCTCCTTAAATTTGAAACATCCTTTTATATGATACTGAAAAGTTCGCAATAGTATACTCAATGAAAAAAGAGGATATCGGAGTAAGCATTTCATAAACTCGATTAGCAATTTCTTCCTACTAGTTATTAAGTATATTACGTTTATTGGAATACTAAGTTTTGCGTGAGACCTTTTGAATACTTCGACCAAGTATACTTCACATCCAGATTTAATCCATTCTCTAGAATGGAGCAGAATTCTTTTTATTAAACCTCCATATGGAGGAGGTAATGTAGCACCAGTTATTAAAATTTTAATTTTCTTTTCCATATTTGCTTCACACTTTTAACATGACTTCTTATATCTAAATACGGCTCCTTAGAATACTTAACAGGATTACTTTTCAAAAAGTTTTCATCAAACACTTCATAGATAACATTTCCGTCTACATATTCAGGTATTGGAATTCCAAAAAGATAAAGGATAGTCGGCATAATATCATATATCTTTGCATTTTTTCCTAATCTGTACGACCTTTTGATATTAGGTCCTGTTATTAGTACTATACCTTCAGGATGAGAATGATGAGAGCCAGTTAAATAACTATAACTTTTCTTAATAATTTGCACTACCCATGGATTATAAGTTACGGTATACTTAGGGTTAGGAAGAAAAACTATATCAGGCATCAACCAGTTAAATGGTCCCTTATAAACTTCATTTTTAGGAAATACTTTAATGAATAATTTCTCCTTATTACTTAAGGTGATTTTATCCAGTATTTTCAATATTTTCTTCCTTAGACTTATATCCTTTACATAAATTCCGAATTTCAATGGTCTTAAGTTATCTGATGTATTTTCTGCCTTTTTTGAAAATTTTGCGTAAATTTTTGAGAAAAAAGTCAATAAGAAGTTTGGTAATAGACTATATACAGTCCTAGTAAAACTATATCCTATTGTCATTAAAGTTTGCATACTACGTCTTTTGACTATTTTATAATAATTTAAAATAGCAAATAAGTTTATTTCGTTTTTAGGAAAAGGTCCAAATCCATGATCAGATACTATAATAATGTAATTCTCACCACATTTATTAGATAACAAAAATTCCTCTATAATCGACCCTATGTATTGATCTAGTTTAATATAAAAATCTCTTAAGATATTTGGATAATCCCAAAAGAAGTGTTGGAGATCATCGGTTGACCTAAATACTACCATAAAGAAATCCCATTGACCAAACTTCACAGCATTAAGTGCTAGCTTATACTCTAAGAAACATGCTTTATAGATATATTCCAAAAATCTCCAGCGATTAAATTTGAAATAAATATTTTGGTAATCGCCCACTTTAGCAATAAGTTTATAGAAGTTATTATAAAGTGCGCCTATATTTGATAATAACTTTATGGTTTTAGGATAATAAAAGTCATCCTTGTCTAGGGAAAGAGGGTATCCTGAAATAAAGATGCCATTAACTTTATCTGGAGGATACGTTAATGGTACATTAATTATGCAACATTTTAATCCCTCTTTCGATAATATATCCCAAATTTTTGTAGTCTTAATACATTTAGAGGACACGACACGACCGTCATGATAGATGAAGTCTATTACACTATGTTTACCAGGATTTACTCCTGTATATAAAGAAGACCATGCTGCCGCACTCATAGTAGGAATCGTACTCTCAAGATTACCGTATGATCCGCTACGTAGCAATTTACATAAATTTGGAAGATAACCATTACTTATTAAATTATCCAGTATAGACCACGTAGCCCCGTCAATACCAATTAAAAGTACTCTTACTTTTTTGACTTTTTTATTTACTTTTTTAGAAAAAGAGGAAACCATACTTTATTAACCCATAAATTCTTGTAATTAGTCTAATTAAAATATAAATCAAGTAGTAGATAGCTCCTTTAATTCTTAATGTAATAGGTATCGTCATATTCCCCTTCGATTTAAATAAGTATTTATAAAATTTTAGTGAAAATATTACAACATAGCTTATTAATAATACACTTACCATGAACAACGTAGCTAATAATCCTAATACTAAGAGCATCATTATAATTACAATTGCTAAAATTAATGAAAATATTCCCGCCAATGAAAATCTTTTAAATATAGGTTTTAACATATGACCAAAAATAATATGACAAAGTTCATTATTTTTTCTTAAAAGATCCATATGTTTTAATAACAAAAGTACATCATGGAAACCCCACACATTATTTAAGAGCAATTTTTTTATAGAATTCTTTTTTATAGGATGGAAAGCTAGAGCATGCGGCTCATATACAATTTCGTAGCCACTCTTTAATATTCTTAGAGCTAAATCGGTGTCTCCTCTGAATCTTGGGTCAAATGATTCATCAAAACAACCAATAGATAATAGAATATCTTTCTTATATGCTACATTATTTGAGGCAAAGCCTTTCCTTATATTTTCACCGGCAGGACACACATAAACAGGCTCAAAAATAAATTTAACAGAATTAAATAATGGTTCGACTTTTCCTATTACACCAGCTACATTACCTTGATATAATAATGGTTTGACAAGATTGCGAAGCCAATCTGAGGCTACTTCCATATCTGAATCAATAAAAACAATAATATCACCATTAGCACTTCTTATTCCTACATTTCTTGCATGATAACAACCTTTATGCTTTTCATATCTTATGAGATTAATTTTTCCTGAATTATAATTATTGACCAACTTAGAAAGCTTTTTAAATTCATGCTCAGGAGAACCGTCGTCAACTATGATAATTTCGTACTCATATATAACTTCATTATCTAGATTCTGAGATAAAAGTGTCATAAGTAATCTTTCTAATTGAGATTGATAACCATATACTGGTATTACTATTGATATCTTTTTCACGCCATCTCCCATTTCCATACTATAACCACACTGGAGAAAGATTCTGGACGATTAATTGCTTATCACACTTTAAATTCTTTTTAGTGAAGTGGAATATAGTAGATAGTAACATTCGAGTTCGTATATACGGCATTAGTAAGGACACAAGAGGAGTATACAGTCTTTACATAATCTAGATTGTAATATAATGAGGGATACGTTAGTTCATACTTAGGATTTATTACTATTAATATAGTACGATCCCTTAGAGATTTATGACAAATACAATACTTATAATAATTGTCATACGACAAATATCCTATGATACTCTTATTCCTTATTTCGAAAAGGGGTGATATACTATTAATAATCATACCTTCCACGATATGATTAGATACTATTGTAGTGATATATTTGGAATCAGCAAAATTAAAAATATATTTATTACCAGCCTTATAATACATATGATTAATATATTCACTATTTTCAAACACAAGTATGGAGTCAAATTTTGATTTTGGATATTTAATGAAGAAGATCCTTAATGCTGATGAAAAGGCTAATATTACCAAAATGTAGGTAAATATTCCCTTTGCATTTATTCTTTTTTTAATACTCTCCATCAATATAACAAAAGGCGAAAAAAGCTCAACGTAATATCGACTTATAGATCTTACATCAGACCTTGTGTATTCTGGCAGAATCGAAAATATGGTATATGATAAAAAGAAAATTATAGTAACTATCGCCACTATAATGACTAGAGAAAGATCAGTAATTTTTACACTAGTATTTTTCTCTTTTATTTTAATCCCTCTCTTAAAGAAGCTCTCTAAAAGAAGATCATAAAATACTACAGAGCAAGATACAGAAACTATCGCAATTAAGGACAAAAATGAAAAAGATGCAATTATAACGTCATACCACGGAATACCTGAGACTCTATAAGTAGGCAAGACCCGCATAATATTTTTATTCTCTCCTCTAATTAGCATTAAAAATCCATTTATAAGATCTAGTAAATATCCTCTATGCCATATTAAATACAATATTCCGGGATAAATAAGATAAAAGAAAGCAACCAACATATAAATTAGCGTTTCTTCTCTTCTTGAAAAGATAAAGAAGATGAAAAACATAATTGCTAAAATAACCGCAAGTCGCGGTGACCCCATTACACACCCAAATACCAAAAGTAAAAGTGGGATTCTTAAGTTATTAACTAATTTAGGCTTATTTTTATTGTGATTTTTCTTGCTAGTGAAGAAATAATAAGTATAGTATATAATATAGAGAAAAAGAACTCTGGACATATAGTCATAACCTGTGTCTATTCCATTCATTATCGGTAATGAAAAGAAAAGAAAATATAGTATTAATTCTGTTAATTTCGATAGCTTCATATTTTTGCATATATTTAAGAAAAGTAAACTTAATAATAATCCACCTAGGAAAACGTTTATAAAAGGAACAAACTTTAATGGAAAAGTCGTAGTCATATTTATTAAGTAAAAGTGTAAATATGTCAAAAAGAAAAAGTTATGTCCACTTATATATGGTTTAGATAACATCAGATTTCCTTTTTTCCCATAAATTAATGGTAGCGTTGTAACTTCCGTGAAAATATATTCTTTTATACCTGGTAATCTACTATAAATATATATGAATAACGATAGAATAAGCAAGGGAAAGACCGTATATTTCCTTTTCTTGATAAGAGAGATATAAACTGTACATGTCACTACCAAGTAAAATAGTAATATTGAAATGCGAGAGAGAGCAGAGCTAATATAAAAAGTATAATATCCTAATGGCAGTATACCTAGTGTACAAATGATAAGCACCCAATAATAGCCTCTTCTAATAGAATTGTATAATCCACTAAAATTAGACCTCTTTTCCACGAACATCTCTTTCAGCTTACTTCCTTCGAAAAATTGCTGGTGATGCATTCTGTATAAATCCTAATTAACTTGTCTGCAACTTGAGACCATGTTAACAATCTCACATTAATGTTAAACTTGATGTCCAATGTTTTAATTATAGCTTTAGCTAATGCTTCAGGGTCATTAGGCGGGACCAAGATACCATTTTTAAAATTTTTTACTCGATACCTCAGCTCACCTACGGAAGAAGCTACGACAGGCTTTCTCCGAGCCCAAGCCTCACTAGCTACTAGCGAAAAAGCCTCAGAGAAAGCATATAAACTTGGAATAACTACACAAAAAGAGGAATCAATAGCTGCAATTTTCAGTTTCTCATTAATTACACCAGTAAATTTTAAGTACTTTTCCACATTTAATTTTCGGGCTAATTTTCGTAGCCATATTTGAGGACCTGGACCTATCAGCACAACTTTAAAGTCGTCCAATCGTCTGCGAAGATAAGGTATTGCTTTAAGCAGTATCTGTGGCCCTTTAATAGGATGTAATCTACCAATATATAGTATTATGTGACTATCTTCTAAGTTAAACTTATCTCTAAAAATTGAAGAATTACTGACTGTTGTAAAATAATAATCATCAATTCCATCAGGTATATATTTTGCATTTGCTTTATGCTCTCTATACAAAAGGAACAAATCTCTTATACTTTTCACTAGATTGATACTTGATATTTTTAATGCTTTCTTTGTAATATGATTTTGATAGAATTTTCCTATTATCTTATGAGGAAATTTTGGATAATATTTGAAGGAGTCCACAGACATAAAATGTACAATTACTCTTTTCCCCGACTCTCTAGCTTTTTCTCCAATTTTTATATTGAAGAAGTGGTTATGATTGTGAATATGTATCACATCAACGCTACTAATTACTTTCTTGGGAATTTTACATGGAATTGTAAGATAATCTGAATAAAACTTTAATGCTTTTATACAGTATACTTTAATATTAGCATCACCAGCATCAACTATTGAGTAATTATTGTACCTAAGGATATTCTCTTTGTAGCGAAATTTAGGCTGACTCGTAAGTATGTATATACTATGACCTCTTTTAGCTTGTTCAACTGAAAGTTTATGTACTACTCTCTCTAATCCACCATATATTGGATAGTAATTTGTAATACAGTGTAAAATTTTCAAATCTATATAACCCTAACAGAGGAAAATTTTCACGCTCTTCAATATTCTTTAAGACCTCTTAGGCGTTCTCTGATAACTTTAATTTTATTCTTAATTTTATACTTGACCCCCCACTCTTTATACACTTCTTCAATTTTCCATTTTCCACCACTAAGTATTTTACTCATCTTACTAGTGTAGAAAACCTCTGTAAGTACTTTTCCATCCATATTCTTCGGTATTGGTATATCATACAATCGTAAAATTGTTGGAGCAACATCTATAATTTTTGCATCACTAATAACGTAATTTTTCTTGATATCCCTTCCATAAATTATAAGAATACCATAAGGATCTGATTTGTGCGCACCTTCTAAATATGGTTTGTCTATACGCTTACTGAATAATGTAAATAATAGTAGTGCTGGATTTATCATATATTTATGATTCGGCACTAAAATTAAGTCAGGAAAATTTTTAATATTACCGTTATAGATGCTTTCCTTTTCAATAATAAGATTAAGGACACGTTCTTTAGTTTCAGGATCAATACATGCCTCAAGCTCTCTCTTAATTTTCTGTTTTATAAAGTTATAGTATTGTTTCGAAAGTTTCTTTGAAATAAACACACCCCACATACTAGCATATGCTATTGATTTCTCATAATCTATCTGTCTACTAAGATCTTTTCTTACAAGATTCCACTTTAATTTTTCAGGTATAATTAGCCTTATTTGTTTAAAATTACCAATAATTTTCCCTGCTAATTCAAGTAAAAGGAGATACAAAAAAGGCAATAAGCCTTTTCTTCTAGCTAAATAGCCTTTTTTGTATAAAAAAGTATTAATATAGAAATATTTACTTTCTGCTTCATGAAAACCGTGATCAGACAATACTATAATATGTGTCGGCTTAAAACACTCACATAAACGTAAAATTTGCTTTTCCAGAAACATGAGGTACAGTAATATTATATTTTTTCTTCTCCAAAATAAATGCTGAATGTTATCTAATCCTTTAAAATTAATAGCGAAAAAATCAGGATTGAATATATTTATTAATTTTAACGCCACATCTACTCTTCTCTTTGTTACTACAATCTGCTCCTTTAGAAGTTTTTCCTTAACTATATTCTTATCGGGTAACTCTCCCATAATAAAACCTAAGTCTATTTTATAGTTCATAGATTTGAGGATACTCTTTAACTCTGGAGGATAAAAATAGTTAGAGTTTTCAGATGGACTAAGAATACCACTAATAAGGAAACCATTAACTCTTTCTGGAGGGTATGTTCCTGGAATGTTCATTACTCCAACTTTTTTCCCATAATATGATAAGATTCTCCATATGCTGGGTGCCTTAATACTCTTAGCGGTGAAAATACTTCCGGAACTTACAAATAGTTTTGGGTTTTCTAATTGATAAACTGCAAATATTCCTAATTTACCAGGATTCACTCCAGTGTAAAAGCATGTCCACTCCAATGGCGATAACGTGGGAAAGAATACTTCTAAATTTCCGTATGCACCATTTTCTATTAGAAATCTAAGGAGAGGTAGCTTTCCCTCTTTAATCCATGGCAATAAAATTCTAAATGTAGCGCCATCAAGACCTATAACGATGACTTTTGTTTGCATATTTGTATCTCTAATCTTACTATTCATAGACATCATACTACTATTTGATTATTAACTATTTTCCTTTTTAAACAACTTTAGAGGTGCAGAAAGCATTGGAAATGTATCCATTTTTTTTAAGCTTACCACTTACCGCTGAAGTCTCCTTTTAATCGGCTTACAAATCCCTTTATGATCCCCTTAAGCCAATAATATCCCACTTTTCCTAACAGAATTAAAATAACAGATATAAATGGCAGTAGTGTATAGAAGACCTTTACATAAACTGGTGATCCATAAGATACCGCTTGATAAATCCCTAAAACTGTTCGTGCCTTATATTTTTCCTCCTCCAATAAACTTGCTGTTCTTATAGTCAGTACACAATATTTATTATGTTGCACTACTTTGTACCCTAAATTTAAGACTTTGAACATCATATGGGTATCTTCAGCTTTACATGGTTTCAGTGGAAGAACTTTCTCTAACACTCTTCTTCTAATCATTAATAACTCTCCACTCGCAGCAAGAGGAATTCTTTTCCGGACAGGATTAAATATTTTGAAAAACAAAGACTGCGGTCCACGTACTACAAGTTCTGGAGAGTATACCATCCCGACATCTTCTCTATCAAAATGCTTTAGCATCGCATGTATACATAGTATTCTTGTGTCCACATCATTAAAGATTATTATATCAACATCCTTGGGTATGAAATTTATGCTATAGTTTATCGCATCATATTTGCCTTTTGGAAAACGGTACTTTACATTAGGATGATTCATATTCTCACCGCATATTATTATATATGGTATTTTGAACTTTTCTAACTCTTCAATTTTTTTCTTAACAAATCTTTTATCTCTTGCAAGTACCACAAAAAAACACCTTCTCCTCATGATATGTTATACCTTGCCATTAAGCTAGTTATAGTATTTACTTTCTAATGCCAAACCATAATAACAAAGGGGGTAATAAGATGTGCCACCAGTCTTTCCATGGTTTTATTTTGCTGTATCCTCCTTTGTGTGTCCATGGATATTTTTTTGTTACTGGTGCTTCTGCATATTTATACCCTAGTTTTAATGCCTTATAATGTATATAGTATTCTAATGCATAGTGGTTTAGCCATTCTTGGTCTATATTTACTTCTTTGTTTTTTATTATTTCTAATTTGTAAGCTCTGAAGCCATTTGTTATTTCTGTGTGTCTTACTCCTGTTATTAATGTCCATATCAGTGGCCATAGTTTATTAAATATTTTTCTCGATAGTGGTAGTTCTATTTTTTGTTTTTTTAGGTATCTTGATCCTTGTATATAGTCGTATCCTTTTTCGATTAGTTTTAGTAGTAGGGGTATTTCTCTCGGATCATCTTTCCCATTCCCAGCCATTATTACAACTACATCATATCCTTTCTTTAATGCATAGTATAGCCCAAGTCTTATTGCATATCCTATTCCTCTTCTTACCTTATTGATCAGCATTTTTATTGGTACTTTAGCATGTTTTAAACCTACTTTTATCGATGCCTTAATATCTTCTGTATACTCGTCTATAATGACCACGACCTCATCTACATATGGCTTATCGAATTTCGCTAACACCATCCCTATCATAGGCTCCTTATATACTGGTATTATACACGCTACCATAAAGCTCCATGGAGATACTTTATTTATCTTGTCTTTTATGGCCAAAGCCACTCAGACTCTTCTCCTAATAATTCATTATCTTGTGCAGATTCTAAGAATATTCTTACTTTCTTTTTGAATTTTTCATCCGAAGTATACCCGATTAATTTTGCAGGTGTTCCTGCCACGATTCCATAGTCTGGTACGTCTTTTGTTACTATGCTTCCAGCTCCTATTAATGCGTATTTTCCTATTGTTATTCCTGGCATTATAACTGCTCCAGCCCCTATACTTGCTCCTTTTTTAACTATCGTTTTTAGTAACCTCCATCTTCCTCTTACTCTTGGATATTTGTCGTTCATGAATATTACTCCTGGTCCAATGAAAACATCATCTTCAATTATAACTCCTGTAGGTATAAAAGTGAATGGCCTTATCTTTACATTACTCCCTATTTTAACCCCTTCTTCAATATACACAAATGCATCTATCTTTGTATTTTCTCCAATTTCACATTTATACAGGTTTACATGGTCATATATCCTTGCTCCTCTACCTATCTTTACATCCACTATTTTAGAGTATCTAGGCTTTTCTTTTCTTCTCATGTTACTACCTCTATAGGCCTCCCTTTATCTATGCTCATTCTTATCTTTTCTAGTACTAATACGGTCATCGCACCGATTAGTGCGCTGTTTATTGGTGGTGAGTGGTTTAATATTCTGTCTATAAAGTGTCTTATCATCGATTCTATTGTATTGTTTTTCTCGACTTCTATTCTTCTCTCTATTCCTTTTGTATCGTAGAATATTATCTTTTGATTCAATGCATCTACAAATACCATTCCTTTATTCCCCACAGCGTTTATTCCTCTAACTTTAGGCCCTGGGTGTATCCAACTTAACGTTATCTTCATGGTTATGTCATCATGCATCTCTCCGAATATAAAAGCAGATTCTTCTAAACCGCTTCTACCTCTATAATAACTCTTAGCTATTGAGTATACTTTACGTGGCCATTCTTCAGTTAAGTTATTCACTATGTCTACAGGATGTGGTGCTAAATCGAATATTATATCTCTTTCTGGAAGTTTATTCATCCATGTAGTCCATCTAAGCTCTAAGATTTTTATATCACCTACTAACCCATCTCTAATTAACTCCTTACATTTATTAACTGCGTTGTTGAACCTGAATATATGTCCTACTAGCAATATAGCCCCACTTTTTTCCGCTTTACGAGCTAGTTTAAATGCCTCGCTACTCTTTAGTGCCATAGGCTTCTCCAGTAGAATGTCTTTACCTGCTTCTAGAGAGTTTATCGTTGCTTCATAATGTAGCTCATTTGGTAGTGATATATGTACTGCTGTAATACTATCATTTTTCAGTATATCCTTATAGTCTCTATACAGTAATTTGCTTGGTAGATTGAACTCACTTTTTATTTTTGAAAGCCTCTCCTTGCTTATATCTGCTACTCCACATAATCTTATGTTTTCTTCTTTTTTTGACAAAGCTATGTATTCCCTGATTAGTTTTGTTCCCCAGTATCCTGCTCCTAAGACCGCTATATTAATTTTCTGTACCATTCTACTCCCTTTCTAACCCATTCCTTATCCAGGTATAGTCTCTTCTCAATAAATAATTGGATCTTCTCTACAATATACTTTACCTCATCCTCACTTAATTCTGGATATAATGGTATGCTTAACACTGTATCAGCCCATATTTCAGTATTCTTTAGTACGACATTATCTCTATAATATTTTTTATAGGCCTCCTGCATATGTACCGGTATCGGATAGTGTATTAATGCCTGTATACCATTATATTCTAGATAGGCACCTAGCGCATCTCTCATCCTCTTATTCCTCAGTCTAATGACATAGAGATGATAAACTGGCTTTATTGATCCGTTTAGTTTTGGAGATATAGTTACACCTTCTATATTAGATAGGTGTTTATCGTATATTGATGCAAGGTGTCTTCTTTTCTCATTCCATTTATCAAGATATTTTAACTGCACTAGTCCTATTGCTGCATTCACAGTATTTAATCTGAATACATATCCTAATGTATCATGACTATATTTTCCTTTTCTTCCGCAGTCTCTTAGTTTTCTGGTTTCTTCAGCTATCTCGTCGTTGTTTGTCACTAGCATTCCACCATCTCCACAAACTGTCATGTTTTTTATCGGGTAGAAACTGAATATTGCTACTTCTCCGAATGTGCCTACCTTCCTTCCCTTGTATCTTGCTCCGTGTGCTTGTGCACAATCCTCAATGACAACTATACTTTTTTCTTCCGCTAATTCCACTATTTTATCCATTCTACAGGGGTATCCATATAGGTGTACCGGTACTATCGCTTTAACATTGTTATTCTCATTTAACTGCTTTTCTAGATGTTTAGTGTCAATTGTGTATGTATCTAGGTTTATGTCTGTGAATATTGGTTTTGCCCCTAGCAGCATTGCGCTACTTATTGTTGATATGAATGTTGCTGATGGTGCTATGAATTTACTGCCGTTTCCCAGGTTTATTGTTTTGTATGCTAGTATTAGTGCTGATGTCCCTGAGTTTACTGCTACTGCATGTTTTACCCCTAGATATTTAGCGAATTCCTCTTCGAATTTATATACGCTTTCACCCATCACTAGTTTTTCATTATTTAATGCATTTATGGCGGCTTCAATCATATCCTGTGTTATTACTGGTTTTGATAATGGAATTTTATATTTCATTAATTTTCTATGTAGCATTTAGAGATCATATCGCATATTTCATGTAAGGTCCTTATGTTTTTGTTAACTGATACTTCATTTATGAATTTCTCATATAAATCTGGGGCTTCGGCTATCTTGTAGTCTGGATGAATAAGTATGATGCTCTGTCCATTATACTTATTAATTTTATATAAGGTATTTTTTATGAATTCTAGTGACTCTTTAGCATTCAATTTATGGACATATATGAGCTGGTGATCTTGAATTATCGTAATCGGTATCTCAATTATATCTCCAATTAATATGGGATGTATGGTTTCTATTCCGTGTGGGCCTCCAGTCATTGGATGTCTGTATTCACGTGTTGGGGTTGTGGATGTATATTGGAAACCCGCTTCTCTGGCTGCTCTAAATATTTTTCTATTATGTTGTAGTAGTGGCGCTCTAAATCCATATACCTGAGTATTACATATCTTCTCTAATTCCTCTTTGGATTTTTTAAGCTCGTAAATAAGACGATTTATAGGTTTATTAATTAGATCTGGCGTGTGAGTGAATCCGTGTGATGCCATTTCTCCTGATGTAGATAGTGTTTTAATAGTTTCTAAGTTGCTTTTTTCTTTGTTGAATTCGCCTATTGGTATGAACCATGTGGATCGAATATTATATTTCTCTTCTATTTTGAGTAATGATTTAGCTTTTTTTAGTCCTGCTTTTGAATCTATATCGTGAGTAATTGCTATAGACCATAAATATGATTTTTTATATTTTAATTCTTGGCCTAATGTTTTTTCTATTTGTTTTTTAATTGTGTATCTGATATTATCTATGCTGAGGTTATCTAGGTAGTTTTGATTTAGTATTAGATCCTTTTTTCTTATGTATAGTAAGTTCTTAATTTGGGGGGGAGTTAATTTGTATATCCATGGGTATTTGGATATTAATTTATATGTTTTTCCTATTTTAGGATTTAATATTTTATCTATGATATGATTATATTTCAGTATTAGTTCGTTGATATTATTTGGTTCATTTATCGCTTTACTGATTTCATCGCTATTTACTTCCCAAGGGTATAGTAGATTTTTGATTGTAATGTAGTATGTGTTTATGGTATTCATCCGACTCTTTTGAGGGGTTAGTTGTGGTGTAATTTAGTGAATTTTTAAATTATCTTTTTAACTTTTCTACTGCTTCTCTTAGTACTTTTAATGATTCGTTTAGTATTTCTCTTGTTTCTTTTGATTCTTTTTTGTTTTTTAGTATTTTATATATGCTCCTATTGCTTCTCCTGAGAGGAGATTTATTGCTTTGTGGTATAGGTATTCCCAATCTTCTACTAACTTGTTATATATGTTTTTTATAGCCCCCTCCAGTTTTCCTAATAGCTTTATATAATGATTTCTTAGTTGTGTTACGTGGTACATTATCTTTTGCTCCTTCATACTTAATATATTAGGTAATACTTTTTCTAGAATTATCTTTAGCTTATTTTTTAGGAGGGGGCTTCTCACCTTATCCTTAATAACTTTACATGTTAGGTTTAAGATTTGCCATTCTATATTTGTAAGGAGTCTTCTATATCCAATCCTTAGTACTCGTGTCTTTATTTTTAGGAGGTAATTTTTATTTTCCAGAATTTTTTTGATTGCTTCTTCCATTTCTTCAGATAGAAGCTTTATTATTATAAGCATGTTTCTCTTAATCTTATTATTCTTAAATATTATATAAAGTTTAAATAGTAAATTACGGTTGTATGTACTTTATATGTGTTTATAATATTATTGTTGAAGTACAATAAATTGATATTAAGATTTCTTATTTTGCCCTTAAAATAATTCAATCTTTACTACTTGATTAACTCCTTTTAAAAATCTATGATTAATGTAGCAAGTGTACTTTTAATTTTTAGAGATATTTTTAAAGCTTAATCTATGTATTTCGTATTTCTAAGGGTATTTTATTTTGTAGCGTTATTTGTCTAGATTTTATACTCAGCTTAGTTTTCTTTAGCTCTATCAGTATTAGAAGAAATCCCCTTTTTATTAGCGTTAGTAGCTCCTCTTATTTAGCTGTAGGGTTGGCAGCATGTTTTATTATTATTAGATATTGTATTAGTACAGTAGTATTGTCCACTCTTTTAGTTTACCTGTTATTGGATCTACTTGAAGACCGAGAACCTCGAGTGTGGTAACACCTATAAGTACTTTGTCTATAGCGTCAGATATTAGAACAGGTACTATTTCACTCTTACCCATAATTTCAATCCAAACCCTACTTCTATCTAACTCTAGCTTACCTGCTCCTGTCTCAATAGTAGTTCTTCCCGTCATCCTTAGATTAAGTTTTTCAGCTAGCTTACGTGGTATAACCGTTAATGTAGCACTAGTATCAACAATGGCGTTGATATCCACTACCCTCTCCCTATTCATATCACCTATTCTCACCCTAACCCATATATGGCCCATAAACCCACCCACACATTCAAGTACCTAATACCTAAAGTAGATATAAAGCTATACTAGTCAGCATAATACAGAATATGAAAGCTTATAATTATTATAGAATATGATACTTTGGGATTCTGCTCTTTGGAATAAATATTTGGTTCTTGATAGTTGCTAAGATTTCTTCTTTTTATGGTACTGTTACGCTTTTTGCTAGGTTTCTTGGCCTATCTGGGTCTAAACCCTTTTCTACTGCTATGTAATATGCTAATAGCTGTAATGGTATTATATATACTATTGGTGAAAGTATCCCGGGTATTCCTTTTGGCATTTCTATAGCTTCATCTGAAAGTTCCTTTATTTTTTCATCTCCCTCCTCACATATACTTATTATTTTTGCTCCCCTCGCTTTCATTTCCATAATGTTTCCAATTATTTCCTTTCGCGTTTCATCATTTGGTGCTATGAATATTACTGGTACTCCCTCCTCAATTACTGCTATTGGTCCATGTTTACTTTCTCCAGCGCTATATGCTAATGCAGGTATATATGTTATTTCTAAAAGCTTTAATCTTCCTTCTAATGCTGTTGCTGTACTAATCCCTCTACCTAGAAAAATAATTAACTTTTCATTTGCTAGTTTTTTTGCTAACTGTTTTACTTGTTCTTCTCTTTTATCTAGGATTTCTTGGATGATATCTGGTATTTGATGTAGTTTTTCATTTAGTTCGTCTATTTCATCTTGGGATACTTTGCCTCTAACTTTTGCTAGTCTTAGTGCTAGTTGTGCTAGGACTATTAGTTGTGCTGTGAATGTTTTTGTTGCTGCTACTCCTATTTCTGGTCCAGATTGTTGTACAATATATGCTCTTGATATTCTTGTTAGTGTTGATCCTACTGTATTTGTTATTCCTATTATTGTTGCTGCACGCATTCTTGCATAGTCTACAGCGTTTAATACATCATATGTTTCTCCTGATTGACTTACAGCTAGAATTACAGTATCAATTCCTACGGCATCTCCATATCTTTCTATAAATTCTGATGCTATTACCGGGTATGTTGGTAACTTTGCTAGTTTTGAGAACATGTATGATGCTGCTAGACATGCATGATATGATGTTCCACATGCAACCATAAAGACATTTTCACCTCTATCTAGGAATGTTGTTATTAGGTTTAGGTATTGCTCTTGTAGTCTTAACGCGTTTCTTAGGCTTTGTGGTTGTTCATGTATTTCTTTGAGCATGAAGTGTGGGTATCCCTGTTTCTCAGCCATTTCAATAGTCCAATCTATTACTTGCGGCTCCCTAATTACAACTGTGTTGTCCCTTATCCTTCTTATTTCATATCCATCCTTTGTTAATATTGCTATTTCACCATTTCTCAACGGTATTATTCTATTTGTATATGGTAGTATTGCTGGTATATCTGATGCACAGTACATTCCATCTTCTCCTACCCCTATTATTAGTGGGCTTTCATTTCTAGCTACAATTATTTTATCTGGTTCTTTCGTTGATATTACGGCTATAGCGTATGAGCCTCTCAATCTTTTAACTGTATTTAGAACTGCTTCGTATAGTGAAAGTCCATTTTTAAGTTCGTCTTCAATTAGGTGTGGGATTACCTCCGTATCCGTTCTTGAGATATATTTATGACCTTTATCTAATAGTTCCTTCTTTAATTCTAGGAAGTTTTCGATTACGCCGTTGTGAACGACTGATACGGTATTGTTGCAGTCTGTATGTGGATGTGCATTTATTTTTGTTGGTGCTCCATGTGTCGCCCATCTAGAATTATGTTGTATTATCATGTTTGCTATGAAGTTGCCGTATTTTTCAACTTCAATGTCATATACTTCTCCAGAATAATTGTTTTCCTCTATTTGAATTATTTTTTGGTATATTATTGGTGTATTTAGATATTTTTCTAGGTATTTCTTTAATTCTTTATTTTTGATTTTTCTTACTGTGTATTGTGTAATGTATCCTTTACCCTTTAATTTTCTATCTTTAAATTTTTTATATAAGATTTCTTTTTTAATTGGTATTTTTATGTGGTTGAATGATAGCCCCTTTAATTTATTATATGTTTCTTTTATTTCATTTAGCTTTATATTTGTAATATATTTCCCAATTATATTTATAAATTTATTGAAGTATTCTTTATTTGCTATTTGAATTCTAACTGGTATATTCTTATGTGTTTTATCTATTTTTCCATATGATATTGAAGCTAATATTCCGGCTCTTAATAGGTGAAATTGAATTTGCTTTAAAGCTTCTGAATCGGATATTCCTATAGAAAGTGTTTTAGATTTTTTACCTATGAATCCTTCGGCATCATATAATCCGCCTATGAATGCATATATTTCATCATCTGTTAATTTGCCTAGCGATGAAGGTAGCTTTTTATTAGCTATTTCGGGGAAATTTTTGTTTATCCACTTTACTAGATATGAGCTATATATTTTTAGTATATAGCAGTTTGATTTCTTATCTTTTTTAATTTTACCTTTTAAATTAAATAATTCATTTATTATTTTATTATATTCTTTTAGGATTTCTATTCTTTTATCTTTAAATTTAACTGTTCTTTTTCCTATGCTTCCATCGCCGAAGAAGTATCCAAGTAGCCTCATAAGCTTTGGATTTGTTTTTGATGGGAATTTTATGAAGTTTGTTGCTGAGTTTATTGGTTTAAAGTATTTTTCTTTTGGATTTATATTTAATATTTCTAGTACTTTTGCATTTACATTTCTATCTCTCTTTTTAATATGATATCTTATTCCTCTCGATATTTTAGATTTATTTTTATTTATTAATTTATCCAGTAGTTTCCAGCCCTCTTCCGTCGGCTTATAATATTTTCTAACTGGTATATCTGATAGTTTCAGCGGTTCTCCAGTTATTTTTATTTGCTGAGGCAATATAATTAGGTCTCCCTTCTTTAACTCTCCAGCAGTTTTTTCAACTATTTTTCCCTCAACATCACTATATACGAAGAATTTATGTAGTTCTGTACATTCAATTTCTGCTGATACCGTCCTTATTTTTAATAGTTTACTTGCTTTATGTTTAAATACTCTACCTCTACTTACAACAAACTTCTTGTTTTTGAAGTCGTATGATATTAAATTTACTTTCTCAGGTAGATCTTTTATTTTCCTTATTTCTCCGTTTGAAAGTAATATATATGTATCTGGATGAAGGCAGTGGGCTATACCTATTGTTCCTGGTAGGTCTGTTAGATTTAGTTGTTTGTGTATTTCATCTATTTTTCCCGCATCTTTTTTGATATGAATTTTTTCTTCATGTATTGTTGCTATTCCTGCGGAATCATAGCCTCTATATTCGAGTCTTTTTAGTGCTTGATGAAGTTTTGGGGCTGCTGAACCAGATTTTAATATGCATCCTGTTATTCCACACATACAGGTAAAACCTCTTAAATACCTCTAACTTAATCTTTAATTACATAGTTAATAATTGATAATATAAGTATTCTCTTTTTCTGAAAATAGGAATTTAATATCGGTTATTATTTAATCTGGATAGTATAGTTATCAGTAAACTGTAGGTTGTAAATAGAGAGATTATGCGTAGATTATTGTTTATTGCAGTAGCTTAAACATGATATAGGGAAAATATTAACTAGCATAGAGATGATTGGAGGATTGTTGATGATTTGAGAAGTGAGTATATGTAGGACATGTGTTTTATTTTGTTATTGCTATTTCTTCTTTTTTAGTTTTTAGCATTACTTTTATTATTTCTGTGAGAATTTCTGTTGCATTTAGTATCTCTATTTCGATTGGTTTATTATCTTTATTATAATGTATGATAATTTGATTTAACATTTCTTCCCCATATTCTGGTTTTTCATTATTTATTGAGATAAGGAGTACATCCGCATCTGGACTATATCTTACCCTTAGTTTTTTAGATTCTTTATTCATATCTTTCTCTCCTAGCATAATATACTGTTATTATAGTTATTAAATCGTTCTCTTCATATATCACCCTTAAGAGATATCTATTTAGAACTTTTTGGGCTATTTTTCTATTTCGGTACCCAGGTAGTATTTTATCTGGATTATATATTGTGTTAACTATCTCTAGTTCTGAAATGTTGTATTGTTGCATTCTCATTCTTGCATGTTTTGTATATATTATCTTCTTTCTATGCTCACATCGCTTAATCATTAGATATTTACTTTGTCGGTTGCTAAAATAAATATACTACACTACATCTTTTCGTTTAACTCTCTAATCATCATTTTAACATTTTTCGTGCATTTATCTTTTGATTTTGATTTGTATCGACTTCGGGTACTCTTTCGTAGAACTATTTCTTACTTCTTTATTTAAAGAAATGGCTATAATAACCTTTTTTACATGATTCAAATTTTATATTTTATTAAAAAATTATATGAGATCTCTTTTGTTTAGATACACTAGAAAGATTCTTCAACCAAAGTTTTAGTTACATCTTAACTAAGAGGTTTAGGTAATTTTGATATCAACTATACCTATTGGTTTAAGTGAGATTTTAATTCTTCTATAATTTCTGCATTTCTTCTAGATAAAGACTAACAGCTTCTTCTAAATTTTTTATAGCTTCTTCTATTGTTTTTTCCTTGAGTAGTTACCCCTGTAATCGCTTCTTTAATTATGTATATATCTTCTTCTTTCCATATAATTGCTTGTAATTTCATTAGAACTCTCTTAAAAGCTATTCTATTTCTGTATTTTAAAGCTTTCTACTTAAAAATTTCTGTTTGTTTAATTAGGTATTAAATGGGTTTATATTTTGGGTATTATCTTTTATTTTCGGTATGAGTGTTGTTATTAGTGTTCGTATTCCGAAGGAGCTTAAGGAGAAGCTTGATTCTTTAAGGGATGTTGTTAATTGGAGTGAGGAAATAAGGAATTTTTTGGAGAGGAGAGTTAGGGAGTATTATAAGAAGAAAGTTATAGAAGAGGTACATCAGGTCATTGAGAGATTTCCTGAGTGTCCTACGGGTACTGCTGTTAAGTACATAAGAGAAGACCGTGATGATAATTAATTCGGTTAAATGTATTGAGGAAGCTTGAAGGTGTAATGTTATTGAGTGTTAAATGGGTATTTATATAGGGTTATGAATATAGTGTTTTAAGTATAAGTTGACTGTGTATGACTCATTGTATGTTGCTTAGGCCTGAAATATTCTGTGTTAATTAGTTTCTATTAGTGGTATTTTCTTGAAGTTTATTGTGTCTATTACTCCTTTGTCTGTTACTCTTATTTCTGGTAGTACTGATAGTGATAGTAGTGATATTGTCATGAATGGTGATATCATTT
>Ga0190367_1000212_pt1 | contig 45116 bp, 44 predicted proteins | sample 4872181011_MG_FD_171838 | JGI IMG/M metagenome (GOLD analysis project Ga0190367, IMG submission 171838) | Hydrothermal vent microbial mat bacterial communities from Southern Trench, Guaymas Basin, Mexico - 4872-18-10-11_MG | ecosystem: Environmental > Aquatic > Marine > Hydrothermal vents >... | reverse complement strand
ATAATAAAGTGCAAATATATGTAGAAGGACCGGAAAGAGTACTCGAAAACTACAAATCAGATAAGGTAATTGTTCTAGACCCAAATGCCCCTAGACAGCTAACCTCAAAAGACCTTGATGAAATTGAGGTATATATTCTTGGAGGAATAGTTGATAAAATTATACCAAGGCAGGGACTTACATCAACTCTAGCTAAAGAACTAGGACTTGAGACTAGAAAAGTAACATTAAGAGGAAGCATAATAGGTGTACCCTGTAGAATAAATAAAATTATAGAAATAATCTTAAGAGCCAAATATGATACCCCTAAAGATATAGACTTAGCAATAAAGCTTTCGCAATCAAGAATAGACGCTAGATGGAGGGCTCATAAAGAAATAATTGAATATGCTAAGAAATATGGTAGGTTCACCATACCAAAAGAGCTATACTATGAATTATCAAAATGGCTTAACCTCACATGGAAAGACTTTATCCAAGCAGTGAAAATGGCAGGTATGGAAATAAAATAAACCTACTAGCTTATCCTGAAATAGACGAGGGATCAAGAAGGGTGAAATTAAATTTCTTCCAATAAATAATGCTATTAAAATAATCTGCTTTTCTAGATATTTACAAATATCCATTTCTTCTTACCTATAACCTCATAACCTAGCTTCTTGTAAACCTTTATTGCTGGTTCATTATCTTCCTCAACATGTAATAATGCTTTTGCACCACTATTTACTGCGTCTCTAGTTATTGCTGAAGTTACTATCTTACCGTATCCTTTGCCCCTATAATCTGGATGAGTATATACATCACCGATGATCCATACTTCATTTGTTCTTAGGTACGTACAAGCTATAGATACCAGCTTATCGTCATGGAATACTCCATAATATCTCCACTTAATAATTATGTTCTTAGCAAAATCTCTATCAACACGTCTACCTTGAACAGTCTTAAGCTCTATGAACTTATCAAGATCCTCAATGCTTAATCTTCTAGCTCTTTCAGGATTATATGGTACAAACTTGTCTTCATCAGTAGCCATATCCAAGTAGCATTTAGTGCTTACTTTGGCATTCTTAGAGTGTAAGTAATTGAGTATTGAAGCTACAAGAGAGTCGTCATAGACATGAATAATAGATTTATTGATGTAGGGTATGTATTTTATCAGGCTATGGGCTTGACCCCATATGTGTATACCTAAAATTCTAGGACCTTTCCATATCAGCAGGTATCCAACGATGTTATCATTACTTACAGCCATGTGTATGTCTGTATTGTCTATTTCATATATTAAGTCATAGAATAAGTATACATGTGTAAGTGAATCCTTCATGTATAGGTTAACGATATTCCTCCATAACTTATAATTTAGTTCTTTAAAGCTTCTACATTTTATGCTCATAACCTGAAACCTCACCATTAAATCCTCCTTAAAAGTTATACATGATACACTTAAGTATTTTTAATTGAGGAAGAATACTTTAAATTAAGGGTTGCCCCCATATTCTCTTCAGTTATCCTCATATGATTAGCTAAAATCTCTGATCTTCAAGCGAAGGTAAGTCTTAGACGCCTTATATTGTGTGTTGTATTTGAGTTAACTCAATACATTTTATTTAATGAAGAGCAAAGCCTTTACATAATCAATAGGGTTAATGAGCATCCCCAATGTTCTATGAAGGAAGTACCTGAATACTATGTAAAGTAAGGCTATGGTTAATATGAGAAGCAATGCTCTTGCTCCCTTACACCACTTGATTAAGGTTTTAGGAAGAGTTAGAGCAATGATGAAGGGTAGAGCGCAAGCTGATAATATCTCTACCGTTAATGTCATTGGTGAATATGTTGTTGATTTCACATATGGGTTATGCTTAATCTCAACTCTTAGTTTCTTTAAGATCCCCCAAGTAACCTTCCTCACAGTAACATATACTCTGTAAGGTGTTAATCCCTGAATCTTATCTATATCAATTGCTACATAGTCTGTAGCTACTTTAACAGCTGTCTTTACATTTTTATATACTTCATCAGCCCATAGAACCCTATTAGTGAAATCACATATTATGATTCTTAACTGAGCATACTTACTCCCTACCACTAGAGGATTAGGCTCTACAAATACTTCATAAGAAATAAGGATAGTGCCATTCCTCGGTGGATAAAAGCTTACGTAGACCTTACTAAGTCCTTCACCTTCAGCTAGTAACTGTACTAATGATCTCATGAAGTGTGCAATTGCAACAACATCCCAAATACCAATAATGAATAGCAGCAACATTATCACAAATAAAATTCTTGCCTCAGCTACCATTAATCCACACCGTCATTCAAACTACACGCTATACGATTATACATTATTTGTGAATATGATTTACTTTAACCTCTATAGCAAAATTCTAAGTCTTAGCTCTCTCGAGATTTCAGTGCTGGACGATGTTAATTCGTTTGCTGCTCCTATGTTCTTTTATTTATGTTTAAGCTAATGGATATGGGGTCAGTGTTTCCGGCTTACATCACCAATCAAGAGACCCTCTTCTCTTCATCCCTCAAATAATAGGTTATACACGTACAATAATAAGTTATAACTTAAATGAAAAATGAAGTAAGAACGTATTTTTATTGTTATAAAGCAATGTTTTAAGCATATAAAGATACTTTTTCATTCTTATGTGTGCTATCCCGTTTTACACCTGCATTTTAAGTTCATTATTATACAATTTACATTAATTAATAGGCTTTATACAAACACATGCTGATAATTATATTTTTATAGTGGTACAGTTAATAACATGACGTATGTATATTTTGTGCTTGTGGTCTTTACCCTGTGAAGTCTAGAAATTAATGTTAGGCTGTAAAAATGAATTTTAGTTTAAATGGGTTATTCTCCATAAATATCTTTGATTAAGAAGTCTAGTTTTTAGCCTCTTCAATGTTGTTCTTAGCGGCTTACTTGTTTTCTCACACTATCCCATTAATCTATAGTATTCCTTAACCATCCACTTTAAGTGTCTTCTTAAATCCCTGTTCTTAGCTGGTTCTTTAGGTGGAGGTTCCAAGAACCTTGATCCAACGTCATAGAGATCGTCCTCAGGTGTCAAGCCCATTTTAATGTGGAGTGTTCTTTCTAAATTGATGACCCTTTCACTTATAATTAATGCTTCTTTTTTAGATATATTAAACCCTGAAACGACTGAAACAACCTTAGCTTCAAATTCTAATGAACCTGGAACACCCCAGCCTGCAAACCAGCATATACCTATACTATCAACTCAATTCTTCTTTAATTGAGTATCCCTTACTGCTTTTGGCTTAAGCCTCCGGTCATGCGGATCCTGATATGATGGATACCCCATATCTGGCTCTGTGGCCTATGCATCTACTGCCGACCAGCTATAACCTCCTCCAACTATTTGTGCAAGCATTAATCCCCAGTAGCTCCTCCAATCGTGAAGATTTATCCCAGTTCCTTTAACATGAACTACTAAATACTCAGCTCCAATGGCTTCAGCAGCTCTCTTAGGTCCCAAGGCAAGAAGCTCGCCGACTCTCCTTCTCTTCTAGCTGCCTTCTTAAGTAAAGTTTCAATTAGTTTAGGATCATCCCATCTTAATTCTAAACCATCTATATCCTCTTTCTTTAAAAAGTCCCTTCTCATATGCTTCTATTAGTAATGCTATTGTAGAGCCTATGGTGCTCGTCTCAAAACCTAATCTATCAGCAAGTTCTATGAGATAAAATGTTGCACCAGGATCATATATTCCAAATAGCGATGAAACTCCTTCTAAATTTTCCTCTCCACCTGCTGGTGTAGTTTTAAATCCTTTATAGGGCTCTTCAGTTATCTCTACCTCATATGAACAAGCTATAGGGCAGGCAAAGCAGGGTTTTGGTGTGTATTTAAATTTAGCCATTCCTGTAGCGAATTCAGGTGGGCTTACATCTAAGAAGTCCTTAGCTGATACAAGATAGTTTTCCTTTGTATACTTGTACTCACTTCTAGGTAATCCTCCCTTTGCAAGGGCATTAACAACATCACTCTTCCAGAGATTTTCATGCTATTTCTTGGATACCTCCTTTACTGTCTCAAGATCTGCTACAGGAATCTCATATGTACCATAAACTGCTATAGCTTTTAACTTCTTATATCCCATAATTGCTCCAACACCACTATGTGAGAATGAGTGGGTTGTGCTTATCATTTTCTATTAAGGCACCAGCACACATATTTTCTCCAGCAGGCCCTATAGCTGCAACATTAGACTCCTTTATACCTACATCTTCCTTAATGAGGTCTTTAGTATCATGAGTATCACGTCCCCAGAACCTTGACGCATCTCTTATTTCCGCTTTACCATCACGAATCCATAAATATACGGGTTTTTCAGGAGCACCTGTAATTATAATACCATCAAATCCCGCCTTCTTTAAGTTAGGTCCAAAGAATCCATGAGTATGTTAAGCTGCGATCGTATATCCTGTGACCGCATTAATAGATATTGCGGTAGTATTATTGGCGTAAGGTATAGGTGATATTCCTGTTAGGGGACCCGTCATAAAAATTAATGGATCTTCGAGATCAAAGGGTGAAGTACCTGGCTTGTAAAGATTATAGAGATACCATAGACCTAGCCCCTTACCTCCAATGAATAATTTTAAAATATTGTCATCAGGTAGAGGCTCAAACCATATAGTGCCTCTTGATAGATCTACTCGAAGAATTCTTCCATCATATCCTCCTTTAGGCATAGATAATTCACCCTCTAATATTATATTATAATTTAGAGATCTTTTATCTTTAATGTGAGATAATAAAATAAAAACTAAATTAGAGTATGCCTTAACACTAAGAAGGTATTGACTGAGTTCATTATTTGAAGTATTTGGGTATCATAGAGCGTTATGGTAATGTGTTACTTTAGTTTTTCCTACCATACCTTTGTTCCTACAGGTACGTCGTCACTTACTGTAATTAAATATACTTTTCCCTTATCGTCTTCTGCCACTAATAACATTGCCTGGCTCTCTATACCGGTAATTTTCTTAGGCTTAAGATTTGTTACAAATATCATCTTTTTACCTTGAAGGTCTTCTGGGGAGAATTGATCTCCTATACCGGCAATTACAATTCTTTCTTCTTTTCCAAAGTCTACTTTAAGCTTAATGAGTTTTCTTGTTCTAGGAACCCTAGATGCCTCCTTAACTAAGCCTACTTGTAGTTTAAATTTCCAGAAATCTTCAACATCATATAATTCTTGACCATTTGTCATCATAGGTTACAACCCCTACTATATCCTAAGCTATTCTAACATATATAAAATACAGTCTATACCAGTTATTCTGATAGAATTACCTATGTGGTTCTTAACATTAAATGAGCTCTATATGACTTCACTTTATTCTACTCAACAAGTATAGGTTATGAATCGATATATGTACTCTTCATGTTTCTTAACTATCTAATTCCTTAAACTTGCATAATTAACCGTATTTGGCAAAAATTAAGGAATTTTTTAAGTACTACCAACAGCCATGGATATAGCGAAATCAACGTTAGACTAGTTGTGAGAAAAATGCTAACTCTAACATTTATGCCCTTTTGTTAAATAAGCGTTCGGAAAAATAAATATAAAAAGTCAAGTAAGTCAAAATAATGTGGGCGGCGGTCGTCTAGCCTGGACTAGGACGCCGGCCTTCCACGCCGGAGGTCCCGGGTTCAAATCCCGGCCGCCGCACCAATTCTAAAGACTATATGAAGTCAGAGGAGAATACTGTTGTTAAAAATAAATTATCATTGAAGTTTTACTATGAATTGGCAATAGGGATCTCCTTTCGCTATACATTTTCCTTCTAACACTATAGCTTTCTTACCAGTAACTTCTTCTATAATACATGCTAAAACCCCTCTGAATATGTGACTATTGGCTTCTCTCATTTTTCCTTTAAAGGGCTCACATTCAAATAAATTGAAGGCTTTTATTACTATACTTGCTGGCATAAACTTATGATATGAAACTTGAAATTTACCGTAACCACATGCCTGAAATAGTTGAAGGCATGCCCTTAATAGAGGTAAACCTTTGAGACCTGTTATTCTCTTTAATCCTTTAATTATTCCCTTTGTACTGCTATAGCCTGCGTAATACATTAAAACCTTTGCAGCTGAACCAAATTTTCCATATAAGAATTCAAGTAACTTACCTATTCCATCAATATGTACAAGCACACATCTAAAATCAAGACATGAGATAGGATATAATAGGTCGTTAACTACAAGACCAGGAAATTGAGGCTTTACTACTTCAACGCCCAGAACTTCATCTAATTCCATAAGTTTCTTAACTAACTCGTTTACTGATATTAATGCTTTATCAAAGTCTAAGAATGACATTATCGAGGCTTTTGATTTATCTGAAAGCGTGTTTATGATGGAAGATAGAATGCTAACATTATATTTAGCAATTAGTGTCGAGATCTTAGCTAATGCTTCAGGTGTGTTTTTTGATAAGATTTTGATTAAGAATAAGCTTAGACCTCTACATTTCATGGCTATGGGTAAATGCGTGTACTCAGACACGAGGAACCCCGAAAGGCTCTACAGATGACAGCACGGTAGTACAATTTAAGATTTTCTCTGATACAGAATGGAAAGCAAGGCTCTCACTTGATAGCACTACTTTCAATGGATGGTTTGAAGTATTAAATAAAATGCTTATGGTTTAACAATTACTTTTACCTGACTTCTCTCAAGCGACTTTTTAAATGCAGTAATTGCTTCTCTTAGCGAGAATATGGAAGTAATAAGCTCTTTTACCTGTATCATCCCTTTTTCCAAGAGCTTTATGGCTGGAGGGAATGGTCCACACCTTGAACCTATTATTTTAATTTCTTTAACAACCATTTCAGTATAATTAAATGAAACATGAATGCCATGTGTACTTTTTGCTGCAATAACACCCCTAGGTCTTACAAGTTTAAGTGCTAGCGAAAGTCCTTGAGGATTACCTGTAGCTTCAACAACATAATCATAGCCTTGCCCTTCGGGTGTTATTTTCCTTCTAAGTTCCATAGCTTCTTCGAATGTAACTACATAGTCTGCACCAAGTTTTTCAGCAAATTTAGCTTTAGGGGAGTCCTTACGTACAATAACTACAATATTAGAAGGAGCATATAATCTAAGTACTTGTAAAGCTAAGAGCCCTATATTCCCTGAACCTAGAATTGCAATATTAAAACCAGGTAATGGGGGCTCCAACTTAACCATTTCAATAACAGCTGCTAGAGGCTCAACAAAAACACCTACTTCAGGCTCCAAGTCAACTACATGTAAATTATTGAATGGTACGGCGACGTATTCAGCCATTCCCCCATCTACTGTTATGCCTAGGGTTTCTCGGTAGGGACAGTGCGTGTATAGGCTATGAGAACAAAACCAACATCTACCACATACAATGTTTATTTCTGTAACAACCCTTTTGCCTATAATTTCCCTAGGAACATTCTCTCCTACTTCAATAACTTTACCGCAAATCTCATGACCAAGTATCAACGGTGCTTTAGGTAATTTATATGTTCCTTTATAAAAAGCTTTATCAGTACCACATATACCTACAGCTTCAACTTTGATTAGAACCCAATTCTTTATTGGAGATGGTTTTTCTACTTCTTCAACCTTTAAATCATAAGGTCCATAAAGCCTTGCTGCAAGCATAGAAGCTCCCAAGCTAATAGTATGATTCAGATAAATTAAACCCTATACTATTAACTACATAAGTCTATGTAACTTTACTACGCTAAACCATGATAAAGGGCTTCCCGGCGTTGATCTGGGTATTAGTTATGCAAAACTTTAAATACTCTGTATGAGAAATGGACGTGGTATATTAAATGATATAAGCTATGAAACACATTAATAGTTTAACAATACTAATGATACTGCTATTATCAATGTTCAGTTCTATCATATTATTTGCCCCGAATAATGATGAGAATATTAGAGTAATTTTAACTATAGATAAGGCTAAATTCAATAGAAACATTATTTCCGACTTTGGAGGCAAAATTATCTATGAACTTAAATTAATACCAGTAATCATTGTAAAGATACCTGAGAACGCCATTAAGGCCTTAAGAAATATTCCAGGAGTTTTAAATGTTAAAATAGACGGCACTTTTTATGCTCTACAACCACCAATAGCTCCTCCCGGCAAGGAGAAGGAACAACCCCCTCAAAAAGTTCCATGGGGTATTGAGAGAATTAAAGCACCAAATACTTGGAACACTACCAAGGGCTGGGTAGATATTAACGGTGATGAAGATTCAGAAATCGAGGTCGCCATAATCGATACAGACGTTGATAAAGATCATCCAGACCTATACTTAAATATTAAATGGGGTATTGCAGTACTTAATGGAAGAATAAGTTCAAGATACACTGACAGAAATGGTCATGGAACTCATGTTAGTGGCACTATAGCCGCAATAAACAATGATATCGGAGTTGTAGGCGTAGCTCCTGAAGTTGAAATCTATGTGATTAAGGCTTTAGGTAATGGTGGTACTGGCAGTTGGAGTGACTTAATAATAGCTATAGAATTAGCCATCAAAGGACCTGATGATGTAGTGGATGCTGATGGTGATGGTATAATTGTCGGCGATCCTGATGACGATGCTGCTGAAGTTATTTCAATGTCACTAGGAGGCTCAAATCCCCCTACAGCATTACATGATATTATTAAGGTCACATATAACTATAACACAACACTAGTTGCTGCAGTAGGAAATGAAAGTGCCGATTCCTCCTTATATCCAGCAGCTTATCCTGAAGTCATTGCCGTTGGAGCAATAGATGAATCTGATAACGTACCTAATTGGAGTAATAGGAATCCCGAAGTAACAGCTCCAGGCGTTAACATACTAAGTACTTACCCAGATGATTCGTATGAAGAGCTTAGCGGTACTTCAACGGCGTGCCCACGCGTGTGCGGAACGATAATATTAATTCAAGCATCAAGAATAGCTAATGGAATGTCTATTCTACCTCCAGGTACTCAAGAAGACTTAACAAATAGTACTATTCGAGGGTTACTTCACTTAACAGCAGATGATCTTGGAGATGAAGGCTACGATGTCCTTTACGGATATGGTGTTATTAGAGCTGATCTAGCAGTTAAAGCTGCTTTAGGTCCTTAACAAAACCTTTAAATTGCTTTTTCCTTAAACCCCAAACTCACCTACTTAGAGGCTGAGAAAATGTCAATCTTATATGAGGTTATTTAATTTCATGTAGAGTTCTGCTATTAGTATTGCTATTCCAGCAGCTCCTCGTATTGTATTATGACCTAATACGACATATTTGATCCAATTTCTTCCTAGGCCATCAGCTCTCTTCACTCTACCAACTACGACACTCATACCCTTTTCTGCATACTTATCTAGTCTTGGTTGAGGTCTATCCTCTTCGAATCTAATGACAATAGGTTTTGTTGGAGCTGTAGGTAATGATAATTCTTGTGGTAATGATTTAAATTTGCTCATGACATTTATTACATCACCTACTTCAGCTTCTCTAGATAATTCAACATGTACTAACTCTAAATGCCCATCGAGGACAGGCACTCGTGTAGTTATTGCTGATATTGATATAGGTGCTAAAGTTATGTTATTACCTTCTAGCTTTCCCAAAATCTTCTTACTTTCATTCTCTACTTTCTCTTCTTCCTTCTTTATAAAGGGTACAACGTTATCTATTATTAACATTGAAGGCACTCCTTTGAGGCCAGCACCACTAACAGCTTGAAGAGTACATACAATAACCCTTTTTATACCAAAAGCATCAAGTAAGGGTTTTAACGATAATGTTAAGATAGCTGTTGTACAGTTAGGATTCTTTATTATAACCCCATTCCAAGCTCTATTCTTTCTCTGATGCTCCACTAACTTTAGATGATCCCAATTGACTTCAGGATTTATTAAAGGTATATCTGGCTCTAGTCTTAATGGACTACTATTTGAAACTACTATGAAGCCTCTTTTAGCTAATTTAAGCTCTATTTGAAGAGCTACTTCACTAGGTAGAGCTGAAAATACTATATCTATGTTTCTAGGTATTAGCTCAGGCCTAGATGATTGGATTTCAAGTTCACTTATATTTTCAGGTAGTGGAGTCTCCATTAGCCATGTCACTACATCACCATATTTTCTACCTACATTAGCTTCCGAAGCAGCTACATAAACTACTTCAAACCATGGATGATCAGATAGTATTTGGATAAATCTTTGACCAACTAAACCTGTTGAACCTAGAACTGCAACCTTTATCTTGTCCACCATTTAAGTATCACCTCTTCATGAATTTTTCTTACAAAATCCCAGGCTTTATCTTGAGGGATAACAAACGTTATACTCGTAGTTGTTGAAGTCCATGAAACTATTTTAACAGGCCATGTTAGAGCCTTTGTAACAATATGTCCCAATATATTTATATCTCTTACACCTTGCCCAACAATGCTGACTGCAGCTACTGGTTCAATAATTGATATGTCTCTAATTAGTCCTTTCTCACTGATCTTCTTTAACCTAGGTAGTACCTTCGGGACATCATTACTTCCAATAATAAGTGAAATACATGTTTCTGAAACAGGTTGAAGAATCCCTATGATATTAACTCCGCTCTTTGCAAAAGCTGACATTATTTCGGCTGCTGCACCTAGCTTGCCGACCATACCAGTACCTATAACTGACACTATCGATAAATTTTCTAAAGTAGCAACAGCCTTTAATGGTGGGCCTCCACCTCTACGATCTATCAATGTTCCCTTATTGCCATCCACAGGTAATACCCGTACAACAATTTCAGTATCTCTTACAGGTTCAAAGGTTCTTGGATGAAACCTTTTTGCTCCAAGATAAGCTAACTCGATGGCTTCATCATAGGACATGAGAGGAATAACTCTCGCATTCTCGATTTTATTTGGATCAGCTGTCATAATTCCAGGAACATCAGTATATAATCTAACTTCTTTTGCATTAAGGTATTTAGCAAGTAATGTCGCTGTATAATCACTTCCTCCTCTACCCATAATAGTTATTGTTCCTTCAACTGTACCTGCGATAAAACCTGCAACAACAGGTACAATACCATCTTCAAGAACAGGAATTAAAGTCTCTCTAACCAATCTACATGAAATTTCATGAATCGGTCTTGCATCACCGAACGTAGAATCAGTAACCAATCCAGCTTCACGACCAGTAAACCACTTGGCTTTAAGACCAAGAGTATTTAGAGCGGCGGTCATGAGTATAATTGAAAACCTTTCACCAAAAGACAGTATATAGTCCTTAACACGTGGAGTAACTTCTCCTAAGACCCTAATAGCCCATAAGGTCTTTGCCAGCTCATTAGATAATGAGGTTAAAGATCTAGCAAAGAAACCCCAAGCAATATTTGATGTTCTTGTAATAGTTGATAATGCATTAAAATACTTTGAGTAGACACCCTTAACTAATTCTTCAATAGACAATTCATTAAACTTTGACAGTAAATCTGTTATGCCTTTCATTGCTGAAACAACGACAACAACCTTATAGCCTCTATCCCTTAGATCTTTGATGATACTAGCCGCTCTAATATAATCACGTCCATCCTTTAATATAGAGCCGCCGAATTTAACTATAAGTAAATCGTTCATGGTTCATCGCCTATGATACCTTAATTTTATAGATAAAAGTAAATCACTTAGTAATGATGCAGCCGTAACCTCAGGACCTGCACCAGGGCCTTCTAAATATATTTTTGCACCATCAGCTACCTTTATTAGAACACCATTCATAATTCCATCTACATTATATAATGGACTATCCCTTGTAACTTCTATTAGCTTTACATATGCTCTAGCAGAAGAACCGTTAATTACTATATGCGATATATATTTAATTCTGTAATCTTGCTTTAAACCCCTTATTTTAGTAACAACATTCTCATCAATTACATCAATTATTTCGACATCTTTTATAGTTAAGTACTTACCTATAGTTGATGATATTATCGACGTTTTAGCAGCTATATCTAGCCCCTTTAGATCAAGTGAGGGATCAGGCTCTGCGTATCCTTTATCCTGTGCTAATCTTATTGCTTGTTTTAAGCTAAGTCCTTTCTCTAAAAGTCCTAATATGTAATTTGAAGTACCATTAAGAATTCCCATAATTTCTGTGATTTTCCTACCTAATAGGCCATATGATAATAAATCAATTAATGGCGTACCTGCCATGACGCATGCTTTATAGCGAATATCAATCCCTTTTGACTTTGCTAAATCCATAAGCTCTTTGAAGTATAGTGCAAGAGGACCCTTATTAGCTGTAACAATATTAATATTATTATTAATCGCCTTAGTAAGATAAGTCCTTGAAGGCTCAGCATCAACATAGTTGCTTGGTGTTACATCGATTAAGTAGTCTACTTGAATCTCCTGGATTAGTTCTAAGACACTGAGACCAGGAACGCCTCCAGGTAGTGATGAAACTTTTCCTCTCGGGATTTCAAGGGCTCTCATTAGAATATTCTTATCGATATAAGGGTTACCTATTAAAGCTCCTTTGGAATCTGCAATGAATTTAACTTTTATTTCGATATTAAACTTGTCTCTAATATACATGTCTTCATTAATGATCTTTCTAATAAAGGCTCTACCAACATTTCCAAAACCTGCAACCCCTATGGAAATCTTGGTTATTTTCACTACTATATTTACACCCCGCAGGCCAATTCCGTTCATGATCCAGGCACTTACTAATGACTATAAGTAATTTATTTATAACCATATCGATTACTGAGAGTAATCATTATGCCCTACGCTACTATGCCCAGGTATTAAGCTAAGAGGAGTGTTCCTGATGTATGATCTGTGCTTGATTATGATTATCTATGGTACTGGTTTAAATACTTAATGTTACAATATACACTCTACTGTTGCAAATTAGTTGCGTATGGCAATCTTAATAACAACATTAGTGTCTTTAATAAAATCATGCGCTTATAATAATGGTTATTTTAATTAAAGTTTCCAATTATTTAATTAAACTTTAAACCAATAGGATTGTAGATAATGTGAATCACAGTAAACAGTTAATATTATTAGCTTAAGGGATCTAGTGAAAGAGATAAGCTATAGTGCTTTTCCATAGGAATGTACCTAAGTCTAGCAGAACACGTATAATATACTTACTTCATTAGCCTTAAGTATGGTAATAGATGTAAGAGGAGCTCAAGGAAAATTTAACATTACTAATTTAATATTAGCATTCTAACTTATTACCTATTAACTACTAATGTTAATGGATGATTACCAAATAATGATAGCTAATTATAGAACTTAATTATGATCAAATTTTTATTACAGAATTTACGTTACGTAGTGGAGGGGATGAAAGATATTAGGATATATGTTATCATTAGTAATATTTATAGTAACCGTAGCATTAATTGTTACAAGGGTTCTTGAAGAAAGCTTAGCTGCATTAATTGGCGCCATCCTCATCTTGTTACTAGGTCTTATACCCTTTGACAAGGCATTTTCTTATTACGTTGACTGGAATATTATATTAATTCTCATTGGTATGTGGACTATAGCTTCGCTTTTAACTCATGCCGGGTTACCTAGATTTTTAATAACAAAGACTTTACAATATGTAAGTACTTATCGTAATGTGATCTTCCTACTAGCATTTCTAGCAGGAATAATATCAATGTTTGTTGATAATGTTCTTGTTGTGCTACTTTTTGTACCTACGGTCATATCTTTAGCTAAAGCATTAAACATAAATCCATTACCTAGTGCTCTCTTAATAACGTTATCAGCTAACTTCATGGGTACAGCACTGCTTTTAGGGGATCTACCTCCACAAATGCTACATGGAATTGCAGGTGCTGAGTTCTTGGACTTTATATTTATGCAAGGAAAGATATCCTCATTTCCAATCCTATTGATTTCATTTATACTTACTTTAATATTAGCTTCAAGGCTTTTAGTCAAAGAGAATAAGAACATAAGACCCTTAATTGATTTAATCATGAATAAAAATAAGGAAGTAAACTGGAAGTTAATGAAAGTTGCACTTGCATTCTTTATAGTTACAATAATATTAATGAGCTTGAGGAAAGAGTTATCAATTATATTATCTCAGTATTTTAAAGTATATACACCTGAATATGAACTTAAGCTTGGGGTAATTGCTATATTTGTAGCGATTACGGCCATATTAACTATTAAAATATTAACTAAACTTGGCAAAATACAAGCCCCAAGCTTTAGAGAAATTATTGAAGGTATTGAATGGAGTGTTGTCCTATTCTATACATCACTATTTATAGTTGTTGGTGCTTTAGAGCATCAAGGAGTTATCGCATCTATCGCAAATTATCTACGGGGAGAATTAATCTCAAGAGGGCTAAGTGCGGGCTGCTCTATACTATATTGGGTGTCAGGTGCTCTTTCAGGCTTCGTAGAACATGATGCATATATCTTAACAATGCTTTATGCATTAAAGAGCTTACATATGGAAAGAGCTCTAATCAATCCATGGCCATATTATTGGAGTTTATTATGGTCCTCTACACTTGGAAGTAACCTAACTGCAGCAGGTGCTCCAGCTATCTATGTAGCTATAGTATTACTCAGAAGAGAAGGATTAAAGGTAATGCCAAAAAGTGTCTTAAGAGTTACCTTAACATACACTCTAATAAGTTTGTCAATAACATATATCATAGCATACCTATTATGGTTTACCTAATTTATCTCATTCTAGCAATTAACCATATTAACCCATCAGATCAGATACTTTTCAACAAATAAATCGAGTAATTCATATACATGTTAAATTATAAAAGGGATCTCATCAAGCATTAAACGCACAGATGAGAGCACCTTAATGGTTTTAATATGTCATCCGTAATTTTCATATAATATAATTGAAATTAAAGTACAACAGTACGTTAATACTTCTACTACATTTGTCTTACTATCTTTCATAATCAGCTTAACTCGTATATTATTTAGTTTAGTTATTATTACGCAGAGATCTATTACTTAAAACCTACTTTGTGCATTTTCTCCGGGTTGGTTAGACCTGCAATGCTCATTGCTAATTTAGGGTCATCTAATATTGCTGTCAATTCTTTAAATAATTGTTGTTGAGCAAGATATAGGGTATCCTTCTTAATTCTACACATAGAGTCTACAAGGTCTATTGGATGGGGTACTCCATTCGCCCCTGTAATTGATGATAAGTATGATATTATGTCTTCACAGAGAAGATCATTGCTAGGCCATATTTCAACCTTTGTTGCAAGCATAAAGTATGTAGGTGTTGTTGATTTATATATAGCAACCCTAATTGAAGCTGCATGAGTAGTTTCATCAATTACGCCTATAATCCATGACATTCTCTCATTAAGTGATATGCGGATTCTCTTTGGTAATGTGTTTTCTTCGAGAACTCTGTGAAGATAATATGCTATATCAGCGTAAGTTCCTATGTCAATCCACTCTCCTTGCTTTAAAATGTACGTTGCTATAGCCTTATCGTTAATGAAAAGTAGATCGAGCATGTTTAGCATTATTGGTATGTCTCTTCCATAAGCTCTTTTTACTACACCAACGAGAGCTGTATCAGTTTTATCTGCGAGTTCGAGTATATCGTTGGTTAGACTTATTATTTTATCGTAGAGTTTAGCTGTAAGGCTTGCTGCCTTTCTTCTAGCTAATCTAGTTGAAAATCTTGGAGGAATTCTTGGAAATAATTCACCATCTAATATGATTAAATCTAAATCTACTTTTCCTTGAGATTTAAGTTCTAGGAGCTCCTTTATGAACTTCCTCTCAATAATCTTTGATAATGGTGTCCCCAGGTTTTCATCCTCTTGGATGAACTTTATTATACCAACTGAATCTGATAACGGTATATGTTTTGACTTACAGCCGTACATAACGTGGGAGCGTATTATGACTAATAGCTTACCACCTGTCAGCTCTAGTGGAGGGGCAGTAAACCCAGTATCTAAAGCTATACAACACGGCTTACGTTTAGTAAATTTAGGTATCTTCTTTAGTCTACCATCCTTGTCTAACTTATCCCTTATTTCCGGCTTTTTCTCCTCAAGTACCTTTATTTTAAGTGCCTTTGTTATTCTCTGCGCTTCCTCTACTATACTTTGTGAAATTATTGTTACTATGGGTTCTTCCTCAATCCTTAAATAGTACTCCTCTTCCCCTATAGGATAAGGCGTTAACTCTTGTACCATTTTATCGAACCTCCTTTACTTTTAATAATATTGGTACTTTTAATGGATTCATTAATCCGGCTACAAAGAATTCTCTTCTACCAAGAATTGTTAATGATGCTTCGCTTATTCCCGCTAAATTCATATAGCCTGATAGCTCATTGAAATCTGATGGTGTTTGTAGTTTACTGAAAAACCATGTATTGATATTTCCTCTTATCTCTGGATCTATATCTATTATCCTCTGTGTTGCCAATACTATTCCTAGCCCCCATTTTCTACCTTCACGAGCTATTCTAGCAATTGATTGTCTTGATTCACCGCAATATCTACATGCATAATTATGGGCTTCATCAACTACAACTACCGTATCTATGGGTTTCCTTAGACTTTCTATTCTCCTCCATAGTTCATTTATTATTGATGAAACTACATACCTTCTTGTAGTTAATTCTTCTGTGCTTAAGTCTACAACTACAATTCTATTCTTTAAAACTAAATCAACTATATCCTTTGGTAATAGGTTTCTATTACTTAATGAATCAAAGAATTCTTTACCTAGCTTAACATCTATGGCTACACCAAGCCTTATTTTAACGCTTTCACGTCTAGCAAGGTGTTCGGCTACTTTAAGCGTAATTGCCTTAAATCTACTATGGTTCCATGTAATAGGATTTTCAGCTATAACCTCCATAAGCTTATTATAATCAACCTTACTTAAGAATTCATCAAAGCTTAAACTTTTACTCGTATATGATGTGAGTTTTTGCTGTTTCTCTTCAGGTTCCTTTAATGCTCTGAAGAGAAGACTCTTATCCATTGATTCGTACAGATACCTTAAAACGGCTATGGTAATATAAGGTTCATATGTCGTAGGGTGAAGCCCTGTTCTTTCAAGTATTAAATCAGCTATAAGCGAAACATCTAGTACTATTCTTGAAGCCTCAATTGTGTTCTTATTGTAAAAGATAGTATAATCTAGACCAGTATGATCAAATATTATAACGCTATTATTGGTTTTTTCTAGAATTTCATCAACTAATGCTTTTACTAATCTAGATTTACCTGTTCCTGTAGCTCCAACAACAACTATATGGTATGGTATCCAAAAGGGATCTAATGGTACTTCTATACCGCTATACTTATGCTTACCAACTACTATTCCTTCACCTAAATTAAGGTTTAAGTCACTCGGATTTTCAATGATGTATGCTTTTGATCCAGGGTTAGGCGGTAATTGTACTTCTTCAATTCCATTATTGACAAGTGCTCCTATTAACATAACATACGCACTTGTATGTGGTAAGGTACCTGTCTCTACAAGCGATGGGTTATCCACGAAACTCGTCCTTCTATAGACACTTAAGAACGGTTCATATCTTTTAGCGTTTCTTAGTACTCCAAGATACTTTATGTTTCTTTTTAAGTCCTCTATTATAATTAATTGTTCCTCCTTCGCTAGATGTTCAACCTGATCCCATATGATTAGTGGTGCATATGTTGTTGTCGAGCCACTAGCTACTATTCCTATTAATTGCACTTCTAACCTCACCTATGTCATAGCTAATACTATTTTAGATATATGAGCTTTACACATAGTAATACCGATGATTATCTGGGATTTTGCACTGAATCTTACTTAATGGATCAAATAGGATAAGTAAACTTTAAATAGGAAAACAATGAGAATCGCCCTGGGAGTGGGATTGGAGTTTGGCCCCTTATCACTATTACCACCATTGCTAGCTATCATACTATGTATGGCGACCAAGCAGGTTCTTCCAGCATTATTCCTTGGAGTATGGGTTGGTGCATTACTAGTAGCAGCTGGTAATCCACTAACAGCTACTACACAAACTCTTGAATGGATTATTGGTAATGTAACCGACTCCTGGAATGCAACAATACTACTATTCGACTTCATTATTGGTGCTATGGTTGCATTAATGTATGCCTCGGGTGCCATGCATTCTGTTGCAGAAGCCATAGGTAGAAGAGTTAAATCAGCTAAAGGAGCAAGCTTTGCATCTTGGGTCTTAGGTCTTGTAATATTCTTTGATGATTATACAAACACCATAGTTGTAGGTAACTCCATGAGACCATTAACTGATAGATTGAAAGTTAGTAGAGAACTACTAAGCTATATCGTTGACTCAACAGCTGCACCTGTAGCAGGATTAGCGCTTATGTCTACATGGATTGGATATGAAGTAAGTTTAATAAAGGATGCTTTTGCGGAATTAACTCCAAAACCTGAAGTAAGCGCTTATGCTGCATGGCTTATGAGCGTACCCTATAGATACTACTCAATACTTGCAATAATCCTCGTATTATTAGTAATACTAACAAGGAGACACTATGGTCCTATGCTAAAAGCTGAACATAGAGTAGTAAAAGAAGGTAAAGTTGTTAGAGATGGCGCGGTACCATTAATGCCTACCGAGAGCGTATTAGGTGAAGCTAAACCCAGTAGAATAGCTGGTCCCTCAGTATTTGCATTACCTGTTATAGTACTTGTCGCTATGACCATTCTTGGAATGTGGATTACAGGCGCTGAAGATCCTGCTAAGTGGTGGGAAACACCATTTGTAGATGCATTAATGAATGCAGATGCTGCAAAAGCATTACTATGGGCTAGCTTTGCAGGATACCTCGTAGCTTCAGCATTAGTTATGGGAGGAAAATATCTAAAGTTCAGAGAATGGATGGACTATACTTTAAAGGGAATGTACCTTATGGTCTTACCAAACGCTATACTAACCCTTGCGTGGAGTATTAAAACTGCATGTGACGAAGTAGGAACAGCCGATTATATTGTAGGATTAGCAAAAGCTGCAGGTGTACCAGCATTACTTGTACCAGCAGTAATATTCCTAGCCGCATGTTTCATATCATTCACAACAGGTACGAGCTGGGGTACATTCGGTATAATGATGCCATTAGCAATACCTATGGCATGGTACTTAGCACAAGCTCAAGGAGTAGATCCATACATTGTAACCTACGCTAGCATAGCATCTGTATTTGCTGGAGGAATATTTGGAGACCACTGTTCACCAATAAGTGATACAACAATAATGTCATCAATGTTTAGTGCATCGGATCATATAGACCATGTAAATACACAAATACCCTATGCAGTTACTGCAGCTGCCGTTTCAGCTATTCTCTTCGCATTGTTTGCAGCTGGCTTTGTACACCCAGCAATATTGTTACCTGTAGGAATTGTATTATTAATAGCTCTTCATAGAGTACTCAACATATGGTATGCTAAGCAAGTAGGATTACCACCGATAGTCCCAGACCTTAAGGTAACTTCATCAGAAACTACATCAGAATCAGGAGAAACTAAGTAATTCTTAATTTAACTTAAGTCTCTTTTTTAAACATAAAGTTAGATTCATACTTAGAACTATTTAGTAATTTATATTTTTTGTACGAAAAGCTCTTAAGTTGGATTTAAATCTCTAAGAGAGGAGTCTTACATTTAGGAGGCTGATAATGGTGGAAATTTTAGGTATCGCTGCTTTATGGGGATTAACTGCAGGCATCTTAGCGGCAATCTATGTTATATTCTTAATAATAATGATCTTAAGAACCAAATATATTCAAGATAGAGCAGCTGAAATTCACGGCTATATTAGAGAAGCTGCCATAGCATACATTAAAAGACAGTATAGTGTTATATTAACAATAGCTTTACTAATAACTGCGTTAATTATTGTTGCAGGTTTTGCTCAAGGGGATCGAGTGCTAATTAATACTGGTTTAGCTTATCTTGCGGGTGCACTAAGTTCTACAACCGTTGGTATTATAGGTATGTATGTAGCAGTCCTATCAAATGTTAGAGTACTTCACACACTTAAAAATAAGGGTCTGCTTAAAGCTCTTAGAGTAGCATTTAGAGGAGGTGCTGTAACGGGATTCCTCGTAGGAGGTTTAGGTCTTTTAGGAATATCGACACTATTCATACTATTTGGAGGGTTAACAGAAAACTATCAAGATGCGGTTAAAGCCCTCTTAGGCTACGCTTTTGGAGCAAGTACTGTAGCATTATTTGCAAGAGTAGGTGGAGGAATCTATACTAAGGCAGCTGATGTAGGAGCAGACCTTGTAGGTAAAGTTGAAGTGGGAATCCCTGAGGATGATCCCCGTAATCCTGGCGTGATAGCTGATAATGTAGGAGACAATGTAGGAGACTGTGCAGGCATGAGCGCAGACCTATTTGAATCCTATGTTGAAAGCATAGTTGCCGCCATGGCAATTGGAATGCTATTACACGAACCAACATTTGCGAAAGCACTTGTAGCTTATCCACTACTCTTTGCATCTATAGCATTAATAACAACTATAGCTTCAGCTCAATTTGTTGAACTATCACCACTAAGAGAGCCTTCAAGGACGTTAACGATGACGTCTCTAGTAAGCATAATTTCCGTAGCAGCATTAACCCTCATAATGACTAAAATCTACCCAGTACCATTAAATGTGTTACCATTATGGATAGCTGGTATAGCAGGACTATTTGCAGGAGGTATTGTAGGATTTACATCAGATTACTTCACATCAGGAACTTATAGGCCAGTAAAACTTGTTGCAGAAAAATCGCAAGCAGGTCCAGCACTAACAATACTTAGTGGTTTTTCTATGGGCTTCTATAGTACAGTTGCTCCAACCATTGCAATAGCTATAGCCGCCTTTACAGCATACATGCTAGGATCAAGTACTACGCCAAACCCCTTACTTGGAGGAGTTTATGCAGTAGCACTTTCAGGAGTTGGTATGCTGTCCGTGGCAAGTATAGTTGTTGCTGCTGATGCTTATGGACCAATAGTTGACAATACAGCTGGACTTGCCGAACAGGCAGGTTATCCTGAAGAAATACGTGGCCAAGCTGATAAGCTCGATTCAGCAGGAAATACCATGAAATCCATATCTAAAGGATACGCTATAGGTTCAGCAGCTTTAACGGCATTAGCATTACTATTTACATATGCATCTATGTTAAAATCCTCAATAGAGGAGCTAATACCAGGTTATGAGTTTAAACTAGAATATTTATTCACAATAACAAGACCTGAAGTACTAGCAGGAATATTTATTGGTGCAGCTATACCTGCGCTATTTACAGCGATGGTTGTACAAGCTGTAACAGCAGCTGCATTTAGAATGGTGGAAGAAATTAGACGTCAATTCCGCGAAAAGCCAGGAATTCTCGAGTGGAAAGAAAAACCTGACTATGCCAAATGTGTTGATATTGTAACAAGATATGCATTAAAGAGACTTGTACCACCAGGACTCATAGCACTACTTTCGCCAATAATTATAGGAGTAATTTTAGGACCAATAGCATTAGGAGGAGCATTAATGGGAGCGATAATAACTGGTCTACTACTAGGATTATTCCAAGGAAATGTAGGAAATACATGGGATAATGCTAAGAAGTTCATCGAATCAGGATTCTTTGGAGGAAAGGGTTCAGATGCCCATAAAGCAGCAGTAATAGGAGATACCGTGGGAGATCCCCTCAAAGATGCTGCTGGGCCATCAATAAATATATTAATAAAGCTAATGGCCATAGGATCTTCAGTATTCCTAGTATTAATATTAGCAGCAAGAATAGCATTAGGACTGCCAATAACATAATCATATAAGTAATTCTTTAACTATAGGAATTAATTCCATTAGTTCATCGATAATATAATCAGGTTTAACCTCTAAATCACTTAATAATATTTTTCTACCATGGAGTACTAATACAGCTATAGAATTAATCTTCTTAGCTGGTATAATATCGTAAATACTATCGCCAACAATAATTCCTTTATGAGGAGGTATCTTTAGATGATTAAAAGCTTTTAGAAAAATCTCGGGATCCGGCTTACCTTTTCTAACATAATCTCCGGGTATTATTACATCAAATAATTCGTTAATTCCTAGTCTAGGTAATATTACATTCAAGAGATAAGAGGGTGTTGATGTCGCTAGACATACCTTAAGCCCCATATCTTTAATGACCTCAAGGACTTCAGTGGTATGCGTATAGAGTTTAACCTCTCCTTTAAGAACTAAGTTTAAGAAAATAGAATCCTTTAACCTCCTAATAGATTTATACATTCTCAAACCTTTTTCGCCTAAAAGTATTTTAACTATAGTCAGCCCAGGTAGTCCTATTAATTTCTCAATGTCTTCAAGGCTTATTTTGTGGAATCCATGTTGCTTAAATGATTCAAGCCATGAAATAACATGTGCCATAACACTATCAATTAACGTGCCATCGAGGTCAAATACTACAGCCTCTATCTTCACATCCTGCCACCCTATACAGTCACGCTAAAAATACATTATTTAAACTTTAAATATATGTAGAAATATTGGAATAAGATTTCCGATATAGCATTTATTACCGTGCAGCTTTCTATCCTTACACTCGGGTACTATCTATGGTTACTATTGAAGATGAAATGTTTGATGAGCTAGTCGATACATTAATAAAAGATTTCTTAGATTTTAATCCACTTATGGGAACACACTTAGGGCTTCACGAATATGATACCCTTGTTCCCGACCTGAGTAAAGAGAGAATGGAATATATAATAAAGAGACTTGAAGAATATCTTAAAAAGTTCAAGAACATAGACAAGGATAGACTAACAAATTCTAGAAGAATAGATTACGAGCCTATTGTTGCTAGAATAGAGGAAATTCTGATTCTTTTAAGAGATTGGCCTACTTGGAGAATGTATCCAATAGGTTACGAGTTGACGGGAAGCGCGCTCTTTCCGCTATTAATTAGAGATCACTTACCACTAGAACATAGGCTAAATGCCCTATACCATAGGATTAAGAAAATAGACCTAATAATTATTAACTCCCTAAAATGTGTTGATAATCCATACAAGCTCTGGATAGAATATACATTAATGACAGCGAAAGGATTACCAAGCCTAATAAATATCATCAGGGGCTTAGGACAAAGACAAGGTTTTACTGAGTTAGTCTCAGTATGTGATAAGGCTTTAGATTTAATTAGGAGAAGTATCAGTGAAGTAAGAAATTTAGAAGAAAGAGCTAGACTAGGCTTTAAACCAATAGGAAGGGAATTATTTGAGAGATTATTGAAATTAAGGTTTATCGACGAAGATATAGAAACTTTGCGAAAAATAGGTTATCAAGAAGCCGAAAGGTATAGAAAGCTAATGCAAAAAGCCGCTAAAGAAATGGGCGTTAAGAATATTAGTGAAGGATTTAATAGGATAAAGCAACATTACCCTAAGAGTAAAGATGAAGTTTATAAGCTATATAAAGAGACAGTTAAGGAGGCGAGAGAATTCTTAATTAAGAGAAATATACTTGATCTTCCACCATTTGAGAAAGTGAATATTATTGAAACACCTGAATATATGAGGCATATAATTCCATTTGCTGCCTATGTTCCTCCCGAGGTATTTAGTTGGAGCTCTACTGGTATTTTCCTAGTAACACCTCCTGAAACCAAAGAAATGCTACAACATCATAATATATATGATATACTTAATACTGTAGTCCATGAAGCTTACCCGGGCCATCATTTACAGCTAGTATATACTAAGCTATACCCTAATGCTATCCGTAAAATACTAGTTTCAGCTACTGAACTTATCGAAGGATGGGCTCATTATTGTGAAGAATTAGTACTCAACTTAAATATAAATCCTAGCCCTGAATATAAGTTCAAGGTATATCATGATGCACTATGGAGAGCAGTAAGAGTATATGTTGACATAGAGTTAAGTACAGGAATGATAACATTTGAACAAGCTGTTAATAAACTAATGAAGGATGCATATTTACCAAAAGAGGGAGCATACTCTGAAGCTCTCAGGTATACGATGGCTCCAGGATATCAGCTATGTTATAACTATGGTAAAAGGAGAATACTTAAGTTAAAAGATGAAGTGAGGAGAATTCTAGGTGCTAGGTATTCTGATAAATTATTCCATAAATTGCTTTTAGAAGAAGGAGCCTTACCATTAAAAATCATAGAGAGAATAGTCATAGAGAAAGCTAAGGAGATAACTAGAAGAAGCTAAACAATACATCACCTTTTTCACACTTACCACATGAAGAGATACAATAGTAAAGCAAATAGCAGTGTTACTGCTACTGCAGGTATTAGATATTTGTATACCTTCAGAGTCTGTGCTTTATAGTACTTTATCGTTAGTATTAAACATAAGTGCGTTGGCGAGACTAGATAGCTTAAGTAAGCTACTATATATACTAAGCTAGCTGTTCTAGGATTCCCAGTTACTATATCCGATAGTATTGAAATAGCTAACGCTATAGTACCTAAAGGCGTTCCCATAAAGAATCCCAATGGAATTACTATTCCCATTATGTAAATAACATCTGGTAGATTAAATAACGTGAGAGCCTTAGAAATAGCTAATGATAAACCTGATTCCTTTATAACGTTTTTCATAAGCATTGCACTGAATACAGTAAATAGCACGCAGTAAATTCTCTTGTCTTTAAATGTATTTAGCAATACTAAAGTAGTTGGTCTTGTCAGATAGATTAATATGACGACTCCTACTAAAATAGACAACATGATATCTAATCTTATTCCTACAGCTAATATTATTGGTATAATTATCGGTAAAAGAGGTTTAATATCATTAAAGCTGAACGAAGAGTCATTATCCTTATTAGTATGGTGTTTACTATGCATTAAAGCCAGAACATAGCCAATGACCCACATGATTACTAGTAATGGCAATAAGTTCTTAACGAACACAATAATTGGTACTTGTGAAAGAATAGAGGTCATTATTAGAAGTTGACTTATCGGATAAACAGTGAAAATTACATGTCTATACCAAACATTAACAAAGGCTATCTTATCACGTGATAGCTTGAGACGTTTGCCAGCATGCTCAATGAGAGGTGCGGACATTAATGCACCTCCAGCAACTGGTAGAAGACCTAAAATTGCTGGAATAACTGTAGCCAATACTTTATCATTCTTTAATATGTTGGTGAGGGATCTCCCAAGGACATTAATATAACCTGTCTTTTCATACATTGATGTAAGTATCATTATCAGTAATGTTATAGCTAATAGGTTCAAAGTGTAATAATCTATAGAAGTATCTAGTATAACCATTAGATAATCATTAATTTCCATGCTAAATAAACCAATGATAGTGCTGCATATGAATATTGTAATCCCTAATTCTACCTTAAAGGTCAGTAGCACCAATAGTGTTATGAACCCTAATATTAATCCTATTAGGGGTAGTATATTCATCGAAGTCTCCTCTATATGATATTTAGCATACCTATTTTAGTTATGGGAACACTATTTAATTTATACTCGACAGTTGACATATTTCAGGGTGTAAGTATTGATACATGAAAATATCTGGGTTAAAGTTAAAGAGGCTAAGTTTCACCCCGAGATAGGTATAGCGATTTCTAAATTAGCCGAGAGCGAAAATGTTAGCATTCACGTCATTATAATTAATCCAGGGGTCAAACTTAAGGATCATTACCACAAGTTTAGGGAGGAAGTCTACGTTATTCTCAAGGGGAAGGGGAGGATTAGAATAGGTGATGAATATATTGATGTAACAGAAGGCGATGTAGTATTAATTCCTAAGGGAACCATACACTCTATAACAAACGTTGGAGATGATTTATTAATATCCTTATTTATGTCAACACCTCCCTTCGACCCTGAGCATGATAGATATATTGTAGACTAAGCGTATTTAAAGTCCTCTAGCGCTCTAGTGAATTTAATATAAGCCTCTGATCCCCAAGCTACTAAATAGATTCTTTTTATAGTTGTTATTGTTGAACTTATATGATCCTTTATTGCATTTAGCATCATCTTTGCCGAATCGTAGTAATCCAAGCCTCCTACTCCAGTTCCCATTCCAGGAAAGGCTATGGTTGATATACCTAGTCTATCAGCCACTTTTAATGCTGCTCTAGTAGCTCTATAAACAGCGTCAAGTGTCGTTCTCATTGCTGGTTTAGGCATGGTTGGAGCGTGAATAACATATTTAGCTCTTAACTTACCAGCTGATGTAACTATAGCTTCTCCTACAGGAACAGGTGCTTTTCTCCTAGCTTCAACTTCTATATTAGCGCCTCCCTTTTTCTTAATGGCTGCTGCAACTCCGCCGCCCATAATCATTAGGCTATTAGCAGGATTAACTATAGCATCAACATTCATCTCAGTAATATCTCCTTCGACAACACATATATTCACCATATCAATGTTAATGCATTTTTCTTCAACATGCAAGGGAAAGCCCCATATCAAAGAGGTGTTCTGTAAAGACTTAAGTTTTATCTTAAATAAGTGCATAATAAATCGAATATATCGATTTCATTACAAGCTCTAGATATTATAATTCATTTAATGAATAACGAATAATTTATTAGCTATCATAGTTTAATGCTAAGTTCAACGTTGATAATCTCTAAAGAGTGGAACATTTTAAGTATTCATTAAGGATTTTTAATAAGGAGCTAACAAGCAAGTATGGTGGCGATGGTGATGAATCATTTAACGACTTGGGAGAAAATAAAGCTCATTGCAAAAAATATTAGGGACAGCGATCTAAGATCTTCAGTATTGGATATAATTAATAAACCATATATTACATTTAGTGATGTAAGACCTAAGATAAACCTGCTAGAGAGTCCCGCTGCACCAAGAAAACATCATGCATATCCAGGCGGGCTTATCGAACATACATTAAGCGTTGCATTATTGTCCATTAAAATAGCTGAAATTTATCATAAAGTCTATGGAGCTGATATTAATAGAGACCTAGTAATAAGTGCTGCCATACTTCACGATCTTTTTAAGTATTATCAATATGAATATGATGAAGTAGTTGAAGGTTTTAGAGCTAGATCCGATTGGTATATTCCTCATGATTACGCCATGGCTGCTGAACTTGCAAGAAGAGGAGCCCCTGACATATTAATCAGATGCATTATCGAAGTACATGGTACTGCACCGTATACCATGGTTGAATCATTAGTTGTCCATGCAGCCGACAGCATTGATGCAGAAATAGTTTCTAGAATTCAAGATATAATTTGGAGTGTCTGTAGTGATCTTGAGGTAGAATTGAGAATTCCCACTATTAAAATATTTAACAAAGTATTGAGAAAGCATAGGCTCTTAGAGCTAATGAGAGTGTACTACTCAAGCGGTAGAAGCGGATTAAGGGGATTTATCAAAAAAGCTATTGAACTTTAACATACCAGTCTTCCATGAAGCACGCCTTTATACATGCGTATTTGGACTAAATTCTATTGCTTAATAGTACTCCGTAAATCAATAGCTATTAATAATTAAAATTATCATGAAAATATTTTTAACCATCGTACATGTAATGATAGGTGTAGGGACTAGTTTATTAAGGATTCAATGTTATAATATTCTTGACTTGAATTCATTGATTAAGATATTAACATTATTTAACCATCTAGGATATTCACTTGGCTTTTTAGGAAAGTTAATGTAGAGTAATTTAATTTTATTCATGTAATCTCTAACCGCCTTAACTTCTTTTAGTAAATTTGGTTTCTTAACGAGTTTCGCTGCTATACCAAGCTTCTTCAGAATAGATAGTCTTAGCTCGCCTTCATACCCCATATCCAATATCTCCAGACCACTTACAACTCTCTTTTCAATAAAGAAGCTAAGATCTTCCTCTGATAACCTTTGAAGGTACATTCTAGCAATATCTAATGCAGCTTGTTTAGCTCCATAAATTTTATGATATCTTATTTGATATTCCCACAAATTTTCTATGCTAGCATCCCCTTTATCTAATGCTTCAATGATGGTCTCTGCTGCTTTGAGAGAACTTAACATTGAGGGTCCTATACCCCCACCATGTAGCGGGTTAGCTGTACAAGCAGCATCTCCTACTATTACCACACCATTCCATACCATACATGGTATTGGTCGTCTAGTAGGGACAATACCTCCACCTGCATCCAATACTTTAATAATATTTTTCTTAAACTTCTCCTTGATATATTTCATGAACTGTTTCAATGGGTTAGGATTATTAGGAATAGCTTGAACACCTAACCCGACATTGACTATATCCCTAGACTTAGGGAAAAACCACCAATAACCTCCAGGAGCTATCTTAGGATTTAAATATATTTCAGCATACTTAGTGTCTAGCTCCATGTTAATTTTCCAAATTTCACGATAAGTTACATTATAATCCTCGTACGGGACTTTACTCGAAACCCACCATTCCTTGGGAAGCTTAATTCTAATAACAGAAACAGCACCAGAGGCATCAACCACCACTTTAGCGTAAAAATCTACAATACTATTATCTCTTAAGTTTAATGACTTGATACCCTTAACCCATGACCCTTCAACTATTGGTGCTATAGCTTTATGTTTATCATATAATTCTGCTCCAGCATTTAATGCCATTTTCAATAACCTTTGGCCAAAGACATGCCTATTTAATGCGTAACCCTTACCTTCAACGATAATGTAGTCTCTCTCGTTTGGAGCATATACTTTAATTCCAGTGAATATTCCAGTAGCATCAACTCCCATCTTGGGTTCTTCGAGACCTATAGTTTTGAAATGATGCGCGCCTATTGCGTCACCGCACACTTTTTTACCAATATTATTAACATCTTTGTATTCAATCAATGCAACAGATAGACCTGCTTTCGCTAACTTGTACGCTGCAAAACAGCCTGCAGTACCAGCACCTACAACTACAACATCATAAGTATTCTTACTCAAAAGGGTCACCTACTTAACTCTTATAGGCTAAGTATTTAAGCATAATTCACTGAGCAGATATTAATCTAGCTTTAAAAACCGTTAGCTTGGGTGAAATCTATGGATGAATTAATTGATGCAGCATTAAGTGTACTAAAGCACTCCTACGCTCCATATTCCAATATACATGTAGCTGCGGCTATAAAGACAAGGAGTGGAAAAGTATACGTTGGGGTCAATATTGAAAACTCTTCTTATGGACTAACAATATGTGCTGAAAGAGTTGCTTTATTTAATGCCATAACTTACGGGGAAAGAGATTTCGTGGAATTAGCTATTGTAACAGACCATGAAAAACCTATTCCACCATGTGGTGCATGCAGACAGGTTTTAGCAGAATTCAGCAGAGATTTAAGGATTCTTATGTATAGCATTAAGTCAAAGAAGCTTATTGAGGCAACTCTTTCAGAACTGCTACCCCAACCCTTTAAGCTTGAGTAGTATGCTAGTTAAGGATTATAGAAAAACTTTAAATAACATCGGTTTAATGAGACTACTATAGTCTATGTAGTGCTATATATGGTATAGATATCATGTTATGGATACTACTAGCTATAACTGCAGCTCTCTTCCTTGCATGGAATAACGGCTCCAATAATGCAGCTAATGCTATAGGTACTATAGTCGGTTCAGGCGCGCTACCATTAAGGAAGGCCCTTATTCTTGCTGCATTATTTGAGTTTATAGGAGCAATAACATTTGGACAATTTGTTTCTAGGACATTGATGAAAGGGATAATTGATATAACGGTATATCAGGACTATATGACTGTAGTTAAAGGTATGATAGCAGCGCTTTTAGCAACTGGTACATGGGTAATTATTGCTACATGGCTTAAGATACCTATGTCTATATCTCAGGGTATTGTTGGAGGTATCTTAGGATTTGGTTTAATTAGTGCTGGCGTTAACATAGTGAACTGGAATAAGGTAACTATCATAATTACTTCATGGTTTTTAATGCCACCTCTCAGCTGCATATTCGCATATTTGCTGTATAAACCATATATTAAAATGTTTGAAAATAAAAGACTGCTAAGATTGGCCATATATGCATCATTATTTACAATGGTTTCTCTATCAACATTTCTATTATCAACAGATATAATGAAAAATGTCGCTATTGCATATCTAATGCTTTTATCTCTAGCCATAGGCTTACTATCTATATCGCTTTACTTAATATACGACAAGCTCTATATAGCTAGTAAAAGCTCGAAGGAAAGCCTATATTTAAAGTCTATATTGCTTATCGCATCTACATCCATGGCGTTTAGTCATGGAGCACATGATTCAGCTAACGCTGCCGGTCCTCTATCTGCTACTATTATAGCTTTAGATGAGAAACAAATACCAGTATCTATTGAACCTCTATTTGAAACTCTAATCTTAGCTGGACTAGGAATATCGATAGGAATAATTAGCTGGGGTTATAGAGTAGTTGAAACTGTAGGTGAAAGGATAACTACACTCACATATTCTTCAGCTTTTATTGCGCAGTTCTCTGCTTCCATAGTCGTAATAATCATCACTAGGCTTGGTATACCGGTATCCACAACATCAGCTATTGTTGGATCTATTGCAGGAGTAGGTTTTGCTAAAGGACTTCGATCCGTGAACATAAAGTTACTTTTAAAGATATTTGCTATGTGGTTATTAGCTGCACCAGTAATCGCAGTAATTGCTATTGTCTACTATCTCATACTATTATCTATATCGATTTAGTTCAAAGAAGAATTAACTATATCCCCCTTATTGCTAGAATCCTTATGCAATCTGCTGCATCTTCAGCTGTATCAGTTATATTCTCTAGAGCTTCAATAAAGTCTTTTATAATTATTAAGACAGCAGGATTTTCTATCTTTCTTCCTAAACCTACTAGTAACTTCCTAGCAGCAACATTAACTTCATCAGCTTCCTCCTCTATATGTTCAATTTTCACTGCATGTGTTCTAGCTTTAGCTAAATCACCTTTTATAAGAGCCTTAGTTGCTTCTACAAGATAATTAGCTGATTCAAGAGCCAATTTAACCATCTCTTCAATTCTACCCCTTAACTCAGCAGGAATTTCTAAGTATGGTATTATTGATAGATGTCTAGCCGACTCTTTACTCCACTCCGATAGTACATCAAATCTCTTAGCTAAATGCATGATGTCTTCTCTAACACGAGGCTCTACGTCTAATGTAGTTAACTTATCAAAGAGCTCTCTTCGAATTTTATCTGCCTCAGTATCAGTTCTTATAGCCTTAGAAAGAGCTCTAAGAGCTTCACCTACTCTAATTTGGTTTAGTAATACTATTCCTTCGCTAAGGTACTTTACTATATCCCTAACTTTCTTAACATATTCTAATATAGATTCAGCTATCTCTTTAGGTAATGGCATGTTATCACTCTCTACTCTAACTCCCCGCTTTGATATTGATGATCAAAGCATTATTAAGGTTCCTGTGAATTATACTTAAGTAGATGATGAATTGGAGGGTTCAGAGCACTGCAATGAAGATCAAGGCTGAGCGCTGAAGACCTTGATTTTAACTTAAGGTCATAAATCCTATGTATATTAATGCTACTACTATTAACGTGTATACTATAGACACTAGTATATAGCGTACCATAGTTTTCTTATTAAACTTCACCGTATTTTTAATGCATCCTTCTATACCAAAATGCATTAATATAAACCCTATAACATTGGTCATAACATATGCTGTGGTAAATGCTATTAAAAATAACTCTGGTGTAAAGAGTGATACAAGCCATGCTACGGCATACGCTATTGGTATATTTACGAAGATGTCGTTCCACCATGAAAGAGGTGATAGTATGTAACCTATAAATGCAATAGTTCCGTAGGCTACTTTCTCTTTCCCAACTTCACTTAATGTGAACTTTTTCAAATTAGTGCGCACGCTCATAGGCCTTCGGTAAGAATAGCTTAACTTAAATGTAATGATATATAGGTTTCGCCCGTTTCCCTTAAATAACTTGAACGATATTTAAATAGCGAATACTTAACTTGTAAACACGCTAGTTATAAATACAACTGAGTTAGTATAGGTGCGTGTACCTATGGGGATACGTCTTTACAAAATATATCGGTTAATTCTAGAGATCACATCAGTACCATTAGCATTCCTACTTTATCTAATGTTCCTCACAGGATATGGTCTAGTTAAATCATATGCTGTAGAAAGAGTAACTTTAGGGTTATTAGATTATGTCACATGTATTCAAATACATACATCTCTTATAATCAGAGTCGCCCTATTAATCTTGGCTATGATTCATGGTTTAGCAGGATTTCAGCTTATGGCTTTGAGAATCAAGAATAAGTATATGCGTTTATCTTTTAAAGTAGCATTATGGCTTGTAACTATAGTGATTTTACTTCAGATATTGTTAATAGAACTCACATAGTATAGATCTTAACGATGCAATATATAATGTTTAGTTCAATCTACTCATTTAATATATTTACTAAGTCCTAGTTCGTTAAGTTTTTCTTTAGAAGGAAAACCAGTTTTGGGATTGATGCACCTCTGTCTATAATATTCCTTGAGCATGGATGTCACATCAAGTGATATACCAGCAGTAGGTCCTTTAGTTAGAGGCTTGGTGACTATTTTTGGCAGTTTTTCATCCTCTACCTTCATTCCGAGCTTTAAGTTTATGAGACGTTTAATTGTGTATATTCTATCACCTAGTTTATTAAGATCCTTAGATGTGACCTCTATGCCTGTTATTGCTGAATATATATTTGCTATATCTGATGGAGAGTATATGTTAATGGCAAACTTACATAGCGGTAATGAATCATATACTTCTCTAAGGTTTTGAAATGTTATGAACATTTTCATTTTGTTTGAATCCCACTTGAATCTATGTGTGGGCGTTATATTTAGTTCAGGTATTGTTAAGCCTACGTCAACACCGTGGTAATCAGGTCTAAGATGACATGCTCCTCTCGTACTTACAGCATATCCGAAGCCCTGAAGAATGAAAGCTCTTGGATCATGCATTGGTATTTCAAGTCCCTTAACCACTGCTACTTCATCGATATCTACATTAAGTTTTTGAGCTAGAAACTTGGCACCTTCAGCAAAGATAGCGCCTATACCCTCTCTTTTAGCAATCTTGTCAATTATTTTAATTACAGCTTCTACATTACCCCATTTCAATTCAAGTCCATCTAATTTCTCCTTACTTAAAATCCCACGTTCATATAAGTACATTGCAAAAGCTATGGTAACCCCTGTGGAAATAGAATCCATACCATAATTATCAACAAGTAATGCCGTGTACAATATAGCATCGAGATCAAATATTCCGCAAGTTGGTCCTAAAGCTGCTAAGGTCTCATATTCAAATTTCCTTATCTCCTTTATACCGTATTTACCATACTTTATCCTTCTACCACAACCTATGGGGCATAGAGGACAAGCTTCTGGTTTAACTTCATAATTTTTGTTAAGGGTTTCTTCACTGATATTTTCAATAGGAAAGACAGTTTCTTGGAAGTACTTAGCAGGGACATCACCTAAATAATATCCTATCGATGTCCATAGGAGAGTTCCATAGGTTCTCATGGTGGTTACATAGATTCTAACTTGCCTTTTACTTGTGATTTTCGGAATAGCCTTTCCCGTGATTCTTATTAGACTTATGAAGAGTTTTCTAATAATATTTAACATTAACATAGGAGTACGCATCTTTGCTATAGACATGATGTCTGTAATAAGTTTTTCAATAAACTCCGGCTTAGCAACAGAAGGTAATCGTTCTCCTCTAACTACAATAGCCTTAAGCATTTTAGAGCCCATAATAGCTCCCATACCTGTTCTGCCAGCAACAGCTATTCTGCCAGGACCATGAAGTATCGACGCGTATTTAACTAAATTTTCACCAGCAGGTCCTATGGTAGCTATTGCGACATCCCTCCCTAGATCCTTTCCTATTGTTCTTATAGTTTCAAAAGTGGACAATCCCCATAAATGAGAAGCATCTTTTATTTCAACACTCTTGTTATCAATATAGATGTAAACAGGCTTATTGGAACTACCTGTTATTAATATCCCATCAAAACCCGTTTTCTTGAGCTGTACTGGAAAAACACCTCCAGCTGTACTTTCGCCCCATAATTGTGTAAGTGGTGATTTCCCTGCAATGACATATCTACTTCCAAAGGGAACTATGCCTGTAAAGGGACCCGTAATGAAGAGCAGCGGTGCCTTAGGCGATAACGGGTTTAAATCCCTTATTAACTGATTATAAAGAAGTATTGCAGCTAATCCCGAACCACCAATGAATTCCCTAATAAGTTTCTCATCGAGCTTTATGGTCTTTATTTTCATCTTACTTAGATCTATGTAGAGCAGCTTCCCGTGAAAACCATAGATCATGTTCCTCGAGCTCCTATCAGAAATATGTTAGTAAAGAATGATTTTTAAGTAATTCTAGTGCAAAAAGGCATCGAATGATAAGATCATTAATCATATACCAAGTGTCGCTTAATTCTATTTTCTTAACTTTTAAAGCGTTTTAATCATCATATAGCTATGCTCTAATTGATCTTCCATAATTTCTCTAGCCTATTTAAATTAATGATAAGCTCATTTAGAGGAGGTATTTATTAATAAAGATGCTATTGTAGACTAACTTTTAAGTAATGCAACTATAAATAAAACTTATATATCTAGATAACTAAGTTATCTATGGTGAATATATGTTCTGCGAGGAGGAACACCATTCACATATACATCATCATTATCACCATGGGAAAGGGCATCACCATGTTATACCACCTCTCCGTGGACTATTACACCTGATTATTCTTAAGACTATTAGTGAAGGTCCTATTCATGGTGGTGAAATTCAACGTAAGATTAACGAGAGATTTAACTTAAACATATCTAAGGCTATGATTTATGGATTGCTTAGAAGATTGGAACATCATAATCTTGTAGTTTCCCAATGGATTACTGAAGAAGGAGGCCCCGCTAAAAGGATATACTATATTACAGAGGAAGGACTAAGTTACTTAAATGAATCCTTAAAAGAGTTAAGGAAAGTTAAGACAATAATCGACAAGCTAATATCTTAACTTTAAAGTTATATAACAAGGCATTTCATAGTCTTTGCCATACTATAATTATACAATTTAATGGGTGATTCTCAAGATTGAGTAATAATGATAAAGGTGTGATAGCTCCTTTAGCTGTAGTCTCTGCTTTAAGGGGCTTAGGAACCTCTGTATTAATGACCTTCTTACCTGTTTATGCCGTATGTATTGGTTTGAGTCTTCCCGATATAGGTATTGTATCTACTATTGCCATGGGAATTAGTGTAATGTTAATACCGCTTGCAGGTATTACTGTAGACCTATTAGGGAAGAAAACAGTACTTTTCATATCAACACTCATGTTATCTATGGCTTCCATAATACCTCTCTTAATTGAAGATTTTTTGGGAGTTCTTATAGCTTATATCTTATTTCATTCAGCCTTGAATATTTGGATTCCTGCTAGGGCTGCTACAGTAGCAGGTACCATAAGTGAAAATATTATGGGGAGATCATTTGCTATTCTATCATTATCCTTCCAGATATCTCGTGTAATTGCTCCGTATATTGCAGGCATCTTTATTAAGAACTATGGTTATTCACCAGTATTTATGACCGCTTCAATAGTAGTAGCCTCTTCATCCATAATTATAGTTTTGTTTATACCCGAGCAAAAGAGTAGTGAAAGACTTTCATTAAGTGGTTTACTTAAGGGAATTACTCCTCGTCGTGAGGAACTCGGATTTCATATCTTTCTCTGCATGGATAGGAGCGGTTGGAGGTTATGGACTCCTATCCTCAATTCATATATGAAGGTTCATCTAGGACTAGGTGAAGATATTATAGGATTCATGAGCACCCTTCGAGGTGTAACATCTATGCTTGGTGTAGTACCTTCAGGGATATTAGTGGATAAATATGGATGGATACCCGCAATACTTGCTTCTGAAGTTACTGGTGCTTTAGCAGCATTGACAATAGCTTTCGCGAGGTCAGATGAATTAGTAGTTCTAGCAATGTGCTTGATAGGCTTATCAATAGCTTTATGGTCACCAAGTTTCAATGTAGCAATACCTAATATAGTCCCAATTAAATCCGAGCTAGGAAGAACATATGCTCGTAGTAACCTTTATCGATCCATAGCAGCAATACCAGCTCCTTGGCTAGGTGGAATGCTTTATGATATTACACCGGCATTACCAATGACTATAGGGGCTATAGTACTCTTCATAAACATAGGAATACTAGCTTCAATAGTTAGAAAATATCGTAAGAAAAATACCATGACTGGCTTCCCAAGAAAACCTTCAGGACCTCATCTATCTTAAGTTCTAATTAAATACCTGCTTTATAATGTTATTCCCTATGATCATTTGCTAGTGGTATATCAACTATAACACATATTTTAATTAATAGCGGAATTAATGAGGTCAAATATTGTGAACTTCAGTTCCTGCCGAAACGTTCATCAATCACCTGTGGGACTTTTCATCATTCAGCATAAAAAATATTATAATGACCTATTTTAGGTTTCTGTTAGTCAAATCCACTATGAAGTAAAAATTCTAGCTTTACCTTTAATTATTATACTGCGTTGAGATTATTATGTCAATATTTACCCTTTAAGAAGCTTTATTTAGCTTATTTAATCTTATATATGTGACTACATATCTACTATTTTGACCTATCTTAGAGCTATTGAATGTAAGAATTAAAAAATGTTATAATGAAGAGTTTTATTATGATCTTTTTAACATTTCCTTTAATTCCTTTATCCTTTCCTCAACACTCTTAAGCTCTTCCTGCAGATCTTTCAGGTCTTCTTCTAGCGCCTTCTTGTACTCTTCAAGCATTTCTAATTCCTCTTCAGGTGTCTGTGGAACAGGCATGGGCATTGGCGGAGGCATGTAGTACTGATATGGCGGAGGATATTGAGGAGTTTGTGGTGTTTGTTGTTGTGTTTGCTGTTGCTGTTGTGGTGGAGGATAGTATGGGTATGGTAAAGGCGGTGGTGGAGGATAATACATGTACATTCTTCTTAGCCATCTGAAGAACCTATACATTTGCTATCACCTACTAAGCTGAACTCTTGGTTTCTGCCCTAATTTCTAGAGCTTTTGTTAAACTTTCTACAGTTTTCCTCCAAGTTTCAATAACTGTTCGATAAGCTTCTATCATCATTGCATAATAGTATGGATATATCATCCATTGCAATGTCCACATCATGAGGTATGCTGGATCTATAAAATATGGCGGTATATAGGGATACCATGGATAGCTCCAGTACCACCAGTACACCTTAATTCACCACCACGGGTATGGATAGTATGGGTAATAGTATGGATAATATGCTGGTATTCTCCACCACATATAATACATCCATGGAGCTACGTATGGATAGTATGTTGTCCATGGATGCCACCATCTAAGTCCCCATGGCATTCCAAATAACCACCAACATGCTCCTCTACCAAATATCCATCCAGGTCTATGCCATGGTGGTAGATGGCTGAAGGGGCCTCTTCCTGGCCATGGTCCTCTCCACCCCCATCTCCATCCTCCACCTCTACCCCATCCAAACCATGCCATACATTTCTCACCTCCATTAATTCTGTGCAGTAGCACAGAATTAATAAACTTTGTGCTTAATGTTAATTTATAGCCTTCACTATATAGTATTCTCTATTGTTTCTAGATATTTTCATGATTTTTCCTTCGTTGGCCAACTTACATAGTATATGTTTTATTAAGCTTTCATCTATTGTAGAAAACACGTTTTGTATATCATTTAAAGTACAAGGTCTTCTACGTAAAAGATTTAATATTGCGTTCTCAAGATCCGTAACTTTAATGTACTTTACCTTACGCTTGCTTAAATCATGTAGGCCATAGACCCATAAGGAGTTCCTTGGAAAGTAGTTTAAGAAATATCTCATTACTTTGACTAATTCATCCATAGTTAATGGCTCTACGTATTCTTCTTGAGGGGGTCTATGAGGTGTTGAGAGTTGTATTATTTTTGGTTCAATTATTCTGGCGTAGTTTACTATATTATCTATCATAGGCTTAGATGCATTAGAAAACCCGTTCTTAAGCTTAACCAGCATTATTTGAAGAGCTAACGATCCAGTGTATTGTTTATTAAATCTTTTTAGTTCATAGACTATATCCTCTATTCTTGGAACTTTAGGGTGAGGTCTATTTATAATTCTAAAGCATTCATTGTTACCCGCATCTAACTTTGCACATACCATGTCAAATTCAAGTAATGCTTCTTTAACCTTAGTTAAATATATTGTTGATGAATTCGTTAAGATGATTAACGGCTTACTTAAATATTCTTTAACGGTCTTTGCTATATCTTTTAGCCATATGTTTAAGGTGGGCTCTCCTAGTCCACTAATTGTCACAACATCTATAGTCTTTACATCAATAAACTTGAGGTTTCTTTCTAATTCTCTTCGTACCCTTACTGGCGTTACTTTCGATGAAAGTAACATAGGTCTAGGGACATATACTTGTGTTCTTCCTAGTTGACAATATATGCAATTGAAACTGCACGTCTTAGGTTTAAGTATAACATCTACCCCTAATGAACGTCCAAACCTCCATGAAGGTACAGGTCCATAAACTATGTTCATGTACTTTCACCTTTCAATTCAATGACAGAGCCTACATATACTTCACCGTAGAACTCGGTATACTTCAATTTTAATAACTCTCTTATTCCTTCACCACTACAATGTAGCGGATATACTTTTCTTATACCTAAATCTATAAGATTCTTTACAATTGCTTCTAATTTCCATGAAGGTGTTCCTGCTAAGTGAAATCCTCCTATAATAGCATATGGTTTTACTCCTAGTTCGTTTATTGCTTTTTTAATTATATTCTCTATTCCTGGATGACAACATCCCACTATTATTACTAATCCTAATCCTTTAACATTAATTGCTAATGCCTGTTCATAGGGTGGACCATACATCTCACCTATTATTGCTATACCATTACATATCTTAGTTGTCACATAAACATCAGTCGTGTTTAGTCCAAGGCTATTTATCCATTCTTTACTACTATAATACATATCTCCTGGAATATAGACAGGGATCTTGCTGTTAACTTCAGCTATGTATTTTAGTCCTCCAATATGATCACTGTGTTCATGTGATATGACTATAAAATTAAGTAGACTTAAGTTCTTACCGAGTATCCTCGAGTTGTATTTTAGAACATATGGATTGGGTCCTGCATCGAATAATATCATTTCACTCGGAGTTTCTATTAGTATTGATAATCCCCATGCTGTTTTTAATTTATTATTAAATGGATTTGGGTTATTATCTATTAATATCGTTAATTTAATCCAAGGAACTTCTCCTAGCTTAAAAATTGTAGTAGTCTTTACTATTTCAGGTAATTTAGTTATAGTCGACTGACTGTATTCTCTTGACGGCTTCAGAAATGTTGATACGAATATTGCTATTATCAAGCATACTAATGGGATTAGGAATATTATTGTTATCGGCTTCGTCTATTTCACCAATTTATTCTGTGCAATAGCACTCTATTAAAGATATTATGCCTAATTACCTTGCTTACATATTCTTTCCCTAGCGGCAACTGAAGGCGTTATTAACATTATGGGTCTTAGCTCGACTAATGCTTGTACTAATTTCCTTCTACCACTTTCAAGTATTCTCCATAAAGTTCCTCTTGAAATTCCCATCTTCTTTGCTGCTTCCTCTTGGGTGAGTTTTTCGAAGTATACTAGTCTTAATGCTTCAAGCTCATCGGGCATAATACATATGGGCTCTGAAGGTATCGGTCTACCTGATTTATCGTAAGGTATAAAGGTTACTTCTGTAGATAATGTGAAACTTATGAATCTTGGCTTAGGTCTTCTACCAGGTCCCTCCCTACCCCATGCCCATCCATGTCTACCCCAGCTCATGTACTGCTACCTCCTATTTCTCTAGAGTCTATTTACTATATTATAACTATATTATCCTGAGTATAGTAACTTTAAGCATACAATTCAATATCAAGAAAACATGACAAACTTAAAGCTATCTCTTGTAGGAAAAAAAGCTAGCTTACATTTGAGATGTTATTAGAAATTCACAGTAAGGATCTCCTTTGGCTATACACCTTGTTTCAACGACACTTACCTGCCTATTCCATACTTTGCTGAAGAATCCTGCAAGGAACCCTCTAAATAGATGACTACGAGGCTCTTCAGATTTTACTCCAGCACATTCAAATAGATTTCTTATTCTAAGCAAGCATCTTATTGAGGGGGTACATTCTATTGATTCAACTCTACCCCAACCTAGACTTTGAATCCAGTGAAGCATGTGCTTTATGGCCTCTTCCGCCTTGAATACAGCCATAAGCTCTTCAGCCTTTCTAGTTCCTACTTCATGTCCTTCATGAAATAAAAATACTTTACCTATGTTACCAAATCTTCTATGTGCTGCATCTATTAGACTAAACATATCATGGAGAGTGAAAGTTACTAAATGAGCTGTCCCATGTGTTAATGGGATTTCCGTGTACGCAGCATAGGTTACTCCAATAATTTTCCTTACTTCTTCTATTAACTTAGTAGGTTGTATATTTGTGCTCGATAGGTCTAAGAATATGGTTGCATATGAGCGCTCTTCATGGGGGTGCGAGTCGATTATGCAACTCAACAATTTAATGTCATATACTTGAAGAATCCTTGAAATTTCAACTACATTCTCTAAAAAGTGTCTAGCTACGGTCTCTATGGTCAATACTATTATCCTACGTTTTGGATGATAAGGTCTATGTATGAAGACCTCCTTGTGTAAGGTAGGAATCACGATATTCATCACCTAGGTATATTGTCACGTTATGTTTGTTGATCATGATTATTACTCTTTTCACTTCTATAAAAACTTTAATGAAACAACGAATTATTCATTTAACTAGAAAGGCATCATACACGACTGTTATTGGAAACTATTCGATGTAGCATCTTACGATCTTTGAACATATCATATAGGTTAGATAACGTTTTGACGACTAAACCCTGATACATTACCGTCTTAATAGCGTTTTTGCTGCATCTCTTAATTATCGATGCGTACTTGTTATGCGAAAATTCTAGACCTAAATCATGTATTGAAGCGAATATTATGTTAGCTTTTGCACCCTCCTTAACAATACCGTCATAGTCTCCGATATTAAGTGTCTTTAGGGTTCTTGCTGGATTTAATGTTACCATTGAAAGCAGTAATTTAGCATTACTATATGTCGGTTTTTGTAATCTGATAATATTCCATGTAGTTTCTAGTTCTCTCCATATATCTGGCTTTATCCATCCAGCATTATCTGTTCCCAAGGCTAATAAAACTCCTTTCTCTATGAACTTCGCTATTGGTGGAATACCTGCTGAAAACCATAAATTAGATCTAGGACACAATACAAGTAAAATCTTTCTTTGGCTTAAATCACTTATCTCATGTGGATCTAGATGTACACCGTGAACTATTATATTCGCCTTAAATTTGTTTGCAGCTAATTCATAGTCTCCTAGTTCATGGCACTTGGGATCTTCTGCTACATGAGTGGCCCTAATGCCGTCTTTAAAAACGGTATACATGAGATTGAGATCTTTTTCTGTATAAGCTACTGGAGTTGAAATCCCTACGCCATTACTTAACCTTCTTAACTCTAATAATTCATCTTCGTTTACAGGTCTTAAAGTAGGCCTACATAGCGGTATGTATGTTATAGGCGTATCTTTTGATGCTTCCTTAGCTATCTTTATTCCTCGTAAACCTCCTTCTCTAAAGTCTATGGCTAAGGCTACTCCCTGCGATATAAGTTCTAATAATACCTTTCTAATAGCTTTCACCATTAAATTGTGGTCTATAGTTTTTAGTAATTTATGCTTTAAACCATTGGGTTCTGAAACAAGTTCATGTAAAGTTAGCTCTAAGCCTGCTTCTTGAAATGCGTAATCTGCTGTATGAATATGTAAATTAGCAAGTGATGGAATTGCTATAGCCCATTTTAGTTCTATAGCGCCCCCTCTCCAACTAGAGCCAATACTAGTTATAACTCCAGTTTCTATGTCAATTGACAAATTACATGAGCTAATAATTTCGAATTCTTCTCCATATAATAAGTAGCCCAAATTAATTGTTATTTCTCTAGCCAAAAGTATTACCTCCTGCTTAATTTATAGTAATGCCTCCCCTTTCTTCTTTCCGCTGTAATTAATCCTAACTCTATTAATCTCTTTAGACGTCTATATAGGGCTGTTTTTGGTATACCCGTTCTCTTAATAATCTCTGAAGCAGTAGCCTCACTGAGCTCTTCTAGTACCTTAAGTATTTGTTTATCTCTATCATCTAAGCCTTTGACAATATCTATAGATACTTTGGGTTTAGCGAAATTTGCTTCTTATCATAAATATTGATAGAAGTATCACTATTGCTATTATTACCGGTATTAGTATTGTTATTAGTAGTTCTTTTTCTGCTTCTTTTACCCTCGTAAGCGTAGTAAACATTGGTGAAGTTATAGGTGATTCTACGGATGCCATGGATGTTACTGTCATAGAACTTGTAGTAAGACCTATTGAAGATGTTAGAGGCGGTGACGTGGTCTTTATTGTAGGGGATATGGTTATTTTTGGAACTATGGTATAGTTTATAGATATTATACCACGCACAAAGTATAGTACTATCATGTTATTTGTAGTTATGACTCTTTCCGGCAATGGGTTTACGTCAAGGATAACTATATCTTTCGGCATTAGTACCTTACATGGCATAAATGCATTAAATTTAAGACTCCAGTATTTCTCTTCTTTAATTATAGGTGTTGATGTAGCATATGTTAGCTCTATAGTACAGTTTTCAACAGGATATAATGTGATATTATTGTCCGTAATATTATATGCTATGGGATTTCCTTTTTCATCTAAAGCAACAACTATATCAGGTGAACCTATTAGTGGTAATTCAACGACAGTTGGTGCGTCATCTACATAAATTACGTGTGTTACAATGACGTACCCTGCAATAGTAACATTAAGCTGGAAAGATCTAATTTCATATCCGAAGGAGACAAAGACGGGTAATAATAGTATGACTAGATACAGCAATAGCATCACATATAGCTTTCCAGATCTCACAGCAATAGCACCTTTACTCTCGTTTATCTTTACCAGATATTATAAGTACTCTAAGTGTATAATATCTATATAGTATATAATACTATGATGTTTGAGGCGATAGTATGCCTCAGCTTATTCGAGCTAGTTCTGATGATATAGCATCTAGAGTTATAATTGCTGGTGATCCGGCTAGAGTCGAACAGTTGTCTTACTTCCTAGAGGGTGCAAGAATTGTCAATAGAAATAGAGGCTTAATCATATATACTGGCAAGTACAAAGGTAAGGAAGTGACTATTGCAACTCATGGTATAGGCAGCCCTTCAGCAGCTATAGTTATTGAGGAATTGATAGCACTCGGTGCTAAAGTCATTATAAGGCTAGGTACATGCGGAGGGATGATAAAAGAGTTGAGAAAGGGGGACTTCGTCATTGTTACAGGTGCAGCATATTATTATGGTGGTGGTACAATTGGAATGTATGTACCAGGTGCGTGCATGCCTACAGCTCCTCATCCAGAAGTTGTTAGTGCTTTAATAGATGAAGCTCGAAGACATGGTGTAAAGTTTATGATAGGACCTGTCTTTAGCAGTGATGCTTTTTATGCCGAAGACGTGGAATTTGTTGATAAGTGGGTTAAGAGAGGTATTATAGCTGTTGAAATGGAGTGTGCTGTCTTGTTTTCACTTGGTTGGATGAGAGGCATAAAGACTGGAGCATTGCTCATTGTTAGTAATAGCTTAGTTATTGAGGAAGAAAAGGATATGGCAACTGCTGATGAACTTCGAAAAAGCGTTGAAAAGGCGGGCAAAATCGTATTAGATGCCCTATTAAGAGTAAATGCTTAGCTATATAAGAATATAATTCCCTAGTAAGGTTTAGTAAATGGGTGGGTGAATAATCATGGTCAAAACTATAATGCTAGAAGCACGTAGTGGGAGCACTCCTGACGAACTGCTAACTTTGTCGAAAACGGAAGGAGTTGATATAAATAAGCTAAGGATTAGATTGGCTGAAGGAAGAATAATTATAACTAAGAATACTAAAAGAGACAGGAAAATTAAAATTGTTGGAATAGGTGAAGGTCTTACCACAAAAGTCAATGTTAATATAGGGACAAGCACTCATGTAGTTGATCTAGAAATGGAAAAAGCTAAAGCTCGAATAGCTGTTGAATATGGTTCTGATACTATTATGGATTTAAGCATCGGAGGTGATTTAGACTTCATAAGAAGAACTCTACTAGAGGCGTCAAGACCTTTACCTTTTGGTACGGTCCCAACATATCAAGCATATATAGACTCTATCAAAAAGACCAAGTCTATGCCATCAGAGGATGATTTCATTAAAACGGTTGAGAAGCATTTAAGAGATGGAGTTGACTTCATGACTATACATGCTGGTATAACAAAGAATCTCGCATTAAAAGCTGTCAGGAGTAATAGAATTGAACCAATTGTTAGCCGTGGAGGAGCTATACTAGCTGCATGGATGCTTGAAAATGACAGTGAAAATCCATATTGGAAAAACTGGGATTACATACTTGAACTGTTTGCTGAATATGATGCAACAATAAGTCTAGGTGACGCATTAAGACCCGGAGCAGTAGCTGATGCGCTTGACAACCTTCAAGTCCTTGAACTAATAAATAACAGCAAATTATTAGAAGCGGCAAGGCAGGCCGGAGTCCAAGTAATGATAGAAGGTCCAGGTCATGTACCGTTAAATAAAGTTGTAGCTGATATAAGGCTAATGAAGAGCCTAACAAGAGGGGCACCGTATTATGTTCTAGGTCC
>Ga0190367_1000210_pt1 | contig 45208 bp, 46 predicted proteins | sample 4872181011_MG_FD_171838 | JGI IMG/M metagenome (GOLD analysis project Ga0190367, IMG submission 171838) | Hydrothermal vent microbial mat bacterial communities from Southern Trench, Guaymas Basin, Mexico - 4872-18-10-11_MG | ecosystem: Environmental > Aquatic > Marine > Hydrothermal vents >... | reverse complement strand
TGCTAATTCTCGTAATATTTATGGCGACACCGCTTAGGAAATATTTCAGACCGCCGAAAGCCCTTGGTACACCGTTTTATCGTGAGGAGAGGACTATTTAAATTCTTCCAGAACATATTTATATCCTAATTCGAAAGCCCTTAAATTAATCTCCTTAAACCTAAGTCCACTCAATACTTCCTTGGCCGCCGACTCATCTAAACCGGGTACCTCATTAAACGCTACTATTGCACCAAACATCACTATATTAGCGACTATTACATTCCCAGCTTCCTTAGCAAGCTTCTGAGCTGGTATAATATAATATCTTAAATTATTTTCTTTAAATACTGATATTAGTTCCTCCCTACTAGGCATCTTAACACCAGGAATCCCAGGTTTTAAAATATAATTATTTAATAAGACTATTCCATCCCTCCTAATATATTTCGCTGCTCTAACCGCCTCAATCAATTCTAGCCCGACGAGCATATGGGTCCCACCTACTGGAGATAGTGGGGATAATGCGTCTCCAACTCTAATATGAACATTTACGCTCCCGCCCCTCTGACTCATTCCATGTGTCTCAGCGATTATAGAGTTGACATTGTTCATTAACAAGGTAGATGCTATAACCCTGGCTAATGTAATTAACCCCTGTCCACCTACTCCAGCCAATATAATATTATACTCCATTATACTCACCACCATAGAGACTCATATTCCGTGGTCCAAGGTTTACTAGGTATAATAGCTTTAAACGGACATATTTCAACACATTCACCGCATCCGACACATAAAGACTCATCTATATATGCTTTACCATCCTCCATTGGAATAATAGCTGGGCATGTAAATGCATTATAGCATATTCCACATCCAGTACATTTGTCCAAATCTACCTTATAAGTAGGTATTGAAATCCCCTTTCTTCTAGCCATACTACTAACTAGTAAGCTACAGGCACGCTTCGCAATTACTAAGGCAACCTCATTATTTTCCTTAATATAGTTAATCGCCTCTAAAATAACCTTCTCGGATTCCTTGATCTTAAATGGATCAAATACCTTCACAAATTTTACTCCAGATGCTCTAGCAATATCCTCAATCTTTATTTCATTAGCCTTCTCCCATACCGCATTATATCCACTTCCAGGATGAGGCTGATTACCAGTCATAGCAGTAACCCTATTATCTAAGACAACTACAAGCATTGGAGCATTATTATATACTGCATTAATTAATGGTGTAATCCCACTATGGAAAAATGTTGAGTCGCCGATTATAGCTATTGGAAGATACTCTCTAGACAGTGTATGTGAAAATCCATTTGCAAGCCCTATACTTCCACCCATCTCAACTATGGTATCCTGTGCTTCAAATGGTTTATTGATACCTAGGCTGTAGCACCCGATATCCCCCGCATAGACGGGCTTAACCCTCGATCTAATTACAGCCCTTCTTAAGGCAAAGAATGTACCTCTATGCGGACAGCCGGGGCATAACACTGGTGGTCTTGGAGGAAGTTCAACACCGTCTACGGTGATTACATCTGATAGAGGATACTCCAGGTCAAGCCATTTAGATAAACCTTTTAATACATTATTTAGGGTTAATTCACCTATTTGAGGGATATACTTCTTTCCATAGACAGGTATTCTAATATTTTCATCATAGAGTAACGACTTTACTAAAGTCTCGATAATCGGTTCAAGTTCCTCGACAACTAAAATCTCATCTACACCGTCCATAGCCTTTAAAACAAGTTTTCTAGGGAGGGGGATCATACCAGATAATTTTAGAATCTTGATATCACTAATATTCAAGTATTTTAATGAGTCTACGACGTATGAATATGCATATCCTGATGTTATTATAAGCCTCCTACCATCACCCTCAATCTTATTATACCATACATTATTGAGATACTCCTCAATCCTATTCCATCTCTCCAACATTTCGCCACGTAATTTACGTGCATGCGAGGGTATTACAGCATATTTAGCGGGATTCTTTTTAAAACTCCCCTTTGATTTGATTTCACTCGGCTCACGTATCTCAACGGGGATCCTTGAGTGGCTTAACCGGGTTACACTCCTTAATATCACGGGATGCTTCATTATACTACTTAGTTTAAATGCCTCGGTCGTAATATCCTTAAGCTCATATGGTGAACCAGCCTCTAGAACCGGGATAAATGCCCTAAGACCATAGTACCTATTATCCTGCTCATTCTGACTACTCCACATAGATGGATCGTCTGCTGAGACTATCACTAGTGAACCCTCGACACCAGTATATGCACTTGTAGATAATGGGTCTGCAGCCACATTAACGCCGACATGCTTCATCGCAGTAAGGCTTTTTACACCTGCAATCGCTGCACCATACGCAGCTTCTAATGCAACCTTCTCATTAACGCTCCATTCAACATGATACTTATATTTAGGGGCGTATCTAGCTAGGGTCTCGACGACCTCTGTAGAGGGAGTCCCAGGGTACGCAGATACAAAGCCTACGCCAGCCTCTATAGCACCCCATGCAATAGCTTCATTACCAAGCAGAATAACCTTCCTCACCATACACTCCTTAGATTCTTTAATGCTGCTCATGATACTCACTTAATAAAATAATATGAATATTATTTTTCTCAATGCCTATATTTAATAAAAAATATAGAAACGTTTAATACCCTCCCTAAAGACTATTTAACTGAATAATGAAAAAGATATTATATATAATTATTCCAGTGATATTCTTCACTCTAAACATCATTGTCGGGTTTATGGATTACAATAATGTATTGAAATTAGCTGAATCAATATTTGGCGAGTTTAAAGAAGTAGTTGCTGAAAAGGTCTTATCAACAAAGATTAAAGTAATGCTAATTATATTTACCAGAAACCTCTCTGTAGCCAGTATAATGATTGTAACAGGGCCTTTTCTCGCATTATTAGCTATTATAATTACCTCCTTCAATGGATATGTTATAGGAGGGATAGCCCACTATTCAATAATCAACAGGGGAGTTACTAAGACTCTAGCATTAATAGTTCCACATGGAGTAATAGAGGTACCTACAATACTTTATGCAGCATATCTAAGTATTTATATAGCTGTTGAATACTATAGAAACCGCGATAAGTTCTACCTTATATACCTACAGGGTCTAAGGAATATAATATTTAAGATAGCCCCCCTACTATTAATTGCTGCATTTATCGAAACTTTTATAACACCATATATAGCCGGTTTATTGTAAAAAGGTTCATAAGGATTTAAGCCAATTAAGTAGATTTCTATATGCGATAATCCTAGCTACTGACTTGGCTTCCTTCGGCCCCGGCTTCTTCATGTAGAATGCGTTGACTTCATATACTGTACCTTTAAATCCTTTATCGAGAAGGAGTTTTCCTAGCCGTGCTAAATCAACCATATATCCCGCTAGTGCCGGACTATCATTTATTCTAGCATTAATGTATATTGAATCGTTTAATCCATTGAATGTCTTATATCCAATATGGATACTTACAAACTTCTTGTCTCCAAGTGGCTCTAGATAGCCGGTGGGCTTAATATAGTGAGGGGCATCATACCCTAGAATATCCTCGACAATGCTGCTCTTCGTCTTCTCCTTCATCAAGTTCTTACTCGGTTGCGTCAGCGAAAGGAAATCTAGATTACCTCCTATATTAAATTGAACTATAAATTCTACATACCTATTTCTATTCGCTAAATGCTCAAGTAAATCAGCAGTCAATGGTGTAGCACCAGTAGCTCCATCATCTCCGAGAATAATTGCATTTACAGACTCATATGCAGATACAAATGCAGGGTCATTAGCTAACGGCGTCGGATTAAGGTTTATGAATGCCGCGGGTTTAACCTCCTTAGAATACTTATATACTGCATAAGCATATACCTGAGAAGCTGATAAGCCGTCTCTCAAGTTACTCTCTATCGCATCAACTAATTTACTGAAATTATCATACTCTTTAGTATACTCGGTGGTTACTACATTTATAAAGACATCTGCATCCATACTCCTCCATTCTTCAATTAATGTATCGATGGCCTGAGAAAGAGTCAATTCATCCTCCAATCCCCTTGGATCTATTGGCAAGCCCTTTAAACTACCCAAGTGTATTCCCTCATATACTTTAATATCCTTCAATGAAGCGGGGATATCTATTTGATCATCGAGAAGCTTCTTAGCTATATCATACATACTTTTACCGATCTTATCCCTATCAACGTCATATCCAGCCACTATCTCGATATCTCTTATATCGATGGGTAACTCATGATTAGCTAGTGGAATACCATATGGCTCTAACTCACCCAGTTTAATCCTCTCTAAACCGACAGCGAAATGGGACGCCGCCATACCCTGACCTAGTAATACGACCTTAACCATTAAAGATCACCTCTAAAAGGGTTAGATATTATGTATATAGGCTAGAGAGAGTACTCTCAAGCCTAAGGTTTAGACATAATATATTATATCCTTGAAAAATATAAAGTTTTTACTTGTTAAATGTCTACTCCCACTCCTCCCTAATATATTCCTGGGTCTCCGCAACAAGCCTCATAGCATAATCTAAATACTCGATATGCCTCTCCAAATCCTCCTCCGTATGCTGTACACTGATAGTCCACATCTCCTCAGGACCTGTAGCCATAGGAATTATACCGTTATTCAGCATTCCAAAGTAGTAGGGGTACCATAGATCCATGTTAGTATCTAGTATCTCTCTAAAGTTCTTCACCTTATGCTTACTAAATATTATCGCTCCACTTACACCATATGTCTCGACATAGGCCTCTATATCATACTGTTTAAACATCTCTTCATACGCATTTTTAAGCATGCTATTGAATTTGATGAGAGGTTTATACGCCTCCCTCGTTAGAATTTCCTTCAACGTGACATATAGTGATCTTAATGAAAATGGATTAGCGTTATATGTACCCGCATGTACAACTCCCCTCTCCCTCATTGATTCTGAGGGACCTATTAAACTCATAATCTCTTCTTTACCGCCTATTATACTTATAGGTGCGCCTCCACCAACTGCCTTGGCAAGCGTAATAATATCGGGATCGACGCGATATTCCTGTGCAGCTGTTCTCGGCCCATTCCTCATACCTGTCTTAATTTCATCAAATATTAATACAATGTCATACTCCTTAGTAAGCTTCCTAATTCTTTTTAAATAGTTATTCATAGGCTTGATGATGCCTGCATTCATCATTACAGGCTCTATTATTAAGGCAGCTACATCATCACCCTCCTCATCTAGTATATCCTCGAGAGTCTCCGTATCATTATATGGGACTATTCTAACTAGATCTTCTACTACATCCGGTACACCCATACTCTCTAAGACACTTACAGGCATTTTACGTGGCCCGGCTAATCCCCTGTATGGCCAGGTACTGATCAGGACATGGTCGTAAGTCCCATGATACGTACCCTCAACCTTTATGATGACATCTCTACCCGTGTATGCTCTGGCTAATCTAATTGCAAACATAATAGCCTCACTACCACTATTACTGATCCTAAACATATCGATATCAAACAGATCTACTACTAACTCCGATAACTCACTTAGTAATTCATGGGGATACGTGTATAATATCCCCTTCTCAACCTGCTTCTTCAACTCTTTAACAAGTATGGGATGAGCGTGACCGACTATCAATGCACCATAACCCATGTTAAAATCTAGGTACTCATTATCATCGACGTCCCATATCCTACTCCCCTTAGCATTTTTAAAGTATAGTGGATACGGTGGATAATATCTCTGGTTACTATTTACACCATATGGAATATAGTCACTAACCTTCTCAAATATCTCTCTAGACCCACTCGTTCTACTTAGATACTTCTTCACCTCATCAATAACTTTAGGACCCAAATCCTCATAATCCGCTAAATAAGCTTCATACATATGATCATCCTCTAAGAAAATCTAATTATGGGATTCCCACCCCACAATATAACAACACAATATGAACCTCCACAAATCTACAGTTGAGAAGAGTGGTATATAAATATAACTATAAAAATATTTACATACGATAGACTAGTCTATACAATGTACTAACTTGTATTAAAATGTGTTTTCAATGAAAATTTCTTTCGTTTAAATATTGATTAAATTCGATTTTCGAACTAAAAAGTTTTTATTATATAGAAATAAATTATAATTTTTTAATTAATATTTTGGTGTTAAATATGATTGAAATGTTCTATATTGGAATAATAAAGTTACTTCTTCTGAAAGTTTTAGACTATCTCCCTACAGCATTAGAACTATCAACCATTGGAATATACTTCCATGCAATAAGTATAGCAATTGTAATAGGAGGGGAATTAAGTATAGTTGCCTAGAGTTTATTGAAGATATTAGGAATAACCCCGACTACATTATAATAGCTAAGAAAGTTGCTAAAGTAGTGGTTGTAGCATTCGCCTTCAGAACAGTCTCGGGAATAAATGTAGAATTTGGATTAGTACAGGTATGGAATGGGGGTATTGCTAGCGATTAGAAGCTAAGTTCTAATACCGCTATATCTAGAACTTATAGCATTTATACTAGAAGGCGGCTTTCTACTTGCAGTGTTATATGCATGGAATAGGATGAAGCTTTCAATATATCCACTTATAGGATTCCTAATGGTTTTATGCGGCTTCATGGTACCAGATGGATTTTAGGTACATATTCGCTATAATCGATAAGCCAGTTGGGATACTTAATCTAACGCCTCTAGAGACAGATCCCGTGGCAGCCTTATCAAATCCAGTGCATCTACCCCTAGTACTACATACATGGATAGGTGCAGTATCAATAGGTTTCATGGCAACAGCTACAGGTTTATTATATGCATCTGAATATGATCAGAAGCTATTGGAGTGCTATTGGCGATCCCACAGGAATTGATAGGTTATTGGTTCTGGCTAGTACTTGAGAGAGAGTTGAAGTATCTATTCAACAGTATATCGCGTCGATACTCGGTATATGTGATGTTCAAAATGACGTGTCATAGCCATTTATACTAATGATAATCGTCGCGATATACCTATACAGAAGTAATATTCTAGTATAGGAGAAGCGTTATTTTTAGGATATTCATTAGCCCCGTCATCGATCCTCGGCTTATTGGCAGAGGAAATTTGCACATGATTATGGAAGAATATCATATATGATTATGGCAGGGATAGAGGAATCGGGGTAGAATTATTCGTAAAATAGGCTGATGATCGTAGGTATACAGGATATATTAGCAGGATTAGTACCTATATTAGCATATTACATACGTTTATATGTTTCTCTACTCTATCTAGTTAAGGGCTTTTTATCCGAATAATTTTTATATAAAAAATTATAGTGGATACTCCCATTCACTATATTTAATTTCTTTGACGGGGACCCCTCTTCTATTAAGCTCTTTAATCCATAACCCAGGTTCAGTTATAAGCTCTGGTGGAATAACTCCCTTTCTAGGTACATATCCCTCTGCCAATAGCTGTAAACCTATACTAGCTCCATATCCCGTAGATACTGCGGTGACCCCTGCCTTCCAGTCATCTCGATATCTGAATGGACCTACAAAGTATATTCTACGTACATATACACCTCCCTCATATCCCTTTAACTCCACCCTTAATGCACCAACCTCATTTCTAGATTCTTCAGGCTTTATCAAAGTAGCTAATACCTTCTGAGGCGATACCTTACATCCCATCACTTCTATAACATCCTTCCTTACAAGACCGGACTTCCTTAAAAATTCTACAACGGGAAATAGACTCTCATCCCATGTATCTTTATATGTAACCGTCTTCACATCCGGGATAGTATATGGCAGGGTCGCCAACTCACTATGTATAATTGCATATGTCTTCTTATATCCAATTGGATCAGGAAAGTACGTAAGTTCGGGGTAACTTAATGGAGGGGCCTCGACAAACCTACCATTTATATATAGTATTGCGGGCATGGATACTTCATCAAGTATTGTTGAGATACTAAATCCAAATAAAGATTGCTCCTCCCCCGTAACGGATGTACTCCCCCATCTAATATGAATCTCCTCAACCTTATCCATCTTCTTAGCTCCATACCCGGCTAATACGTTGGAGGTCCCTGGATCATCCCCAACACCGACTAATACAGTTATCCCAGCCTCCTTAACCTTCTCATCGTACTCAAGCTCCTTTTTAGTCATCCAATATAATCCTCCTAAGTCGGCTAGATCCCTCTTAGCCTTTATAGCTGCTTCGATAGCATATAAATTGTATTCATACCATGTCGCATTAACGACTACATCGGCCTTCCTCATGTAATCCGCTATCTCATCTACATCAGTTATATCGCCGCGATATATCTCTAGACGAGGGTCATTCAACTCCTTCGAAAAAATTTCCAGCGACTTAAAGTCGTAGTCAACTGCTATAACCTTCTCAACATCCTTTACATTTGTCAAAAGATCCCTTACAATAACTTTCCCTACACTGCCTACCCCTAAAACCATATATTTCATATAATATACACCCTTAGATACTCTCTTAAAAATAAGATTAATGGAATCTAAAAAATGGTTATGGATGATAGCGTGGGTATGAATACTTCTTCGCCACCCTACCTAATCGAAGTTGGGCAAGCTTCTTCCTAGTGGGGATACCCTCGCGATTCCATCCCCTAAGTTTATAATAGTCGTCTAGCATCTTCTCAAAGTCCTCTGGAGACACCCTCTTACCCTTTGCAGGTCCTGAAGGCATAGGCTCATACGCGATTTTATATGGTATGTAATCATCCTCTCTTCTAAAGCCCTCCCTAACGTTAAATAACCTGATTAGATTCCATATCCTCTCACCTTTAAACGCTAGTTCTTCTGGAGTAGTATCCCATCCAGTAACTAGATTTAGATATCTAGACATCTCCTCATAATTTATAGCTATAAAGTCGCACCATATCATACACCATTTTACTGAATTTAGGTCTTGAAGCCTCTTAACTATCTCGGCCTTCCCCTCGGCAGTAAATGGATCCAACTCACCGAATGCTTCCTCAGCTATAGACCAAGCCCTAAGATGATCCGCTCCCCTATCAGCAGTTGCATAGGCTAGTGCCATCGACCAACTCCCTCTCGGATCATATGCTGGATATTCTAAACCCTTGGTCTCCACTGCATACTTCCACGCGTCACCACCTATATATACAGCCACTTCCCTAGCACCTTCAGCCATAATATCACCGAAACCTTTTCTATACGCGATCATTTTAATTAATTCATATGCCGCCTCAGCATCACCCCACTTAGCTTCAATTCCATTTAAATCATTCTTTGAAATAAGTCTCTTCTCATATAGCTCCATAATCATGCCTATTATATTCCCTGTTGAAATAGTATCAAGGCCTAGATCGTCGATTAAGCTATTTAAGGCCACAACGGCTTTAAAATCTGTTATCCCGGTAGCTCCTCCCACCATACCAATAGTCTCGTATTCCGGTCCATCTATAGTAATTTCACCCCACTTATCATCCTTAATTCTAGTTAGATTTCTACATGCAACTGAACACCTATAACATGCGGCTTTACTAGTTCTATACTTTTTCAGAGTCTCTACAGCTAATAGACTCCAGTTATCTGTCACACCAGTCTGGAAGTTTCTAGTAGGAAACACTCCTGCTTCATTACTCCATTCCACAATCTCAGGAGTCCCTCCATTCTTAGCCCATGAATATTCTTCACTGAATATCTTCTCCTTCACATACCAGTTATTATATTCTTTAAAGCCATCAACATCTTTAATCTCGAACCTCGGGTTCCGGGTATCAGCAGATACCACGATAGCCTTTAAATTCTTACTACCCATTACAGCTCCCGGCCCTCCTCTAGCATGAATATGATGCTTGTCGACGATAATACCAGATAATTTAACTAGATTCTCTCCGGCAGGGCCTATAGAGGCGATTTTGGCCTGCTTATCCCCAACCTCTTCCCTAAGAACCTCTTCCGTCTTAAATACACCATATCCCTTTAAATGTGTAGCATCCTTAATCGAGATTTTACCGTCAAAGTCAATGTATATATATGATAATTTACTAGCTCTACCCATTATAATTAGCGCGTCATATCCAGCAATCTTCAGCCACGATGGGAAGAAGCCTCCAGCATGTGAATCGTCGAATGTCATCGTCTTTGGAGACTTTGTAATAACTGCTCCCCTTGCAGAGCCTGGCGCACCAGTTCCTGTTAGAGGACCTACCGCATATATCAATACATTCAACGGACTTAGTGGATCAATCTTAGGTGGAAGTAGGTCATAGAGATAACGTGCTCCTAAGCCTCTACCCCCAATATACTCTCTTAAAAACCTCTCTTTAAGCTTCCTAAATCTTACTTTAGACCTCGTTAAGTCGATGTAGGCTATTCGATTAGCATATCCGCACACCAATTTAACCACCTGGCAGAAAAGCGATTCTTAGATCAAATATTATATAATATCAGGTATAATATATTAAAAATATTATGAATTAAAACGTAGTTATATAGTATAACTATTCTAAAATTCCCGCAATATATAGAAGATGTTCATATTCATCGAGGATTATCTTGTCTATAGCCGTTTTAACAGCATTAAATGAACCAGGTAGTGCGAAAACAAGTGTTTTATCGATAAAGCCTGCTAATGCTCTAGATGATATAGCTCTAGAACCAACCTCCTCAGAACTATATAGTGTAAATAATACTTGGAAAGCGGGTAACTCGCGTGTAAATAATGGTTTTAAAGACTCAATGGTTACATCATCAGGAGATACGCCGGTTCCACCGATGAAGATCATTATATGCACGCCTTCAGCCCTAGCTCTGTCGACGACCTCCCTAATCATTTTAACATCATCCTTAATAACCACCCTAGTAATATCCTCTACCCCCCTCTTTCTAAAGGCTTCTTCTACATAGTCTCCAGACTGATCCATGTACTCAAGCCCACTTAAAACCCTGCTATATCTACTTGTACTAACCGTCACTATATATAATTTGGGTTTACTCCTAAGCCTCACATCATGCGGCCTCATGACAATAGTATAAATATGCTGATTTAACTAATTTAATCTACCTAGACTTCCTCTTATACACCACCCTTACATCACATATCTTCACATTAGGGTATGAACCCTCTTCATCCTTCTCATACTTCTTGACCATATCCCATATACAGAGTAATCCATTTATCACGCCTGTTAAAGCTTCCATCTCAACCCCAGTCTGTTCAATAGCCTTCACCGTAACACCCATTTTAATACCATTCTCAATGTACTCATAATCTACTTTGACGTCGGTGATTTTAATAGGATGACAGTATGGTAATATAGAGGAGGTATTCTTAACAGCGTTTATAGCAGTTATCTTAGCAGCCTCAAAGACGTCTCCCTTCTCCACATTATTAGACTTAATCCTCTCAAGAGTATCCTTACTTAATTTTATGATACCCTCGGCCCTCGCCTCGCGATATACATATTCTTTAGACGATATATCTACCATCCCTTCAGGCTTCATAACATGCTCAGAATATATAATATTCACATCTGTTAATAATGAATTATAAATAAAATTTTACTATTGTAAAGGAAATAAATCTATTAGGAGAGCTTTGGTGGTTATAGATGGGCGTCTTTAATCCTACAGTAGCAATTAGAACCCAATGGATACTTGCAAATAAAGTGATTTTAAAGGATAACTTCCACAATCCACCTAGGAATATAGCTGGTGTGGATGTGGCGTATATAGGTGAATATGGACTAGGTGCCGCGGTATTACTTGATTATGAAGGACTCCATACAATTGATGAAAAAGCTGCTTTAATCAAGGTCGATATTCCATACATACCCACCTTCCTAGCATTTAGAGAGCTTCCACCCATTATCAAGGCTTTAAAGAGGCTTAGGACCAAACCCGATATAATTATGGTGGATGCACATGGTAGAATGCATCCGAGAAGATGCGGTGCAGCATCGCATCTAGGGGTAGTACTTAATATTCCTACAATAGGAGTGGCGAAAAGCCGGTTAATCGGTAAAGAAACTAATAATGGAGTTATAATTGATAAGGGTGAGGTAATTGGAATAAAGTTAGATAGAAACGTATATGTAAGTATCGGGCATAGGATCTCATTGGAGACTGCTGTTAAGATAGTCTCGAAGACGAAGATCTATAAGATACCTGAGCCTGTTAGACGTGCACATAACTATGCAGAGAGAGTGAAGAAGTTAATTAGAGAGGGTACAATTAAGATCGAGGATCTATTATAAATAAACGTTACTTACTGAATCTAGGTAGTGTAATACCGCGTTGACCAATATATTTACCACTGTATTCCATAGTTGGAGATGAAGCTTTAACAAGTATTAAATGAATCATACGCTCCCCTACAGTTAATTTTATGGGGTAAGACCCGCCTCGGATTTGGAGGGTAAGCTCCCCCTTAAACCCAGCATCTACTATAGTGGGAGGAAGAGATAGACCTATTCTAGCATAGCTACTCCTTAAATTTATTAAACCTACGATATCGTTGGGGAGCTCAATATACTCTAATGTATGTATTAGAACAACCTCGCATGGATTCAATATAAAAGACTCTACATCCTCTATAACATAGAAATCCTCTACCCTACTATAGTTCGGTTCGAATACCCTATCAGATAAATTTTTTAATCTACCGACACCCCTACCGAGTCTAAGGTCGAGGCCATTCTCCCTAATTGTATCATCTGATATTGGATCTATCTTTAATAAACCCTCTTTAATCAGCTTTAGTATATCAGGTTTAGATAAGATCATTAACCCACCTTCTTAACAGGATATATAGCCTCCTTAGGCGCCTCGCTAAATACCTCTAGATATTTCCTTAAGACTTTAGGGATGATAACTGTGCCATCAGGCTCCTGATGATTCTCTATTATAGCTGTAATAGTCCTTTGAGTAGCTATTGCAGTTGAGTTTAGTGTATGTACATATCCTTTCGAAGGCATACCCCTCCTCTCGGCATACCTTATATTAAGTCTATAGCTCTGCCAATCTGTACAGTTACTTGCAGACACCATCTCCCTAAACTTCCCTTGGCTAGGCATCCACGCCTCCAAGTCGTATTGCTTAATAGCGAGCCTATTCATATCTTCACTAGCTATAATAACGATTCTATATGGAATCTCAAGGCCTCTAAACAACTCCTCAGCATTATTGAGAATCTCTTCATGATATTTTAGAGAATCCTCTGGGAGGGAGAATATAAATTGTTCAACCTTATTAAATTGATGCACTCTAAATATACCTTTCATATCCCTACCATGTGCAGTGGCCTCCTTCCTATAACATGGACTCACTCCAGCAAATTTAATTGGTAACTCATTCTCCTCAAGAACCTCATCCATGAAGTAAGCTGCTAGAGGATGTTCACTCGTTGCAATCAAATATAGATCCTCATCCTCAATTTTATATAACGTATCCTCAAATGCATCGAATGTTACTACACCCTCGTAAGCCCTCCTCCTTATCATGTGCGGAGGCTCGATAATCTTATAGCCTTTTTTAGAGAGATAGTCTATAGCATACATTATCAAAGCCAGATCGAGATATACAAGGTCGTCTATCAAGTAATAGAACCTAGCTCCAGCTACTTTAGCTGCCCTTGCAGTATCGCCTAATCCAGTGCCCTCAGTCCAGTCTGCATGAGGTTTAATATCATAGTCTACAACTTCATAATCCATCTTAAACCCTTGTAAAGACTCTATGAAAGCATCTAGATGCATCTTCATTACCTTAGCCTTACCCCATACTCTAATAACCTTATTTTTAGACTCATCCCCAATAGGTACGTCGTCTGAGACTATATTTGGTATATTCGATAAGACCTTATCAAGCTTTGCCTTAATCTCCCTCACCCTATTATTTAGCTCTGTAACTTCAGTATCGATTTTACGCGCCTCCTCAATCAACCTACTCCTCTCTTCAGACGAGGCTCTTCCTATATTCTTAGTAATAATATTTTTCTTATGCCTTAGATCATCAAGTTCCCTCTGATACCTTCTCCACATTATATCTACGTTTATAGCATCGTCAAGTAACTTCGGGTCATAACCCCTCTTCACTAGACTGTCCCTGATTACATCAGGCTGATTCCTGATGTAATATAATATACTGTAAAGCCTCACAAAAACCCACCTTAAATTAGTATCTATTTAATTGTGATATATAATTAATTTATCGAATAAACTTTAATTTATGAAGATCCATAGGAGAGAGATCAGCCTATCTACTAAAGGCGAGGTAGATATCATAGACATAACTAGTAGGGTTGGAGAGGTAGTAGCTGAAAGTGGGGTATCTAATGGGATTGTAAATATATTTTGCCGTGGAAGCACATGCGCGATATCTACTATAGAATATGAGCCTGGGTTGTTGAAAGACCTGCCAAATATCTTAGAGAGGATAGCGCCTAAGGATTTAGAGTATGAGCATCATAGGAGATGGGGAGATTTTAATGGACATAGCCATGTTAGAGCCACTCTACTTAAATCTAGTTTAACAGTACCGGTGGTGAATGGAGAACTGTATTTAGGTACATGGCAGCAAATTGTATTTGTAGAGCTCGATGTAAGGCCTAGAGAAAGAAGAGTTTTAATAACTGTTCTCGGAGAATAATTATATTATATATCTACGTATAAAGATGATGAAGATGAAGAAGGAATCAGATTTAATACCACCACATTATAGAATAGTTAATATATCTAGGGAGATAGAGCAGAAGGGTATTAAAATAATTCACATGGAGTTGGGAGACCCTGAGTTAGATACGGATAAGAGAATTATAGATACAATGTATGAGGCTGCTCTCAAGGGACATACCCATTATGGTGATGCAAGGGGCTTACCCGAGTTTAGAGACGCTGTATCCCGGTATTTAAATCGGAGGCTAAAACTTGATTTGACTCGGGATAATGTATGTGTGGTTCCAGGATCTAAATCAGCGATCTACATGTCACTAAAGACTTTGGCGGACGGCCCAGCTAAGGTAGGTGTTGTTGAGCCTACATGGGGAATCTACTACAGCTTTATAAGGGATCTAGGATATGACGCGATACCAATTAGATTGAAATATGAGAATAAATGGCAGGTTAGAGAAGAAGATTTAAAGGATATAGGTAAGTTAGATTTCATAGCGGTTATAAATCCATCTAACCCAACGGGGGTAGTATGGGATAGAGAGTCGATTGAATTAATTTTAGAGAAGGCTACTAGAGACGATGCATATTTAATTGCAGATGAAATATACTTCGAATTGATATATTCTAATAAAAAATTCATTTCATTCATGCATTACAATTATGAAAAGACTGTAGGGTTATATAGTTTCTCAAAGACATTCGCAATGACAGGATTTAGAATCGGGTGGATAGCTTCATATGATAAAGACATAATCAATAGAATTGCAAGGGGATACCAGCTTCTATTAACTAATGTACCTGAATTCATTCAATATGCCGGTATAAAAGCTACTGATTTAGATGATGTAATAGAGAGGAATAGGGGAATTTATATGGAGAGAACCTATTTCCTGGTAAATGGGTTAAAGAGGCTAGGATTTGAGTTTGTAGAGCCTGAAGCTGGGTTCTACATATTTTCTAAAGTACCCAATCCATATAACGACTCATACCAGTTTGCACTAGACTTACTTCATAAAGCCAGGGTAGCTATAGCTCCAGGCACTTCATTCGGAGACTATCCGGGGTTCATTAGATTCACCACCGCATTAAAGATAGAGACTTTAAAGGAGGCTCTCAAGAATATTGAGGAGTTTATGAAGAGTTAATTAAATTAATGACCAAACCCCCTATATTTTTAAATAATTTCAATAGTTTTATGGTGGGATATATGGATTGCATAGGGATTGTAGGTTTTGGTAGGATGGGTTCCGCAGCAGCGGAATCCTATATAAACGCTGGATACAAGGTATATGGATGGAATAGGTCTCTTGAGAAAGTGGATAAAGTATATGGTGTCGAGAAGATAACTAGGTTGAAAGACCTCCCATCTAAATGTAGTTTAATAATGGTCTTTGTATCCGATGACGATGCATCTGCTCAAGTACTATATGGGAAAGACGGGTTATTCAGCGGGTCATCAAGTGATACAGTTATCTTAAATGCATCTACAATATCCCCTATCCATAGTAAGTTAGCATATGACATCTCACATGAATTAAATATTAATTACCTGCATACCCCTATAATGGGTGGACCTAAGACATTAGTTGAGATGAGAAGTTTAATATTGGTGGACGGTGATAAGAATTTATTTAAACTGGTTGAAGGTGATTTAAAGATTATATCCAGGGAAAGATTGTATTTAGGTCCTCCGCCAACTGCGAGTGTCGTTAAACTAATACTTAATAGCATTGCATTTACAAATGCTGAGATATTATCAGAAGTAATCTCATTAGCGGAGGCCTGGGACGTTAATCTAGATAAATTATATGAAGCTGCGTCGAAGACATGGCTTAAATGTATATTTGATAAATATATGAGGAGGATTTTAAGCGAGGACTATCCATCAAGCTTCCGAATGAGACTAGCTGCTAAAGACCTATTCTATACCACAGCATCAGGATATTACAAGGATATACATATGCCAATTATATCCATGGTAAGCCAATTATATCTCCATGCATCCAGTCTAGGATATTCTGAAGATGATTACTCCAGAATATTTAAAATATTTAAAAGAAAATAGATACGAGTGAGGATAGATGATATTAAAACCCATGTTATACCAGGTCCCCGACGAAGCATATAAGATGCTATATGACTATCTAAATATCCTAGCCCCCTTCATCATATTAATCATAATTTCCGTATTAATAGGATTAATTATAGATCGTATATCCAGGGATCGAGTAATAAAACTATTCAACGGATACTGGGTCGTTCTATTCTATGAGGATATCGATAAAAATGGTTTAAAGGAGGCATATTTCGGTAAGATAAATATCCCACCCCGATCCGGTGGGGGCTTCGAACTCGAGTATGCATTAAAGACTATTGTAAATCCAGTTAAGCTACTCGGATATTTAAAGAGGATGTATGAAGATACGGGGAACGAGAAGTATATTAAGAAAGCCAGGGAATTATATAACCATATTATAAAGTCGAGGAGAATCAATATCGGCTTTGAAGAGATAAAATATGATCCATTTACAGAACCTAGTGAAGCAAGTAGAAAGGTTTACAAAGACAATATTAAAGATGTCTATGCGATAGTCAGGTTCGTAGATATAATGAGTAAAGAGGAATTGGAGAGGAGGATGGAGGAGTTAAACAAGACATTCTATCCAGGGACATTATATAGGATAAAGAGAAGTATAACCAATTTCCTTGGATTAGCTAAAGATAGATTGACTGAGGCATTTGGAGCCGTCTCATCTAAATTATCTAAGGTCGCCCCCATACCTGTTGAAAAGGAGATTAAGAAGACTAGTGAAACCATAGTTACAGGTAAACTAGGTAGTTACGAAGCCTTACTTGAAAATAGCATTGGAAAACTAGTCTTGGTTAAGGTTAAGGATATAGACGGTCTAGAAAGATTTTATCAGGGAATATTAAGGGAGTACTCACCAAATTATATAGCAGTATATAATGTAGATTTTAGGATAGAGGAGGAGGCTGTATACATTGGTAGAAGGCTATTAGACAACTATCCAATTGAAAAACTAGATTATCATGGATGGGCGTTAAGGGAGGGTAAGCATCTAGATATTATTTCAATAGAGAATAAAACGGATAAGAGTATTATCAAGGTGAAGAACCTATATAACAACAATATATACATAGACAAGTTTATAGTCAATAACCAGGAAGTTAAAGTCCCCGACCAGAATCTAGAGCCTGATGAAACTGTAGAGATAATTGTAGAGGGGGATATAGGCGAGAATCCCGAGATCAAAGTCCAATATACGATTGCTAAGAAGAGTGATATAATATGGCCGACGAGTAAAGTTAGAGTAATAGGAAGTGGAGAGCCTAGCGAGAGATTTATAGAATCTATATTAAAGAAGATTATGAAGTAGATTTACAAGTATAAAATGTAAACATTTAAATACTTGTAATACAAATATTATAGATATGACGGAAGATAATGAGAAGAAGGAGAAGATTATAAGTATTAGGGGGATTGACAAAGACCTTTATAAAAGGCTTAAGGCGTTTGCTGACGAAGCTGGAAAGACGGTTGGAGAAGCTGTGAATGATGCGATACAGATATTCCTGAGCTTATCAGGTAAACTCTCAGCTACAGTAGATGAAATTGTCAAGGAGGCAGCTTCATTAAGAGGGTTTAATGAGTTGTCGATCACGGGAGAGGAGGTTAAGGGATTTGATAAGAATATTATTATAGTGGATATCGATAAGCTTCATTTAAAAGACTTTGATGACGAGGCTTTACAGAAGATTGTTAGATTAATTAATATCAAGAAGTTAATTGTATCTGGTAAGGTAAATAAAGTCGCTTTATACTCTAAGTGCTTTAATGTATCAAGCGTGGAGTTTAGAGAGGATTAGCTTATAGGCCTATATATAATCCCCAGTTTATCAGCATATGAATAAGCCTCCTCCATCTCTTTATATTTAGGCCTTCTAGCTATATCCTTAAAACGCCACGGCTCCCGAACCACCATATGCTCAGGTCTATATTGATCCATGATATTGACAAGTACATTGGGTGTATTATCCGCTATCCACCTAAGCACGGGTTTAGTACAGCATTCAATATGGTTGGGAAGGACTAGGTGTCTAATAATGATCTCTCCCCCATATCCATAAACTATCTTTAGATTCCTGGTAACGACGTTATAGTAGTTATGAACCCTACTTAATTTAAATCCGCATTCATTATTCCCATATTTGAAGTCCGGGAGCCATATATCCATTATATCAAGTAGAAGCTCTAAGGCCTCTATAGTCATATACATATTACTATTCCATAGAAGTGGGATCCAGTCATCGAAATACCTTAATGACTCTATTATGACATGGAGATTCTGATCTGGATTTCCACCTACGTAATTGATGTTTCTAGCTCCCTTAGACGCAAGTATATGTGATATTCTAGCCAGGTATTGAGGGTCGACAATCTCTCCATTGAATGGTCTCTGGCTAATATCCCAGTTCTGGCAGAATACACATTTAAAGCTGCATCCAGTGAAGAATATAGTTCCTGAGGGGACTAATGGAGCCTCCTCACCCATATGTAGGAATGCTGAAGCGACTCTAGAAACAGAGTCTAATCCACATACCCCTCTATGTCCATCATATCTATTCACCATACATCTTCTTTCACATAACCTACATGGGTTTACAAGTCTCTTAGCAATCTCTATCTTAACCTCAAGGAAATTATTACTACTATATTCCCTCCTAAATTCGTTTACATCGATATCTCCATTATATACCTTGTTCCATACATCTCTAAAGCTTCTTCTAAGCTCCCGATGAAGATTAAATAATTCATCTGCCGAGAAACTTCTCCAGTCCCTTATATCTCTGGGGACCTCAATATGTTTTGCAATGATATATCTTGGGGGGTATATCTGCTTCATAACTCTATAATACCATGTAAGGATACGCCTAACATTTTCATCCCCCCATACTGTAAGTGAATCAGGTCTAACTAGATAGTAGTATACGTCTTCATCCACCATGCTCCATATATAAAAATAGTATTTATTTAAATAGTTCTTGCTACTGTATCTTCTCGATAGCCTCTCTAAAGTATCTATTTCTATTCTTCAGGTATTTAATGGCCATTGCGATATCCTCACCTGGGGATAATGTATATTCTAGAAATACACCTGTACGTCCATAGATCTCCCTCTTACTGAGCATATATACCCTCTCATTCACTATAGACTCCGGAATAGATAGTATTTTAGATGCCCAGCCCTCCCTTCCAATTATACAAGTCTCAATATGACCATCGTTAGTCGGCTGGATCAACATAAGCCTCTTATCAACACCTGGTACCCTACGTAGACTCCCTAGACTATTATAATCTATCATCCCCCCGAATCTATAGAAGGATATCTCATTTGAAGTGAGCTTCTTCAGTGGATAACTAACTACCTTCTTACCATAGTCATCAAGCCAGTAATATACCTTAGGTGTATTGTAGGGTGTTGCCTGGATAATAACTTTATTCCTAATCTCAAATCCATATGACTCTAGCGTAGATTCTATCAGAAATGGGCTTACATATCTCAATATAATTATATCGATATCGCTATTAGGGTTAACATCTCCTCTAGCTACACTACCATATACATATGGGTTTAAGCCCCTTAGATATAGGGGCTTAGAAATTTTAATGGCCTCCCTCCTAAACTTCTTAAGCAAATCAATTCGATCCTTATTATATATTACCCCCCTCCACTCACCTGGTCTACAAATCATCTTCTTCTACCAATATAAACCTTTTTAACACCAATAATTAAATTATAATATGTTCAAAATATCAATTATGACATGAATATGTAAAATTACATATGTTAAATAAATTAAACTATATGAAAATTGTCAAGTTTATGGAAAATTACTCAATACCGTCTTCTAAATCTCTCGAATCCACCTACGAGATAATATGCTTTATAACCCTTCCTCCTAAGAATATATGCTATATATTTACTTAATACACCTGCCCTGCAGATAATTATAATTGGCCTATCCCTATAATCCTCTATATATTCACTAAGCTCCTCTTGAGGAATATTTATGGATCCTGGTATATGTGACTCGATATATTCATTTGATGGCCTAACATCTATTAATACTGCGTTATCAGGGATCTCATCATATTCTATCGGGTAATCTTCAATAGGCTTTAAATCATACTCCAGATCCCTCAAATCATATACTCTAATATTATCTAGAGACTCTTCAAATACTCTAAAGTCTAGTTTAGATTCCTCCTCCTCAACCACCTTGGACGACGCCCTTAGAACAGGGAAACGCTCTACCAATGCACATACCTCCTCAACCACCTTAGATGATTCATAGGTCCCGATTTCCATAGCAATCTTCATAATATCATCTTTATCCAGACCGAATAACGGTCTATTAACGGGGATTTTAATAGCCTCCTGAGAAACCTTTAAATTCCTCAACGTCTGACTTGAGACCTGCCCCAATACCTCTCCAGTAACTAGACTATCCGCCTTAAGTAGATCCGCTATATACTCGCCTCCCCTATACATGAAACGCTTCAATATAACTATTCTATAGTCCCTTCTAATCCTATCCCTAATCATAGCTGCTAAAGGCCTGTAATCAGCTACATACATCTTCGGCCTATACCCATATGACCAGTTTTTAGCGAGTACCGAGACCACTCTTAAAACCTTCTTTAGATACTCCTCACTAGCTAATTGAGCATGGAAATAATGCACTTCAGCACCCCTCTTAAGTGCATACCAGCTTGCAACCGCTGAATCGAAACCTCCGGAGACTAGGCTTATAATTCTTCCATCAGTCCCTATTGGCAGGCCTCCATATGCCTTAAACTCCCTTAAATAATAAAATACTTTATTCCCTCTAATCTCGAGTTTAACCCAGATATCTGGATTCTTGAGGTCGACTCCCTTTGCATATGGTGTTAATGCCTTTCCAAGCTCCCTATTTACATCTATACTCCTGAAACTATGTTTACCCTCTCGCTTAGCCTTAACCGCAAATACCTTATTTCTAATGATATCTCGATAGATCTCCACACCCATCGAAACAATGTCATTTAAATCATCGAAATCTCTTGTAACAACCTCCATAAACCCAACTATTCCGAATACCCTCCTTAAAACATTAAATATCTTGTCGTCGCCATCGACTTTAACTAGTATCCTACTCCACATATTGACTATCTCATATTCCTTATACCCATTTGAAGTAAGAGCGTCTCTAATATTATCTATGAGTCTATTCATAAACCTCCTTCTACTTCTCCTACTCTTTAAAGTTAATTCACCTAATCTAATCAGAATATCCATATCCATTAAGACTATATCATTGCAATTCAATATTTTTAATAAGTTCTCAAGGCTTTTCATTAATAATTTTCGAGGCTCTTAACTATTTTTAGTGGGTATATATAGAGGGGGGGTTAAATGTGGAGATGGAGGATTAGGCAGAGGGGTCGGGGTAGACCGATGAAACCAAGGTTTATACATTATTTAAGGCCTCATCCCCCGATGATACCTATTAGCTATGGTAGAATACCTCCTCCACCGCCTCATATCAAACCTATTGAGATGACTCCCGACGAGTATGAAGCCTATATTCTAATTTATTATGAAGGTCTTAGTCAGGAGGAGGCTGCGTTGAAGATGGGTGTATCTAGAGGAACTCTATGGAGAAGTTTAGATAGTGCTAGGAAGAAGATTGCTGAGATGCTTGCAACTGGAAGGCCTATCATAGTCCGGATGTATTAACCCTTTATATACAAGTTATGGAATATGAAGTCATGGAGTATTGTTAACCTTTATTTTTGTGCATATGCTAATAATTAATGGTGATTGGTATGGGATGGAGATGGGGATTTAGGAGAGGAGGATATGGATATCCACCCTATTACCCGCCTTATTATCCACCGCACTATCCACCGTATTATCCGCCAGCGAATCCAGAGGATGAACTAAGATATTTAGAAAATTACAAGAAAATGCTTGAGGACGAGAAGAAGGCTATCGAGGAAGAGATTAGAATGATTGAGGAACGCATTAGAGAACTTAAGAGGATGCTGGGTAAGGAATAGTTTTAACACATTCTTTTTACAATAGAATTATTATAGGGGGGTGGGTGGGATATTCCTAAGTATATCCTAGTCTATACAAAGAAGAGTAAGAAGCCTGAGATCGGTAGAGTAATTACCTATGATAAGAATGGAGTGATAGGCATATTTCATAGGAAAGCACCCTTAACAAAAGAGTTGAGGAAGGGAATGCTAGTTATTGCAAGGATTATATCTCCCAAGGATAAGGATAGAAACTTCTATATTTTATGGCCTGAGGAGATCTTGAAGGATGATAGGATCCCAGAGAAATATAATAAGAATCTGGAGGTATGGGGTAGACCAGCATATAAGGAATTGAAGAGGCGTAGGATGGAGAGACTTGAGAAGGAGAAGGCCGGGAGGTGATGGAGATGTATCTTGATATTATTAAGAGGCTTGAGGAGGCTGGAGTAAGCTATATATTATTTTATAATAGGGATGGATTTGAAACTGTTGAAAAAGCGTCTAAATATACTGGATACCCCCCTGAAAACATCCTTAAGACAATGATTCTCAAAGCTGGTGAAAAGTTGATTGCATATATAGTTAGAGGCGATCAAAGGGTGAACCTAAATTTTATAAGTAGTTATCTAGGGCTTAAAGTAAAGTTGGCCGACGTTAAGTCTATTAAAAATGAACTGGGGATAGAGGTAGGGGGCTTATCAGTACTACATCCAAATATAATGAGGATCGATCGATACATGTCTAGAAAATGCCTTGAGGTATCTGATGTAATTGTAGGAGGTGGAGACCGCCTCCATTTATTTAAAGTATCAATAAAAGACCTAATCGAGTTGACTAAACCTACTATATTGGATGATGAGTAGGAGGCTAACCTTATTATCCTTCTAACGTTCTTACAATATAATCATTAAACCTGCTCCACCATCCTCTTAATCCCTCTTCAAGATCCTCACTAAACTTCTTAGCCCATTCCTCAACCTCAATCTCCCCTGCTATTGTCGCTATGATATCCTTCACCTTCTTACCCTCCCAATACCTCGGTTCTGCACCAGCCTTAATAGAGTACAGTCTTATTAGGGAGTACATCCTTAATGCATGCTTCTTCAAATCGATATCAGTATTAAGAAGTTTACTATATAGGATGGGTAATACCTTCTCACCCCATCCACGGTGGAATCTACATAATCCACTATTATCTATTAGATACTCTATTAAAGCTCTTTCTAATGAAGAGGCTGCGTATTCCTCGGGAGACATGAATGTAGGGTGATAATTCGTCCAGTATCGTCCTAAAATATATAGTGGAGCTAGCATACCAGGCGTCCAATAGAAGTTTATAGACATATATCCATATTCGCCGTATGCTACATACACAGCCAAATCTTTAAATGAAATATTCTTATCGAGTACCCTATCCCTATAAGCCTCATCCAGTTTCTTAACGGTATAACGTAACCCATAGTCGGATATCATCCTTAGTATCCAGTTATCCTTCTTAATTAGACCGTCGATGACCTCACATGCTAACTCCATATTTTTATGTGAATCATTTGGACGATAGGTTAATGGATCGAATCTCGGATGATCACTCAATCCGATTTCACCTGGTTTCAACAAACCATTTTTAACTACATCAAATATCCATGCTATGACATGCCCGAGCTCGATTATGTCAAATCCCAATGAATCCGCATATTCAACCAGCTTTAACGTATCCTCAAATATAAATACACCGATATATGGACCTAATGCATTGAAGGGTTCATAATCAACCTTCTTACCATTGTAAACTTTTTTACATGTCACCGGACAAGGCTCCCCACATGTAAACCAATTTCTAGACTCTCTTGAAACTATCTTATTAAATGGACTCCAGAAATACTTCAGGATATATTCATTTAACCTAAGCCTCAAGAACCTGGATAGATAGATCATGTTATAACCAAATACCGGTATCAAGTCACGATACATTATGTAATTTACTCCAAATGTACCTCCAGTACCTAATTTACTCGAGTACCTATATTTCTCTGTAGTCTTCATTATAATATCTCCATAGGAAGAGTTGAAGAGTTGTCTAATTAATTCATCGACCCATTTCCTATCTTTAAAAAGCGCTTTTTCACATAGACCCCCCACTAGAATCGCAACTACATTATGTGCATTATATAGTACACTTCCTCCTCCACCCCTAGCCGCTGAATCTTCTGAGCCGGGTCTAATACTCAGATTATGAAAACCTATATCGAACGAGAAAATTGCACCATTTATAGTATATATCGATGCAGGGCCGATTAAAATTGGTCTCAGCCTATACCTACGTATATACTCTCCATATCGATTTAATAGATAGTATGTTAGAGCATATACCCCTTTAAATCCATTGAAACCCTCAAATACATCCTCCAACTCACTTTTACTAATAGAGTCGTACACGATGTTAAGTCTACAGTCTGGTTCACTATATATGACAAGTATCGTAGGTTTCCGCCCCTTACCCACTATCGATACAGCATCTAACCCTGAATTCATGAACCTGTATCCGACACCACCTACTGAACTCACATGTAGAGTCGACGACTGCGGACTCCTAAATATAAATGTAAGTCTATGCATACCAATTAAAGCCCCTCCGGTAAAAGGTCCCTTACCAAATATGATGGCGTTTAGGGGCGAGTATACATCGTATTGATAACTCTTATATTTATTTAAATGAAGATTGATTGCTAAGTCGATTGGACCTAAGATACCATCCTCAAATCTATAATCCTCTAGTATATGAGTATTTTTACCAACGTCTATAGTACAAAGTCTGTATTTATTCACAGATATTCACCAGCTTATAATCCATTTAATCAATGCATATTTAAAGATATGAATAACTAATTTAATTCTGGAGGTTCTCATGACGACAATAAAAGATATTATGAGAAGTACAGGTATTATTAAAACTTCTCCCGAGACTAGGGTCTTAGACGTGATTAGGCTGATGTATGAAAATAAAGTAGGGAGTGTATTGATTACAGACGGTGACAAGCTTGTAGGCGTATTTACAGAGAGGGATCTCGTTAGACTAGTGGCCGAGGAAAAACCTCTGGATATTCAAGTTAAGGAGGTTATGAGTAGGAGGTTGATTACAGCGAAGCCATATGAAACTATAAGTTTAGTAGCATCTAAGATGGTCGAACACTGGATTAGGCATATACCAGTCGTAGACGATGAAAATAGGGTATTGGGTATGGTTAGTATTAGGGATATCCTCAGATATATGATTTCATCCGCGATATTCCCATAGAGAATTACTCAGCCTCCTCCCTCCTATATGGCTTTAATAATGCCTTAGGCACCTTAGCCCTCCTAGCTATAGGTATTAAAACCAGTATAGTTACTATAAAGGGGATAGATTGTAGGAATTGATATGGTATATTACGGCCATATGTCTGTGCAACCGATCCTAATGCATCTAACCCGCCGAATAGGAGACTACCCAATATAATTTTAAGTGGATTCCACATCCCAAACGATACTAACGCGATTGCAATCCATCCCCTACCCATACTCATATTAGGTAGAAACATGTTACTATGTGCTGTAGATAACCATGCGCCAGCCATACCAGCAGTTGATGCAGCTATGAAAATTGCTAGATACCTTATCATAAATACGTTTACACCTAATGTATCTGCCGCCTTAGGATTATCCCCAACGGCTTTTATATGCAACCCCAGTTTAGTATATTCCATTATCCAATGTAAGAATAACACTATCAAGACTACTACGTATGCCGCGACTGGCTGACCAAATATACTTGGTCCGATAACCGGGATATCTGTTAAATAGGGGATATATATTCTCGGGAAGCCCTCTACGGTAGGCGGTACACCTCCTAGAGACTCTATACTCAATCTATAGATATAGACACTTAATCCAGATCCAATTATTGTAAAACCTAGTGTAGTGACATGTTGTTGCGTACCTATTGAGATGACGAAGATACCCATTATAATACCTAGTAGGCCTGTGAGTAATCCGGCTGATATAAATCCTAGGTAGGGATTGCCAGTCTTATATGTTACTACAAAGCCGATACTAGCGCCTAGCATTATCATACCCTCTATCCCTAGATTAAGTATGCCGCTTCTCTCAGCATACGCCTCGCCAACTGCAGCTAACATTAATGAGATAGAATCTCTAATCATTAGTATTGCGAATGCGGTCAGTACGCCTATTACGAACCCCACCCTAATCCCTCCAGACGATCCTTATCCTGTAGCTTGAATACAACTGGGTTAATGCAGCTACTGCAAATAGACTTCCTTCAAATACCATGGCTAGTGGATAGGGGATCCCCGTAGTCCTCTGTAGACTAAGCATCCCGATCTCTATAATCGATACGAAGAAAGCTGCTAAGAATACTCCAATTGGATGGCTCATACCTAGTGTAGCCACGAGAATACCTGAGTACCCATATCCCGGAGACAGATCCTCTCTAATCGTATGTGAAACCCCCATTACCTCATATGCCCCAGCCAATCCAGCTAATGCACCGCTTAATAATGCGGCGATAAAGATTCTTTTATCGACATCCATCCCCTGGAGATATGCTGCCTTGGGATTTAATCCGATCATCTTGAGTTCATACCCATATTTACTTCTAGTATACATTATATAGTATATCCCGATGAGTATAATCCCTATTATAAAACCTAGATGCATCCTCCCAAAGCCAGGTATTCTAGGCAACTCTGCACTATCATGAATATATGGTGACTCAGGCCAATGCGTCAACGGATTCTTCCAGTAGAAATGTAGAATGGCTGAGATCCATAGAATATATATCCAGTTACTCAATAAAGTTGTTACAACTTCATCAACTCCATACCTCTGCTTTAAATATATAGATGGATATATAGCTAATGCACCGCCTACTAGACCCGCTACTGAAGCTACTAGGATATGTAGGGGCTTTGGAAGAGATATATAAACTCCTATTAGAGCCGATAATAAGGCGCCGACGTATAATTGCCCCTCTGCACCAATATTCCAGAACCTCACAAGGAATGCTATCGCTACACCTAGGCCAGTTAAGAGTATGGGAGACATTCTAACTATAGTCTCGCTAAAGCCATATTTACTACCTAGAGATCCCTTAAGCATAAGATATAGGGCTGTGAATGGGTCTAAACCATATGGGATCGTGGCTAGACTCGTGAGTAGAAATCCTATGATGATCGTAACAATATAATATATTATAAGCTTATAATGTGGTAGCGGCTCCCTCCTCTCTACGATGATCTCGGGAAGCCTCATCTACTTCACTCCAGATATAGCGAGACCAAGCTCTTCCTCACTAACCCTACCGCCTTCAAATTCTCTAATGATAACCCCGTCATTCATCACTAAGATTCTATCGCTCAACTCGAATACCTCATCCAAGTCGTCTGAGACTAATAAGATGCCTAACCCCTTCTCCCTCTCCCTCATCAATAAAGTTCTTACGAAGTTAGTTGCTTTAATATCCAAACCCCGACTGGGATATACCGCTATAATAACCTTCTTTCTATCCTCATTATAACTAAATTCCCTAGCTAAAACAACCCTCTGTCTATTTCCACCGGATAAGGCTTTCACCGGGATAGTTATATCTGGAGTCTGGATACCATATTCGTCTATAAGCTTTAATGCATACTTCCTAAGTCCATCATGATCCATAAAACCAAGTTTATTACTAGATTCGCGGTATACCCTACTAATTAGATTCTCATATACAGATGCATCCATAAACAATCCTTCATAATTCCTATCTTCAGGAATTATTATAACCCCCTTATTAAAGATATTCGAGGGATCCATATTCGTAATATCCTCTCCAAATACATATATAGACCCTTTATACACCTTCCTAATACCTATGATAGCCTCAATAAGCTCCTTCTGACCATTCCCAGCTACACCGGCAATACCTACGATCTCACCCTCCCTAACCTCAATCGAGGCCCCTTTAACTCTAAACCTACCTAAATCATCCTTAACCCATAATCCATTAATCTTTAATATCGTCTTACCCCTTCTAGAAGATCTTCTAATCTCATATGGCTCGATCCTACCGACCATCAACCTAGCTAACTCATTTATATCTGTCTCCTCAGGCTTTAAAGTAGCTACAACTTTCCCACGTTTCATAACGGTGATTCTATCACTTACATTCATAGCCTCCTCAAGCTTATGTGTAATGAAGATTATACTCCTATCCTCATTAGATACATTATAGAAAAAGTTGAATAGGGTGGACTTCTCAGCGGGAGTTAACACAGTGGTAGGCTCGTCGAAAATCATTACTCTACTATTCTGATACAGCAACTTAATTATCTCAACCCTCTGCTTCTCACCGACAGATAAATAGCCCACCCCAGTATCTGGGTCTAATTTAAATCCATACTCATTTATAATTTCTATTACCCGCTTCCTAGCACTACTGTAATCTGGTATGAATCCGAGATTATCATCCCCTAAAATAATATTCTCTAATACAGTTAGACTGTCTACTAGGTTGAAATGCTGGAAAACCATTCCAATACCATACTTTATCGCGTCTGAAGGACTTCTAAACCTCACTTCCCTTCCATCAACAAATATCCTCCCCCTATCAGGTCTATAATATCCATAGAGGATCTTCATTAAAGTAGACTTACCTGCTCCATTCTCACCCAGTAGACTATGTATCTCCCCTCTAATCAGATTAAAATCGACGTTATCGACAGCTACGACACCTGGAAACTTCTTGTATATTCCATGCATCTCAATTATGTTTTCGTGGCTCTTCATCTCAGATCTAGAAGTCTGTAGTTGCTGGACCCTCTACAATCGGAACCCTCAACGTACCGTTTAGAATCTCGTCGATCATCTTACCTACTTCATCTAAAACCTTCGTCTCCTCAAGCTTCTCAACTATATGCTTATAGAGCCTATTCCTCCAATCATGTAATTCAGGCCATCCAGCTAATTTAGCTCCTCCCTTAGCCATCATACTCCAGTCCTTTAGATCCTGAGCCACCCACGCATTTTTCTTAATCATATCTATTACATAGCTTACTGTAGGCCACATATCCCATTCAGGGCCTGTGACGACTATTTCAGGAGCCTCCTTCCACTGGTCAAGGAGGTTTCCGAATACAGGTATCTTATAACTCTTTGCAACTGAGAATACACCGTATCTCTCTGCATATATTACGTCAGCCCCTAGACTAATTAGCTCCTCAGTCCTATCAGCCGCCTTAGGTGGGTCGAACCAGCTGTTAATATATCTAGTACCTACTTGAATATCTTTATCATACTTCTCCCCATATTTAGCTGCACCTATCTTAAATGCATTTACAAGCCTATTAACCTCCTCAATCTCCATAGCGGCTACGACACCTAATTTACCACTCTCAGTCAATGCACCAGCGATATAGCCACATAGGTATGCCGGCTCATGAATCCAGTTATCGAATACACTTACGTTTGGATCCATAGGACTTAATCCAGAGCCGTATACAAAGTAAATGTCTTGATGATCCTTAGCAATATTCCTAGCCTCCTCCTCACATCCAAATACGTCGGCGAATATCAGGTTATATCCATTTGCGATAGCCTCTTCGATAGCGGCTGGAACTTGCTGATAACCTCCGGCTAGATGCTCTGTATAGCTATATTCAATCTCATATTCATCCCTAGCCTTCAACAATGCCCTATGAACCACACCTACCCAAGGCTCGTCTACAGACGTTGAAGGTACGAAGTATGCTCTAATACCCTTCTTCTCCTCCTTTCCACCTGTAATCCCCTGTGATATATAGTATGCTGCTCCGCCTAGGATAACAAGCCCTAATCCGACGGAAAAATATTTAAGGAAGTTTCTCCTATTAATATTTTCCCCCGACATATGAGATGCACCTCTTGGAAAGGAGGGGTTTAAACCCCCCTTTCTAAGAGGATATAGTTTTGCAGGCGGGGTATATAAATTTTTTGACTAGTATATGAGGATATTAAATGTCTATAATCATCTAATTTATTCGATGAGAAGCATCATATAGTTGCTATCCACCTTAATCCCTGGTAGCTTCTTTAAAGACTTCCTAGCCCCGTCACTACCCAGGTATTTAATGAGGTTTTTAATAGGCTCCTCAGAGAGCCTATCCCTATTAAATATGAAGTCATATCTCTCCCATGTAAGCGGTATAAAGTCTACATCTAGACCTAATGTAGCGAGTTTTGTAGCTATACCTACGTCATATAACCCTGCTGCAACTGCATTAACAATCGCTGAATGCGTCTTAGCCTCCACCGTATATCCATCGATCTTCTTAATTAACTCGCTAAATTCTATATTCATTTCTTTAGCTAGCTTATATAACATTAGATCAATATATACTCTTATTCCGCTGCCCCCGACTCTATTAATAAATTTAACATCATCTCTAAGCAGGTCTCTAAAGCTCGTAATTTTCTTTGGATTACCCTTCTTCACTACAAAACCAATGTTTCTATAGAATCCATGATATAATATAGCGTTATTTACATTATACTTCTTTATATATGAGACGTTGTATTCCCCATTCTCATCCAAGAGGTGTATGCCTCCGAAGTCGCTATAACCTTCTCTAACTCCTATTAATGCGCCAGTCGATCCAACCACTATCCTCTTTAAATTATATTTAAACTCGTTATAGAACTGTTTTAACAGGTTATCTAATGCTATGCTGTGGCTAGTTAAATTAATTATATCTGCTGGTCGGATAAAGTTGCTAAATAACTTTACGGTATATTCATCACCCCTATTTACATACATGGTGTTCTCCGGAATCTCTATAAATCCGTCTGAATATGATAACGTAGCTAATGCACCACTCTCGGTCTTAATAGGATAGAATAGGATTTTATGGGCGCTCCTCTTAAGGTAAACTGGATAAAGCTGTCTAACACCTGGCTCGCTTCTGAAAAAGTATCCAGATACAGCCTTTATATCGGCAGACGACCTTGGGGGATACATGTTAGCGCGTCTTAATACATTTGAGAATATCCTTATATATATCATGAGTGCACTTACTGGGAAGCCTGGTAAACCAATTAATAGCTTATCCCCTATGAAAGATGCCAGCGTCGGTTTACCTGGTTTAGTCTTTACACCATGAAATAATATTCTATAGTTTTCAAAACTCGTTACAGCCTCAAATAGTATATCCTTACCCCCTACGCTAGTCGACCCGCTTAATACAATTAAGTCGGCATACTTGATACCTATTGTAATTTTATTGATGAAGTCATCCACATTATCCCTCGCTATACCTAAGTCGATAACTTGGAAACCATCTTCGACGAGGGATGCTGTCAATGAATATATATTTATATCATATATCTCCCCAAATCCGATGCCCCTACCGGGTCTCGTAAGCTCATCTCCAGTACTTATGTATGCAACCTTTCTCTTCCTATAGACTCTAACCTTATCGATCCCCAACCCGCCTATCACACCCAACTCACGAGGACCTAGTAGAATACCTTTATAGTATATGACCTCACCTCTTCTAACATCTGAACCAGCGTGCTGGATCCATTCACCCGGCGATGCCCTCTTATATATGTATACATACCCGTCTCTCTCCTGGGTATACTCCATCATCACAATTGTATTTGCACCTGCTGGTAAAGGCGCCCCTGTAGCCACCTTGACGGCCTCACCATGAGATATAGATAATATCCTTCTAGAACCTGCTTCTATAGACCCTATAACCTTGAGCTTAACGGGATTATCCTCCATCGCCATCGAGATATCCTCATACTTAACTGCATATCCATCTCTAGTAGCTCTTGTAAACGGAGGTATATCAATTGGACTTACGATATCCTCTGCTAAGATACGTCCATACGCCTCAGTTAAATTAACCTCCTCGATATCTGGTGGAGGCGGGTTATAATTCTCTTCCAGAATCTTAATAGCCTCCTCTATAGATACCAAGGTCTTAAACCTTATTTTATCACTCATACTTTAATAACCCTCCTATATAGAATTACTTCGACCTCATCCCCGGCCTCATAACCCTCTACATCTTCGGGTATAATGAGATAACCGTCTCCGAGGCTTAGGCTACTCAATATCCCTGCTCCAGACGTATAAATAGGTTCTACAACAAATCCGTCTTTAGAGGGTTTCAACTTAACCCTAACATAATGCCTAAACCCTATTCTACTGGATACCCTTCTACTTAGACGCCCCTTAACCCTACCCTCAACTAAAACACCTCTTATACCAGCCAACTTCATTATAACCGGCTCAAGAAAGACCCTAGCTGTAACTGCAGCTGCAACTGGATATCCGGGAACCCCTATATATGGCTTTCCAGACATCTCAGATAATAAAACTGGTCTAGATGGATATAATGCTACTCCATGTACGATAATATTCCCGAGATTTTCAGCGATATCTGTAACTACATCACCCTTCCCTAGTGAGGAGCCTCCTATAGTAATCATAACATCATTCTCTTCAATACCTTTCTCAACAACCTTACGAACCCTATCGTGGTCATCGGGTATAATCCCATAATCCTTGAACTCAACTGGGTAATACATAGATAAATAATACTTTATATTAATTCTATTTACCTCCCTAACCATACCCTCTGGAAGCTCGGAGGGAAAATCCAGTAACTCGCTTCCGACAGCGGCTAAGCCTACTTTGACTTTCCTAAATACTTCAACCTCGTATATCCCAGCATTAATTAAACATGCTATATCATAGGGTGTTAATAGAATGCCTCCATATACTATTACATCACCCTTCCTAACATCCTCACCCCTTAGAGAGACATTTTCATATGGTGAGACTTGTTTAAAAACCTCAATATAATCGCCGACTCTACGTGTATACTCTAACATTACGACTGAGTCGGCGCCTTCAGGCATCCTCGCCCCCGTATCTATCCTAACAGCCTCACACTGACCCATTGAACCATTAAATGGATTTGACGTAGTTGAATATCCGACTAACTTGAGTCTTACAGGAGAAGATTCTGAAGCCCCCGATACATCAATAGATCTGACTGCATATCCATCCATAGCCGACCTATTGAAAGGAGGTATATCTTCTGGAGACTTAATGTCTTTAGTCAACACCCTATTCAAACTGTTTATAGTCTCTACCGTTTCAGACTCGTCAATAGATTTAAATAACTTCAAATATTTTTCTAGAGCCTCGTCTACTTGAGTAAGCCTTTTAAATCCGAACTCTTTCTTAAAGCTCATTACAACTCAGATATTATATCTAAGGCCATATCATATAAAATATTTACATCCAGTCATAGATTCAAGGCATTTACCAATTAAATAGGGCAGACTGAATAATCGATATAACTACCTATATTAAATGACTTGTCGAATTCCTGTTTAAAGAATGGCTCCCTCCTATTAACAGCCTCAATAAATCTATCTATTATTTCACTGTCGCCTCCCCCATTCCTCATAACTTTTAAGAAATCCACATGGTTGTCACTCCTTAGGAGACATGGTTTAAATTTACCGTCGTACGTTATACGTATTCTATCATTACCCATACAGAAAGTGGGGTTATACATCGGTTTAACGAACTCAACGATGACTCCATTATCTAGAGTGTACTGGGGACGGTTATGTAAGCGTCTCCTCCTCATCGATACCGCCTTCTTCCTGATCCATTCCTCGATATCATCTAGAGGCCTATGATATGCTCTGTAAAACTTTGGATTTATGTTAATCAGCTCAATTAACTGAATTATATTAGTATCTCCCCCACCTAGCTTATAGCTATATTCAATTAAATCAGAGATCTCTCCATCATTCAAATCCTTTAGAATAACGAAATTAAGCTTAACCGGATATAAACCTGCATCGATAGATTCTTCAATACCCTTCTTCACCCTTTCGAGCATATCTACACCAGTGATTAAGTAGAATTTCCATCTCTTGAGAGAGTGTATACTTATATTTATCCTGTTTAAACCCGCGTCCCTAAGCTTATGTGCGAGAATGTCTAATTCAGTTCCATTTGTAGTTATGGAGATCTCGTCAATACCTATAGATTTAATCCTTCTAACGATCTCTATAATATCCTTACGAAGGAGTGGCTCGCCGCCTGTTAACTTAATATACTTAACACCCAGCTTATGTAAAATAGATACCACACGCTCTATTTCATCGGCAGTCATAATCTGACTTCCTTTAAATATACCCTCCCTATGACAGAATATACACTTGAAATTACAGTGGAAACTGCTATTTAGACTTATCCTGGCGCCAACTATCGGCCTTCCAAATCTATCTACTAAAACCATCTATAAAGCACCAGATTATGACTAATCCGTCTATCAAAATATTAAATCATACTTAATGAAAATATATTTACATAGTCTTAGAGGAGTTTATATAGACGATTTCTTATATTATCTAGTTTATTTTTATATAGACTCAGGCATGATATAGATGAAACTACATTTAGGGCTTTAATAAACCATCTTTAATAAGCTTCCTAATATATTGTTCAGCATCTCTAAGCAAGTTCTTTGCGGTTTTAAAAGTTGCGAGGTTGTAGGCTTCTGGAAATGAGAGCCATCTATAACCCTTATGCTCCCAGGATAACTTAACATCTTTAGACAGACTCCTCATCAAATAAAATATCACTGTCTTATACACGATATTACCATGGCTCATAAAATAATATTTGATGGTTTTCTCAAAGCCTTGAATCAGGATCAATACATCCCTGCTTAATCCAGTCTCTTCCATAACCTCTCTATACGCGGTTTGAAGGGGGTCTTCTCCAAACTCTATATTCCCTTTAGGGAAATCCCAATGCCCAGATGGATAATGAAGGAGTAGATATTCTCTCTTGTCAACTGAATCCATGTAAAATACTATAGCCCCAGCCGACTTCTCTATAATCCTACCCATACTCCCATCTCTTTAATAATGTAAAAATTCTCTAGTCTATAATTTATTTTGAGGCAGATACTAAATTAATTTAATTGTTGATGGTGATTAAAGTGGGGGAGATTAAAGTTACTTGGCTAGGACACGCGGCATTCATGATAGATTATGATGTAGAAAGTACTAGGATAATAATTGACCCATTCCTAGGCGCATCGCCATTGAAGCCTGATGAGATTAAAGATGTTGACTTAATTCTAGTGACGCATGCACATGAAGACCATGTTGGAGCAACATGCGACATATTAAAAAATAACAAAGATGCAAAGGTAGTTGCAATCTATGAATTAGCGGAGCATATAGGGAAAGAATGCAACGCTTCAGAGAATATGGTGGGGATGAATATAGGTGGGACGTGGATATTTAAGAAGGGGGCTGCCGAGATCCCTATTACACAGGTCCAGGCTATGCACTCCAGTATGGGGATCGGATCGGCAACTGGATTTGTAATTAGATTCCCAGAATTTAGTGTATATCACTCAGGAGACACGGGCGTATTCGCTAGTATGGAGATTATAGGAAGATTATATAACGTTAGATTAGCCTTATTACCTATTGGAAGCCACTTTACAATGGGTATAGATGAAGCTGTAGAGGCGGTTAAACTACTTAAGCCCGAATATGTTATTCCAATGCACTATGACACCTGGCCAATAATAAAAGCTGATCCTAAGCTATTTAAGGAGAAAGTTGAAGCTACAACATCCACGAAAGTAATTATATTGAAACCTGGGGAGAGTAAGAATTTTGTTTTTTAACCCTCTATAGTTTTTAAATATTTTTTAACTTTTTAATTAAATTTCAAATCAATTTTAAGAAGATTGTCCCCCGCTAGACCGACACCTTTTCATCGATGAATTAACTTCATCTCGAGGTGCGTGAGTAGCGGGGGGTCAATTATTAAATTAATTCCGTGATACTTAAATTCTTTATAGTTAGATATTTTTAATGTTTAGAGGTATGGGTTTATACGATGGAAAGGCTTAGAACGTTGATTAAAGAGAATCCCTTGGTTAAAATATCGTATACGGCTATGATGATTGCATTAGTCTTTATCGCTACAATAGTATTCAGCCTATATATTCCCGCGACTGAAGGATTCTTCAATATAGGTGAAGCAGGCGTATATATAGCTGCAGTCACAGGAGGATGGTTTGTAGGCGCTGCAGCAGGTGGTATAGGGTCGATGCTCGCTGACTTATATTTGGGATATGGGGTGTATGCACCTGCTACCCTAGTTATTAAGGGTTTAGAGGGTTTAATCGTGGGATATTTATCGGCAGTATTTGAGAGAAGGTTTTTAAGCGGTATATACAAGATGTTAGGCATCTCCATCGGCTTATTAGTCGGGATTGGATTAGCTTCACTAGGTAACATATTCTACCTTGGGCAAGCCGAGATCAGCTTGATATGGGCTACAAATGTATTTACAGTAAATATATCGAGCCTAGTGTGGTATGTGATGGGGGGAATCATGGTCATTGTAGTCATATTCCTGGGCAGGAAGTATCCGGAAGAGATCGGATATATAGTGGCGATGTTAATAGGGGGGTCAGAGATGGTTACAGGATACTTCCTATATGAGAAATTTATATTAGGTGTCGCGGCCTACGTAGAGATTCCATATAATACTATGCAGATGATTATAGGTTTATTGATCTCGATTATAACGCTCAATGGTTTGAAAAAGATTTTATGAGGTATAAAAATATGATGGGATGAAGCTATAGATACTCCTTAGGAATCTGACCTATATTAGTCTTAATCGCCTCGACACTCTCTAGGAAGGCCTTCTTCTCATCCTCGGTCAATGGAAGTTCAATAATCTTCTCGGCGCCATTTCTACCTAGGATGACTGGAACATCTGCAGTAACGTCTTTAACACCATATTCACCATCTAGATATACACTAGCTAGGAAAACCTTCTTTAGATCCTTCTTAATCGCCTCAGCCATTACGGCTACACCAGCTCCAGGTGCGAAATTACTGCTGAAACCTCTAAGTTTCGTTATAGTTCCCCCAGCTTCTATAGTTTCAGTAACAATTTCCTCAATCTCTTCTTTACTCATCAACTCAGTTAAGGGTGTACCAGCTATGGTTGATAACCTAGGTACTGGGAACATTTTCCTACCATGCATACCGATTACCACAGGGACTATTGAGCTATAACTTACATTCAATTTCTTAGCTGCATAATACCTAAGCCTACCAGCATCAAGCACCCCACTAAAACCAATAACCCTCTCACGTGGGAAGCCTAGTTTCTTATACATTAGATATGCCATGGCATCCAGTGGATTTGTAGTCATTAGAACTACTGAATCCGGAGCATATTTCTTAATCTTCCCAGCGATATCAACTATGATACCCGCATTCTTAGCAACTAACTCCTCACGCGTCATCCCAGGCTTCCTAGGAAAACCTGCAGTTACAATAACTAGGTCACTACCCTCCATAGCGCTAAAGTCATTACTACCCTCTATCTTAACATCTATACCGAGGATACTCATTGCGTGACCCAAGTCTAGTGCATGACCTTGAGGGAGATTCTCTATAATATCGATGAGCATCAAGTCATCAAGGTTCTTTAATGCGAGGAATAATGCAGTACTCGACCCAACCATTCCAGTACCGATTACAGTTATCACAGAAGACCACCAAATAATTAGATTAGAATAGAAATCATAAAAATGAGTCTTATAAACAATATAATTATCGCTATAAGAACAATGTAGAAGTATAAAATCACCTTGAAACTAGTTAAAGATATGATTTTATTGAGTTAAATATGCATTAGTATAAGGCTAACAAATTATATTATTATAGAGTCCTGTAAATCAGGTGATTTAGATGCGTTTAACAAGGAAATATGCAAATAGCGTAATATGGATTATAATACTATCTCTGATGATAATCGGTTAGATATGCATATAATATATTATACAGAGTATAGTTACGGGATATATTGCATACTATGTACAGTAACATTATCAACTGTATTAAGTATCGTATCGATATTCATAGAAAATAGAATTTAGGTGAATTATTAGGTATTTTGCTGAGCCCTCTCTGTTACATAAATACGATATATTATATACTGAAAAATTTAAGATGATGAAATCAAATATATAACTGAATATTACAATGAGGTGTTTAAATTGGTCGTTCAAAAGGTTGTGTTAATACCTGGAGATGGTATAGGACCTGAGGTGACCTCATTAACTGTTAAGCTCTTTGAGGCTGCCGACGTACCTATTGAGTGGGTTACCGTGGAGTTGGGTGAACCCGCTATTAAAAAGTATGACGACCCATTTCCTGAAGACGCTTTGAAGACGATTAAAAAGTATCCAGTTATATTTAAGGGTCCGTTGACTACTCCAGTCGGAGGAGGATATAGGAGTTTAAACGTTAGACTGAGAAAGGAATTATGTACATACGCAGTTGTAAGACCCGCGAAGTCTCTTCCAGTAGACTGGCTATATACTGATGTACCTAGATATAAAAATGTTGATCTAGTTATAGTTAGAGAAGCTACTGAAGGATTATATTCTGGTGTAGAGCATTTCGTAAAGGTTGAGGGTGAGGAGGTTATTGCTGCAGAGACTATAAATGTCATTACCAGGAGAGCGAGTGAAAGGGTAATTAAATTCGCATTTGAATACGCTAGGAAGAATAATAGGAAGAAGATTACCGCAGTTCATAAGGCTAATATAATGAAGACGACTGGAGGATTATGGCTTGAAATCTTCTACGAAATAGCTAAGAAATATCCTGATATAGAGGCTGAGGATAGGATTGTAGATAACATGGCTATGCAACTAGTCTTGAAGCCTCAGGAGTATGATGTCCTTGTGACTACAAACTTGATGGGAGATATATTAAGTGACTTAGCATCCGGGTTGATTGGTGGATTGGGAGTCGCCCCCAGCAGTAATATAGGCGATAAGTATGCTATATTTGAACCTGTACATGGATCAGCTCCAAAATATACTGGACAATGGAAGGTAAATCCGACTGCACAAATGCTTACAGGTACATTAATGCTTAGATATATGGGGCTCAACGAGAAAGCCGAGTTAATTGAAAAGGCGATATTCAAGACGTTGAATGAGAAGAAGAAGCTCACATATGATATGTGTAGAACGTTGAGATACGCTGGAATCGCAGATTTAGAGCCCGTGAGTAATAAGGAGTATACTGAGGAGATTATAAAGAATCTTAAGGAGTTGATGTAAAGGATTTTAGGGAAGTTGGAACATATTATACATTAAAAATAATATCCAGTCTTTTTTTATCTACATAGTATTTGAATTTATAGAGTTTAATAGGTGGGTGATTATATGGCTACAATGGCTGAAAAAATATTTAGTTGGAAGCTCGGTCGAGATGTTGAGCCTGGCGAATTTGTTGTAGCCCCAGTCGATATATCATATTTTCAGGATGGTACAGGCCCACTAGGGATTAGGAGATTTAATGAATTCTCAGATAACGTAGCGGATCCGAGGAAAGTCCATTTCTTTATAGACCATGCATCACCGTCTCCACGGAAGGAGTTATCTAACGACCATAGATTCATAAGGGAGTTTGCACGTAGGATGGGGACTTATCTACATGAATATGGTGAGGGTATTAGCCACCAGATTATGGTTGAGGAATTTGCTAAACCAGGTGATATTATTGTAGGTGCAGATAGCCATACCTGTACATTAGGTGCTTTAGCGGCCTTCGCCACGGGAGTAGGTTCTACAGATGCTGCAATAGCTATGAGTGAAGGTGGATTGTGGTTTAGAATACCTGAGTCCTATAGGATTGAAGTATCTGGAGAGTTGGAGAAGGGTGTCTACTCAAAGGATCTAATACTATATATAATAGGTAAATTAGGGGCGGACGGAGCTACATACAAGTCTGCCGAATTCCATGGAGAAGCAATATCTAAATTGAGTCAAGAGGCTAGATTCACTATATCTAATATGGCTATAGAGATGGGTGCTAAGGTAGGTTTAATACCTACAGACGATGAGACATTCAGGTATTTAAAGAGTATAAGAGGTGATCAAGAGTTTCTCAATGTGGTTCCCGATGAGGATGCAAGCTATGAAAAGACGTTCTATTTCGATGCGAAGAATATTCCACCAGGTGTAGCCGCGCCGCATAACGTTGATAATTGGAAGCCGATAGACGAAGTTGCTGGAACCCCAATTAATCAAGTGTATATAGGTACATGTACAAATGGAAGGATTGAAGACTTTAGGATCGCCGCCCAGATATTAAAGGGTAGGAAGAAGCATCGTGACGTTACACTAATTATAGCACCTGCATCTAAGAGAGTATATATTCAGGCTGTTACAGAGGGGTTGATTAAAATATTTATTGAGGCTGGAGGCGTCGTACTTCCTCCGGGCTGTGGACCATGCGTAGGGATACATGCCGGTGTACCCGCTGATAATGAGGTTGTATTATCTACACAGAATAGGAACTTTAAGGGGAGGATGGGTAATCCCAGTGCTGAGATATACCTTGCATCACCAGCTACAGCAGCAGCATCAGCTTTAAAAGGAGTTATTACAGACCCTAGGGAATATTTATAGTTGGAGGGGGATGGATGGAATGACTATATTGAGGGGGCGTGTATGGAAATTTGGTGATAATATAAGTACAGATCATATAATACCTGGTAGATATTATCATTTAAGAAGTAATCTACCTGAGTTGGCTAAGCATGTCATGGAGGATGCCGACCCAGAGTTCCCTAAGAAGGTTAAGCCGGGAGACTTTATAGTAGCCGGGAAGAATTTTGGGATGGGTAGCTCTAGGGAGCATGCTGCTATAGTAATTAAGTTGGCTAACGTATCAGCTGTAATTGCTAAGAGCTTTGCGAGGATATTCTTTAGAAACGCTATAAATAATGGGCTTCCAGTAATTATAGCTGATACAGATAAGATTGATGATGGAGACGAGCTTGAGGTAGACCTTGAGAAGGGTGTAATCAGGAATTTAACAAAGAATATTGAGATTAAGATCCAGCCTCTACCTAAGGTTATGCTAGATATACTTAAGGAGGGAGGTATAGTAGAGTATATCAAGAAATACAGTAGACTACCAGTGACGGAGTAGTCACTTAGATTTAATTAGCTGAGAACGCTGTAACATTAAATCTCCAACCCTTTTTAAACCCTCTAAAATCATATCCAGCTTAAATCTGGCATCCCCTATTAAACCACCGCTAAACATAATTTCATCTGATAGAGCCTCGATCTTCCTCATAATACTCACGATCTTATAGTCCAACTCAATTAATGTACATTCCTCCCCCGCCACCTTAGACGGATATTCATTTAAGTATCTATCATTAATATCCTGGATAATCCTATTGGAAGCGTCTCTAATCAACTCAAATAGTAGCCCTAAATCCCCGGTTCTCGAGATATAGGATGATATAAACCTACTTAACTTACCTGTGATTCTATTAACTGAATCAACTATCCACCTCATTAATACATCATTAGACTTCTTTGAATCGGCATATCCATCATAACCCTGGATAAATCCACTTAATTCAACAACCTTGTCTCTACACTCCATATCAACACCCAGATATAAATTTCACTTCATTTATAATAGAGTTAAAGCCTGTCTCATCAACTATAGCCCCTATAAAATTAATGTCGCCGCCTGCAGAGTACCCGAGACTCCTAAGTTTAACTATATAATCAATGTAATTCCCCTCCCTATTATAAGCGGCTATCTGAATATACCGACTGAAATAGCCTTTATCGATTAAGATGAATGGAGATGAATACTCTCGGATTAAACGACTAATTAAAAGAGGTAGTATATAATGCCTCGACTTAAACTCAATATAAATACATCTCCCTGAATAGCTAGTCGACGATACAATTTTATTTACTAGATTAGATGCTAGGTTAATGTATCTAAGTCGCTTGTCAAGACTATCAATCCCATCCAACCTGTATAACTCCCTAGAAAGTAGGTAGATATTTTCATAAAGAAGATTTAAGTCAGGATAGTAAATCGGGCTATTCAATACATTACATAACTTACCTAGCGAATCGAGGTCGAGATCATATTTAGACAGTATATTTTTAAATATAGCCCATTCACCAAGTGACTTTATACTGTCTCCGATGTCATTAAATAAACCTATTATAATATTGAAAGAGGGTTTGAGGCTATATTCCTTCATAATAAGATATGTTGTAGATGGATAATCCTTACATATAGTTTCTAAATTAGGGTACTTCCCAATATATCTACATATCGGTGAATGATCATACAAATGAATTTTATCAAATGAATTTGATAGGATCTCTAGATCACGCTCCCTAGGTATCATATCAAGTATATAGACTTCATTATAGCTTAACATAGCATCTATCCACTCCTCCTCAATCCAGTAGTAACCTGGATATGGTATGAATATAGAGTCTATAGTACCATGCTTCAAAAGCTCTACTCCAGAGGCTATGCCATCTAGATCCCAATGTACATATGCTATACGACTCATCATAGAATTATTATATAGTATTTATGATATCAAATATTCCTAAGAGATGTATAGGGTAGGGTTAGCAATATCTATAATAATGTTGATAATGATCATGGTGGTAAGTGTATATCCTACAGAGGTCTATGCAGGTGTATTTAGAGTCGTTGATATGGTGGGTGACTGGGATTCTATAGAAGATACTTATATTAAGAGCAAGTCTAGTGTAGGCGTATCACAAGTTTATTTAGAAGCACCTGGCTACAGATTTGGAGGGTGGCGAGGCACCTTATCCATAGATTTGAGTACTGAGACGGGTAATAATATAACTGGGTATATAGAGGTAGGTGTCAGGGAGCTTAATATCTCCATTAAATATATTGAGAGCTTCATCCCCGGTTCATATGGGATGGGTGATAAGATAAGTAACAAGCTGATAATTAAAGTGGGGGAGGATATAAAGAGATTTAGTGACTATGCAGAGTCCCCATATGACTCGAGATTAAATACGAGAATATACTTTGCTATAGAGAATGTTAATGGAGTATTATGGATCGTAGTTCAAGACCCATATGGTAAGACTGGAGTATATAATGAGGTATATTACAGTAGGAATATGACTTATGATGGTTCGGGTATAACGCTATATATGAAAGTCTATAAAGATAGTGGAGATAGGGTGGGATCGATCATATGTAACCTCCTTACAAATGAGGTTGAGGATTTGAAGACATATGATGAAATCCAATTATCTACCTTAGATTATGGTTTAAACGCCTTATTTTATCTTAGTATGGGATTCCTAATAATCGCTATAGCATTTAATTTAATAGCTGGGAGAGTTCAAAGAGAATATCCCCAGACAAAGGCACCTAAAGTAAAGGAGAAGCCTAGGGAGAGGAAGAGATAGATTTATATCGGCTTCACCCTCTTTCCAATGAATATAGATAGTTCATATAGTAGGATAAATGGTATTGAAAGTAGAAGCATAGATACAGGCGTAGGATCTGGGGTGATTATAGCGGCTATAATCATAACAATTACATATACATACCTCTTATTCTTACTTAGAGTCTCAATATCAACCAACCTAAATTTTACAGCTAAAACGATAAATACAGGTAATGTAAAGAAGAAGCCGTTAGCCACTATACCTAGAAATACAAGCTCATAAAAGTCTTGAACCGAGAATAGTTTTTCAATATTGATGAGACTTGGAAATAGGAGTAATACTTTAAATGTTATAGGCATTATAATATAGTATCCATAGAGTACGCCTACTACGAATAATATTGAGAAGGAGAAGACGAAACTTTTAAGAAACTTCTTCTCATGTGGATATAGGCCGGGCTCTATAAATAGATATAGTTCATATGCGATATATGGTAGGGATATTGCAATAGCCATTACGATAGCTGCTTCAACATATAGTAATATAGGCGCCGCAAAACTCTGAGCCATTAACTTAATACCTAGATTACCAACCATGTCATCCCTAATTTTTAGGAGGATATATATTGAGATAGGTCTATAGTTGATATCCCCAGTAAACAGCTTAAGTATATCACTCGGATCTGAAGGTATAACGAGAAATGCTACGGTTAATATTAATACAACCGTTACTATATGTCTAAGTCTTAAGGCTAATTCAGCCAGATGCTCCCAGAAGGGCATCTCCTTACCTTTAAGCTCCTCATCACTCATTAGACTCTACACCTTCTCGACTAGACTCCTTGTCTACCTTAGGTTCCTCCTCTACAGCCTCCTCCTCATCCTCATTCTCCTCCCTCTCAACATACTTCTTCTTAGTGGATCTCTTCTCCTCTAAATCTGCCTCAAGCATGCCTTTCCTAATCTCCTCATCAAGATACTCTT
>Ga0190367_1000209_pt1 | contig 45523 bp, 40 predicted proteins | sample 4872181011_MG_FD_171838 | JGI IMG/M metagenome (GOLD analysis project Ga0190367, IMG submission 171838) | Hydrothermal vent microbial mat bacterial communities from Southern Trench, Guaymas Basin, Mexico - 4872-18-10-11_MG | ecosystem: Environmental > Aquatic > Marine > Hydrothermal vents >... | reverse complement strand
ATTTATAGATACATTCACAAATAACCTATATTATCCTCCAGAGGATGATGAGCCAGAAAATATTGCTAGGTACTTCTTCTTTATGGTAGCAATAGATCATAGAACTTCTAGAGAGAATAAGCCCTATGAAGCTTGGATTAATGGAAGATTATATCATGGTGCAGATTTACTCTACTATTTAGGTGCGCGAAAATATCATGAGGATCCACAATTCTTCAACCCAGAGCGTATGAGCAAAATAACATTAGATGAATTAAGAAACTGGCTTTGCGTGAATAACGCTAGCTTATGGGATGAGGAAATCAGATTAATGCTTCTAAGAGATGCTGCACAAAAACTGATTAAACTATTTAATGGTAATGTACTAGAGGTCATACGAAGATGTAAGAGAAGACTTAAACATAAGGAAGGAGGATTCATAGATTTACTTAAGACCTTTAGAGCGTATGAAGACCCCGTGGAGAAGAAAGCATACCTTCTTGCGAAATTCCTTTCAAGAAGAAAAATACTACATTATCAAGATGTAAATAATGTTAGACTACCTATAGATAACCACTTAACAAGAATAGCGTTCAGAACGGGTATAGTAACTTTAGGTAGAGACCTTTTGCAGAAAGTTCTACGAGAGGAAGAAGCTTCATACATTGAGGACATTGTAGTGAGATTCCTTGTAAGAGAAGCCTACTATGAGGTTACAAAACATTTGAAAATTGATCCATTCCTATTAGATGATTTCCTCTGGCTATTCGGTAGAAAAGTATGTAGAAGAAGTACCCCACTATGCGATGACGAGACTATTAGAGTGTCAGGATTCTCTTGGACTACACATGGCTGTCCGTTTAAGGAGATATGTAAAGCGTACAATGGTGATATACCTATTAATATAAATGAACATAAGCATTTACTTACATGGTATTATTAAAGGTCTTGTTTAATATCAGTTTCAAGTCATGTTACTTTATAGTTATTTAACTTAAACTACTAATCTTTAAGAGGGCATACGTTTTTAACTAAACGGATAGAATTAGAACAGTTATAGAACGAATAGAAGAGGCAGTAAAAGAAATGGGAAGAGTAGTAATATTATCTGTTAAAGTTCCCAAAGAGATAGTTGAAGAAATAGATAGGCTGATAAAAAATGGTGTTTTTAGTTCACGTAGTGAGGCTATAAGACGCGCTATGGCTTTACTTATAAGAAAATATTCTAATGAGATATATGAAACCGCGAATTGAAGCTATCATTAACCTAAAGTTCGACTCTGATAAAGACTTGATTGCTCTATAGCCCCTTTAATATTCTTTAATGATCACGTACTACCTCCATAAACAATTCAAATAAGCAATGCTATCATACTTGATTTAAATATTTAGGTTAGGCCTACTATTTTGAAACAATAGGTTTAACCTCTTCATTAGACTAAACGAGTGAGGCATTATGATTAAAATAGAGTTAGAAGTGGACTTGAAAGTAAAGTTAAGCGACGAGGAGAGGAAAGTACTAAACTACTTTATGAAACATATTTCCGTAGGAGAAATTATCGCTGAAAAAGAATTAAGGCTAGAGGGCATAAAAGATCCCAGAGAGGTTATAAGGAAGCTTATGGAAAAAGGTTTAATTGAAAGAGGAGAAGGATGTTATAATTTAGCTAAAAATATTAGAGAAGAGGTATTTAAGGCACGTAGGAAAAAGCGGCATTACCTCTTAGGGGGTTTTTAAAGTTCCCTGTAAATGTTACTTTTATGCGTCTGTGTCCTCCACATTCTTGGTCTTTAGAGCATAACGCAATGAAATTATAAATAAATACTAGGATAACTATAATTCTCTACGGTAGCTATTCAAATAGTGGCCTTATGGTGAGTAAATGGAAATAATTGAGGAAAAGAAAATTGCACCATACTATGCACCGGCATCTCGCAGGGTTCTCTCAGGCATTGTTGATGCCTTAGGCTTTTATATAATTTCACTTCTGCTCCTTTATGTTAAAGGCATAGGCTTTAGTTTAAACTTGCGCTATCTTCTACTGTTAAACATAATATACTTAATTTTTGCAATACCTTATCATACTTATATGGAGTACAAGTTTAGTCAGACTCTAGGTAAGCGTCTTTTTAAGTTAAAAGTGGAGCTTGACAATGGATCGCCTTGCACTCTCGAGGCAGCAATAGTAAGGAATGTTTTAAGGGCAGTAGATATCGTTCCGATATTCTACATTGTTGGGGTCTTGTTCATTCTATTAACAGTGGATAAAAAGAGGATAGGTGACATTCTGGCACATACAATAGTAGTTAAAGAGGGTTAAGTAATGTTAATACTGTTTATACCATTAGTCATGCTTCTAAGTTTGTATTTCTATTTCAGATGGTTACAAAATGTTAGAGAAAGAAAACTACTAAGTCTAAGTGTACTCATTCTATTCCTAATTATCATATTTTCAATTATATATTTAAAAAATCCTACTCCTTTAATCGCTTTAATATTAGGTTTCATACTAATTGTCATAGAATTCCACATTAACAATAAATATCTAGCATTAACTTTCATAACTATAGGCATGTGTCTTATAATATACTCAACTTATGAGTTTGGGAAAATACACCTAGCCAACAATAAATTACTTACTTACATATTCATAATTGTAATAGCTTATATGCTGTCTATGCCATACTTCTATAAGAGATTGAAAGAGAACATTATGCCTAAGGTTGATGAAGAATGAAAGTTTATTTCAAGGAATTAACATTAAGCACTAGCACACAATATGAGCTCATCGATATAACATATGATGTTGAAAAGGCTGTTAGAGAAAGTGGGATAACTAATGGTATATGTGTGATTCATGCACCACATGCTACAGCAGCCATAATAGCTAATGAAAATGAGAGAGGATTAGTCCAGGATATTCTTAGAAGAATAAAAGAATTGTACCCCAGAAATGCTGGCTGGCAGCATGATTTAATAGATGATAATGCTGCAGCTCATCTAGGCTCGGCTATGATAGGCTCTACTAGAATATTCCCAGTCAAGAATGGCCGATTAATTAGAGGAACGTGGCAAAATATATTCCTTGTCGAAATGGATGGCCCTAGGTCCTATAGAAGAGTGGTTATTGAGGTCCTAGGAGAATAAATGATGTTAAAGAAGTCAAAACAGAAAGAGACCATACTACAGTTGACCAAGTATGTTACAAAGGTAATACCGATAATAATAGCTCTTATATTTTTTATAATATCAGTACTTTCAGCCATAAAATATAGTAACTACATTGTTGACGAAGTACATTATATATCTGCCTCCAAGCTTATTCTTGAAACATTCTTCCCTAACATAAAATGGAATTGGACATACAAGGTTCCAGAAGATTACATCATGAATAATTACTTAAATCTAGAGCACCCTCCTTTAGGGAAGTTTATCATAATATTTAGTATCTTATTGTTAGGCGATAACCCCTTAGCATGGCGCCTTCCAGGAATTATTATGGGAACATGTATAGTAGTTTTAGTGTATTATATTGGCAAGGAGCTTGGTGGCGAAATAGTAGGTATTATAGCGGCCATAGCTGTACTCTTTGATCCTATGATAAGGTCTATGAGTAAAGTGGCTATGTTAGATATATACTTAGCTTTCTTTACTGTTCTTTCTCTTTATATGCTAATAGTTAGGAACAATACTATATTATCAGCCTTCATAGCTAGTCTAGCTTTATCCGTTAAGTTGAACGGTGTAATACCTTTACTTATCATATTCTTATCATTAAGCGTACTAAATTATGGTCATTTTATAAGATACGATACAATATACTATGCTATATCTCATATCAAAAGATTACCTAATAGAGTGCTCAAAGCGGCATCACATATTCTTCGAGTTCTTGGAGAATTCACCGTAATAGCAGCTATAGTTATTGTGGTTTACTTAATTATCAATATACCTTTTATAGTAAAGTATGGTATAAAGGGATGGATTGATCTTCAAATATGGATGGTTAATGTACATGCACATTTTAGTGCTAGCCATCCTGCAGTAGCTCCGCCTATATCATTTCAGTTACCATATTTTAACTGGCTTTTTAACATTAAGCCTTTCGGCTTAACTAATGAGTTTTCGGCTCACGTAAACTCCTATGGCACTCCATTAGGCGCATTTATATCATTACTAATACCGATACTATATATCAAAAATAGAGTGGAAAAGAGAAGAATACTAATAACACTCTGGATATGGTTCGGTTACATATTCTATGTACTTCTATACCTTATTGGAAGGAAAATGCAATTTATATATTACTTAACCCCTATAACGCCAGCTATTGACGTAGCTATAGGGTTAACGCCGATAATATTTGATGAAATACTACAACTTATATCAGCTTACACAAAAAGAGTGAGAGCGGCATATGTATAATTAGCTTCAGTTTTCATAGAATACAAAAATAAATATTGATAGAATAAAATAAAAATAATAGCTTTAGCATAAACTAAAGCGGTGAACTTGCAACATAATTGGGAGGGCCTTCTCTTTGAATATTCTTGCCGTACTGGAAGGCTTAGCTAGAAAACTAGTAATTCTTGGCCCTATAGGGATATTTCTTGCCTCTCTTTTAGGTAATGCGGTACCGTATGCTACTGTTCCCTATTTAGTAATAATAGTACAGTATTTTGCTGCAATAAAACATACGTTCTTAGACATCATAATAGTGGCAATAATGGGGGGTCTAGGTGCAGCTATGGGAAAAATTATCGTGTACTCTATAGGAAGGGCAGCTAGATACGCCTTGTCACAAGAGACTAAGGAGAATCTTAGATTATTCACTAAGCTTATGGGTAAGAGTGTTTTTATAGCAATATTCCTATTTGCCGCTTTACCCTTACCAGATGATGTTCTCTATGTACCTCTTGGTGTTAGTGGATATAGTTTAATGAAATTCTTTATAGCATGTTCCCTAGGTAAAATTATTATTACATTCCTTGCGGCTATGCTAGGAGCCATATGGGCTCAGGTTATGGAGATAACTAAAATACCTATATGGATATCCTTACCTTCGGCATTAATAGTGTCAATCATAATAACTTATGTCATTACTGCAATAAACTGGGTTAAAGTATTAGAAAGTGTGGAATCAAAGGGCTGGTTAGGGTTCATAATTAATGTGGTAAGAAACCCCAAAATGTATATTAGAGAGAAAAAAGAATCAGCTGGTTGATCCGTCATCATTAATCTCAGATTATTGGGCCTTCATCACTGTAAGAGAGGCTTTATGAGCTCCCATGGAGTATTTGTATCCTTCCTCAAAGGCTGTAATATTATCTGTTGCTACTCTCTCAGAAAATACTTTTCTGATAGCTTTAATAAAGTTCTCCTTAGCTATAGGTAGTATGCCTATTTTTGCTAGAAAACCTAGTATTACAACATTAGTAACGTATGGTTTACCAAGTTTTAGTGCTACCTCCTCGGCACTTATGTCATAGTGTTTTATACCCAGTTTGTTTATGATACCTATAACATCATCAATGGAGTATATTCTCACATTAGGTACTGATGGTGGTATAATACGTTTATTTAAAATTATTACCCCTTGAGGTGAAAGATACTCTAAATACCTTAGAGCCTCATGACCCTCTAATGCTACCATAATGTTAGCCCCGCCTCTCGGTATGAGTGGGGCTAGAGGTGCATTATTCAATGCTATTCTTACGTGAACTGCTACACTTCCTCCTCTCTGAGCTAATCCATGAATTTCGCTAACTACGACATTATAACCATTATTCAGTGCTGCCTCAGCTAGTAACCTGGACAATGTTAGTATACCTTGGCCTCCAACACCAACAACTAATACATTATATTTTTCCTTTCTGTACATACCCATCTTTCACCTCCTTACCTTTATTGCACCTTTAGGACAGACTTGTACGCAAACGCCACAACCAGTGCATAATAAGGGGTCTATCTCCGCCTTCCCTGAATCTTGATCAATTTTTATTGCTGGACACATGAAGTCAAGCACGCATAGACGGCATCCTACACAGACATCCTTATCCACATAGAATACTGGAATTCTCTTTCTCTCTTTTCTCATTCTCCTTAAAGTTACTAAGCGACATTCTCCTCGAGAGATAACTACTGCTATTCCTCCCTTCTTCACGTATTCTATAGCTTCCTTTAGAGTCTTCTCAACTTCACGAATATTAAATGACCCAACAACTCTTACAAAGTCGGCTCCAATAATCCTAGCCAACTCCTCTATTGGTACTACTTTTGCGGTTTCTCCTACAGCGCTTACACCAGTACCTGGATGTGGTTGGTGTCCTGTCATAGCCGTCCATAAATTGTCAAATACCAAAACCAGCATAGGTGATTTATTATAAACTGCATTAATTAATGGTGGTATACCTGCATGGTAAAATGTAGAGTCACCTATTAATGCTAGTACAGGTGTTTCAGAGGCTTTCACAGCTTTTGTTATACCGCAAGCTACACCTATACTGGCTCCCATCGCTATACATGTATCTAGAAGTTTATATGGCGGCAGAAATCCGAGAGCGTAACAGCCTATATCACCTAAATATATTGGTTTCAGTTCTTGAGAACGTATAAACTTCTTCAGAGCATAGTATGTCGCCCTATGAGGGCAGCCAGGACAGAACGTAGGTGGTCTTGGAGGCATCTCTATTTTTACATCCTTATACTTAATTGTTGTTAGAATTGGTGTATCAAGGAACTTGCTTATGGCTTCTCTGACTCTCTCTAAATTCAACTCACCGATTAATGGTACGTAGTTTTTCCCATACACCTTTAAATTCCATCCTTCATCCATAGCTAAACTCTTTACTTGCATTTCCACAACGGGTTCAAGCTCCTCTACTATGAGAACTTCCTTAACATCTTCTACTGACTTTTTAACAAGTTCATCAGGTATGGGAACTATGCTTGATAGTTTTAGAAGATTAACTTTATCTAATAGGTTATGATCTCTTAATACTTCATGTACATATACGTATGCTAATCCTGAAGCTATAATAGTCTTCTTTGACGAATTGTAGTATAACTTATTGAACTCTTTAAGCTCATTTACTCGTTTCTTGATTCTACTCCATTTTTCAACAAGAATTTTACGTTGTCTTCTGGCAATAGTTGGTACCAATATCCATCGCTCCACGTCCTCCTTACTAAAGTTGCCTTGTACTCTTGGAGGTCTAGGTTCCCTTAACTCAACAACTCCTCTAGCATGATTAACTCTAGTTGTGGTTCTCAATATGACCGGGCTCTCAAATTCCTCTGAAAAATCAAAGAGAAAACGTGTAAGCTCCTTAGCCTCGCTAGGTGAGTAAGGCTCAAAAACTGGAATGTAAGCATGGAAACCGAGAACTCGATTATCTTGTTCATTCTGACTGCTATGGCATGACGGGTCATCTGCAGATACTACAACTAGACCTCCCTTAACACCAGTATAAGCACTACTCATTAGAGTATCCTTAGCGACATTAACACCAACATGCTTCATAGCTGCTAGAGCTCTAATACCACACATAGTGGCACCATATGCTACCTCAAATGCTACTTTCTCGTTTACACTCCACTCAACGTAGAATCCTACCTTCTTGGCAACACTAGCCAGGGTCTCGACAATCTCAGTTGAGGGTGTACCAGGGTATGCAGTTGCTACACCGATACCTGCCTCAATGGCTCCTCTAGCAATTGCTTCATTACCTAGTAAGATAACTTTAGAACCAGGAGGATCAAGTATTGACACTAGGAGAAACCTCTTTAAACTTTATCATGATGTACTATGTTAGTAACCATATATAAGCTTGAATAGTTTAGTATAAGAATCCACTAATGTTTCTTTATACTAGAGGAATAGGGTATGAGGAGGACATTGATCTTAAAAATTAATCCCACTCATCCAAGCCTATACAAATTAAAAGTGGCAGCAAAAATAGTGTTAAGAAGAGGTGTTATAATATATCCTACAGAGACGGTCTATGGTATTGGTGGTAATCCTTTAGACCCAATAGTTGTAAAGGAGGTCTTCACCTTGAAAAGAAGACCTAGGAAACCATTACCCGTACTTGTATATAATATTAGTGTGGCTGAAAAACTAGCATATCTAACAGAGGATTTCTACAGGTTAGCTGAAGCATTTTGGCCTGGATCTCTGTCACTGGTTGTTTGGAAGAGGCCAATAGTTCCACCAGAATTAACAGCATATACAGATACTATAGCTTTAAGGGAGTCAGGTCACCCGATAGTGAAGGGCATATTAAAATTCTGTGGAGGAGCAATAATAGGTACTAGTGCAAATGTATCAGGAGAAAAACCTCCTAAAACCTTTACTGAAGCAATCAAGCCATTCTATGGACGTGTAAATGTGGCAATAGATTCTGGTCCTAGTGAACATGGAATACCGTCAACTATACTTGACTTAACTAAAGACCCACCAGTAATTTTAAGAGAAGGTCCGGTAAGCAAACATGATATTGAAAGAGTGCTAAATAAACGGGTTATAGTGAAAAGGTAGATGGGGTTAGCATTGAGAAACATATTCTATGATCCAAAAGTCCGTGAAAAATTAGCCAGGAATCTGAGAAACCTCGGTTTTTATGTTCATTTACACTCATATGAGTATCTAATAATGTTAAATGAGAAAATATTAGCAACAATATACCTTCACCCAAGGGAAAATGAAGTAGTAATTAATTTAAGCAAGTATAATCCAAAATCCAAAGCAAGCCTCAATGACATAATTAGTGTTATCAGAAGTATAGATAAAGGTGAAAATAAGATAATAGTAAGGGAAGTACCAGTACATGGTGAGGCACTATAAATAATATTGTATTACTTCTCATCCCTCAGCATATTGGTGAAAAAACAGCATCAAGTATAAAGAGTATTATAAGTGGAGTATACAGGATACTTAGAACGCTTGAATGTATAATTCTGGTTCACAACAACTCTAAAAATGATTGTCTAAGATCATTAGTAGAAGAGCTGGAAAAAGGGATTAACGTAAAAGTCTCCATACAAGCCTTTACTGAATATGGTGATATAATGAAAACCATTGTTAATAAGAAGCCTATTCTAATTGTATCCACTTTCATTAATGAAGTAGAAGGAAAAGTCTCTGTGAACCTTAACTTCATAAATATTATACATAGTATTCATAATGAATATAAGGTACCAATAATACTAGTCTCACCAGAGATTAAAATTAGTGAAAGTAAACTTCAATCATTACTCTCCTCTCTTGAAAAGATCAAACATTAAAATAGAGAAAAGCGTCAGCCACATTACACCAAAAAGTAGAAGTGTAAGACTGCCCTTCAGAAAGATTATGTATATTATAGTCAATATAAAATTGAAAAGGGACAACATTAACACTAAATAGGCCATAACCCTATATATTCTTCTTAAAGTCTTAACCCTATTCCCTGCATATTCACTCAAGAGGGTCTCACCAAACAGCTAAAGACTTGACTCCCTCTTTTAAAACTTTGTTTAAACCATATTTAAACATAAACACTGCAAAAGTGAAAAATGATAATGAATAACATAATCCAATAGAAACCATTAAGTGTAATGGTAATATGGTCTCAGCTACTCCAAGTGAATATCTGATCATTTCAGCAGGATAACTAAATGGTGTTAGTAGAGCAATAAATCTTATTGGCTCTGGAAGATAGGATAATGGAGTAAACCCGCCTGTAGCTAAGGGTAAAATCCACGAAAATACCTCGATGATCGCACCTGAAGTACCACTAATCAGTATAACAACTGCAAGTAATAGGGCATAGCTAAAGACCACAATTAGAAATATCAAAATAGATAACATGAGGATACATATATCATTAACTATAAGTCTGGGTGGAGCAATGAAGGCTGATACTACCAAATAATCTATTACTGTTATAATAGATACCCAGAAGAGAGATACTGGAATCATACCCATATACACTACTAGTGGGCTTCTACCACTAACAATGATATACTCTAGTACATTATTGTTAATCAGTAACCTCATTTCCCATGCCCAATCCCATGTAGCTATGGAATAAACATTAAAGACTAATATACCACAAAATATGTATGCTGCAATAGTTGATGGTGCAAAATCTGGTCTTGCAAATAGAGTTATAGGGAGAATTAATAGTATAAGCCAGAAGGCAAGACCAATAAGTGAGAATATTACACCCTTAGCTCTAATTAAATCTGCTAATGTATAAGCCTTTAGTGAGAATATGGCACATAGGATTATGTCCTTTATATTCTCAAAGAACCTCATGTTTTAACACCTTTCCTTAACACTTTGAGCTCCCAGTAACTGAACCCTCTAATTGATACTGGCATGTAGATAATGAATAAGGCTATAGCGATACCTAGAAGAGTTAGCATACTGCTAGTGATCTCAGAATGTACGATATATACTTGAATTATCTCAGCTGTATGAGCTAATGGTATGAAACTACTGATCAATCTAACTACATATGGTAGTATAAATCTAGGATACATGACTCCAGAAAGCAACATAATTAAAGGTCTAATTATATTCATTACTCTCCATCCACCACCAGAAACTAATACTATTATTGCAAATACCATAGCGAGTGTAGAAAACAGTAATGCACCCAGAATTGAAAGAGCGATAACGATCAATGAGTCTGTGATTCCCTGCACTCCTTTAAACACTACGTATACTGGTATAAGTGATGATACACCTAAAAGTATGTTAATTGTCAATCTGGGTATAGCCATTGCAAAGGCTAAAAGTACTTTGGAAATAGGAGACATTATTATATAAGGCAGTACACCAATAAACTCATCATACCAAAAACGGGAAGCAACGTCATCAAAGAATGCTAATGAAGTTATGAGCAGAAAGCCTCCCGTAATAAAGAATATCACTGGGTTCACTCCAACTCTAGCTTGGAAGTACTTTAACCCTCCCATGGCACTACCTAAGAGTAAAATGAATGTTAACAATATGTAAGGCCAAATTAAGACCGTGAATAGCATACTTTTTCTTCTAAATATTTCGGCTATAACGAATATATACTCTGCTCTTACTAATTCAAGATAATATCGTGAACTCATGATGTCTCGCCCTTGGCGAAGTATATAAAGACATCTTCTAAACTTGGCTCTTCAATACTAAGATTAATTACATCTATATTCTTCTTGACAAATGTCTTTAATACTAAAGACACTACTTCCTCAGGTTTACTTACTGGAATTTTAACCTTAAGTCCCCCCTCTACACTTTCCACCTTAACCTTAATGTCAGAGCCTAGTATCTCTGATAAGACTCTTTCTACATTTTCTTTTATACAATTTCGAATATTGATTTTGATTATCTTTAGCTTTGGTATTTTACTTTTTAACTCTTCAGGAGTGCCCTCAGCTACGATAATCCCCTTGTTGATAAGGAGAATCCTGTCACAGACTATTTCCGCCTCAAACATATTATGAGTGGTGTATAATATGGCTTTACCTTCCTTATGAGCTAAATCCTTAACTATGCTTCTGATTCTTCTAGCGCTAATAGGATCCAAACCTAACGTTGGCTCATCAAGCAGTAATATCTGAGGGTTATGAATAAGGGCTCTAGCAAAGGCTAATCTAGCTTTCATACCTAGTGAGAACTCTTCATATAACTTAGTAGTGGCATTAAGTGAGTCTAACTCTAAAAGTTTAATTATAAAGTTAACTCTCTCTTTCAGCTTAGAGCCGTAAAGACCATATAATACACCAAAATATTCAAGGTTTTCTAAACCTGTAAGTCGCGGGTAAAACCCCTTTTCAACAGTTAGCATAATTCCGAGCTTACGTCTAATAATTGAAATATTAGAGAAAGCATCCAATCCATCAATATAGACCTTACCCTTGTCAGGTCTTAATAGTGTAGCAATAATCTTAATGGTTGTCGTCTTACCTGCACCATTAGGTCCAAGTAACCCTACCACTTCGCCATACTTAACATTAAATGATATACCCTTTAATGCTTCAACCACTTCAACCTTACTCTTAAAAATGCTTGTTCGCTTTTTAGTAATATACTTCTTTGCTAATCCTTTAGCCTCAATGGCCACAGTTTTAGTCATGTGCTTATCGCCTCTATCAAGATTGGGAGACATTGGTAAACAGTTATAAACTTATTAGTTGAGAAGTGTTCACAAGATGACCACCCTATTGAAGGACTCTCCTTGGGGAGGTAAGGTTTATAAGTAGATTGAGAATCCAGTTGTAAATCGGAAGGAAGCAACGGATCATGGACTGATAAGGTGGAAGCTAATCCACTAATACCACTACTATTCAGGGATCTATGTCCAGGTTGTGGAGGAACCGTATCGGCTAGTAGACTTCTTAAAGGTTTACCTTGTGAAAAATGTTTACCAAGTAGTACCTTAGATGAGAACATACTCCATGTTAGAGAAAGTTATAAATCAATTATTGAGCTAGAGAAGAAAGTAAAGCTACTTGATGACCTCTTTGTCAAGATCGTTGGGGCTCCTATGTGGGGGCTACAGAGACTATGGGCTAAGCGCTTCTTAGAGGGCGAGAGCTATGTTATGGTTGCACCAACAGGTAGTGGTAAAACAACAGCACAAATAATATTAAGTTTATATGCTGCTAAAGAGCTAGGCAAAAGGTCATTAATACTCGTACCTACGAGTCTATTAGCTCATCAAGTTCATAATAAGCTTATTGAAGCACGAAACAAACTTAAATGGGATATAGGTATCGCATGCTACCACTCACTGCTAACAGAAAAGCAGAAGAGGCTGGAACTTAATGCGATAAAAGACTCAATGATACTTGTAACCACAAGTACAAGTATTATTAAGCGGCCTGAGTTCGCTCGGGAGAGAATTAATGTAGCATTCGTAGATGATGTTGATAGTTTCTTGAGGAGAAGTAAAAGTATCGATGTTGTCCTAAAGATGCTCAATATAACAGATGACATAATAGCCTTGGTTAGAGAGGCAGAGAAGCTTGAAAAAGAGGCAAAGAAGCTGGCTAAAGATAACCCCGAAGAGTCTAAGAGACTATATGCTGAATCAAGAAAGTTGAGAGAAGAGGCTAGAAGTAGAGTTAAAGCTCAGGTAATAGTCAGTGGAGCCACTCAAACTGCAAGAAGAACAAGAAGAGTGAGAGATCTTAATGCAATATTAGGATTCACCGTAGGCGGAAGAATAGAATTCTCTAGAAGAATAATAGATACGTACCTCCATCCCAAGTCTACAGTTGAAAATGAGATAGTAAGATTAGTGAAAACATTAGGCGATGGAGGCCTCATATTCATACCATTAGACAAGGGTATAAAATATGGAAAGGCATTATGCGAGAAACTTATCGAAAGCGGTATTAGAGCTGAAGTCTACGAGTCATCAAAGAGAAGGCTTCTAGAGAGATTCATAAACGGTGAAATTGATGTACTCATAGGTACTGTTTCATATCGTAGTCCTTTAACTAGAGGAATAGACTTACCAGAACGAATAAGATATGCACTCTTTGCTGGAGTTCCTAAGTTTAAGATAAGAATAAATGTTGAAGAGTTTAGTCCGACCCGATGGCTTATACTATTAAATAACATATTAGATGTAATCCCCCAGAATATTGCTAGAAAAGTAGAGTACATGGTTTCAAGGGTCTCGAAACTTAGATGGTTAAGAAAGGATGAAATAGAGAAAATAAGAGAAGCCATAAGAGAAGGAAAAACGCTCACGGGGTATCTTGAATACGCTAAGCATAGTGTGGTAGATTTAATTAAAGAATTGAATGAGATACTTCAATTAGATGAAGTTTTAGAAGCTATAAAGAATAGTCCAACATTAGGTTTTGGAGAGACTCAAGGGCAGTATTACTTTACAATACCGGATACTGCTTCATATATACAAGCTAGTGGTAGAACAAGTAGACTCTATGTAGGAGGTGTAACTCTAGGTTTAAGTGTAGTAGTAATAGATGACATTAAGGCTTTTAATTCTCTCAAAAAAGAGACGACAATATTTTATGAGGATATAACATGGAAAGAGTTTAATGATATAGACCTAGAAAAGGTTCTTAAAGAAATTGATGAAGATAGGAGGAAGGTAAGATTAGCATTAGAGGGTAAACTTAAAGAGAAAATAGGCTCACTGCTAAAAACAACACTATTAATAGTTGAATCACCTAACAAAGCAAGAACAATTGCCAGAATGTTTGGGAGACCAACAAGAAAGACCATAGGCAAGCTTCAAACGTATGAAGTTGTAGCTGAAAATAGATTCCTAATAGTAACAGCCACTGGTGGACATATACTTGATTTAGTGAAAGATGAAGGCCTCTTTGGGGTAAATGTAAAAGATGGCGCATTCACCCCCGTTTACAAGCCTATAAGAAAGTGTATAAGATGTGGTAGAGAAGTTCCCGAAGAGGAAGAAGCCTGCCCTTATTGTGGGTCAAAGGTATTCATAGAAGCAAAGTCAACTATTGAAGCACTAAGACAACTAGCTAAATACGTTGACGAAGTCCTTATAGGTAGTGACCCAGATAGTGAAGGAGAGAAGATAGCATGGGATACAATGCTCATATTAAAACCCTATAATCGTAACATTAAGAGAATGAGATTTCACGAAGTGACAAAGAGAGGATTGAAAGAGGCATTAAACAATCTTAGCGATATAGACTTAAATCTTGTATATGCGCAAATAGTTCGTAGGGTTGAGGATCGTTGGATTGGTTTTAGTTTAAGTCCTATATTATGGAGGGTTTTCGGAAAACACTGGCTATCGGCAGGAAGAGTTCAAACACCAGTACTAGGATGGATTGTAAGACGAACTAGGGAGTCTAGAGAGAAAGCAGAATTAATTGACATGATACTAGAGAATGACTTAAGGCTTATACTTAAGCTACCGAGAGGGACATATAAAAAGATTAAGGAGAAAGGAGCGATAGAGGTAATATCTTTAAAACGTGAGCAAATTACAATAAATCCACCACCACCCTATACTACAGATAGTCTCCTCATGGACGCTAATAGGTTCCTTGGGTTCTCGGCCACAAAGACGATGAATCTTGCCCAAAGACTATTCGAAGTAGGATTAATAACCTATCATAGAACAGACAGTACAACGGTAAGTTATGTAGGATTAGGTATAGCAAAAGAATACATAACATCAACTTACGGCCAGGAGTACTACACACCAAGACGATGGGAAAGACCAGGAGCTCATGAATGTATAAGGCCAACAAGACCTCTTGACCCACGTAGACTAAGAACATCAATAACGCTGGGATTAATTAGGCTAGCAGCGCCTTTAAGTGATGACGCACTAAGACTTTACGGCCTTATATTCAGAAGGTTCATAGCAAGTCAAATGAAACCAACAGTAGTGGAAAGGGTAACGGCTAAAATGAAATTTGGGGAAACCGAGGTAGAATTGAAATTTGACACAAGGATAATTGAAGATGGTTTCTCGAAGATAGTACCTGTAAGAATTATACCTGAAGCCTCAGCATTACGTGAAGGTAGTATCGGGATAAAAGATATATCGTATAGGCTTGTTCCAGCAAAGCCACTGTACTCATATAGTGATGTAATAAACTTAATGAAGGAACGTGGTATAGGTAGACCATCTACATATGCTAAAATAATAGACACGTTAAGGCGTAGAGGCTACATAATAGAGGTTGCTAGAGGTAAACTTGTAGCAACTAAGAGGGGCATCGAAGTATACTCTTATCTTGTATGTAATTTTAACCACTTAGTTAATGAGGAGAGAACTAGAATTCTAGAAAGCGTCATGGATGATATTGAGAAGGGAGCACATGATCCATATCTAGCTTTGAAAGAGTTCTATAGTGAGATAATGGGTATAGTAGAAAAAGCTGTGAAAGCTGGAATAGAATATCCTACATTGAAACTTAAGCTTTAGTTTTCTCGATCTCTTCTCTTAGTAGGTCTGCTAGTATTTTAATACCTCTATCAATATCGTCTAATGATGGGTAGCTGAAGTTTAGCCTCATAGTGTTATGTCCGCTTCCATCTATGTAAAAGTTCTTGCCAGGTACATATGCTACTCCACGGTCAATGGCTTTGAATAACATTTTATGTGTATCTATTTGCTCTGGAGCATAGAGGAATACGAACATTCCTCCAATGGGCTTCGTCCATTCTACACCATCTGGCATATATTTTTCTAAGGCATTTAGCATTGCATCTCTCTTTTTCTTATAGAATCCTGGTAGTATCTTTATTTGCTTATCAACTAGACCTGAGACTATGGCTTCATAAGCTATGAACTGAGTTATCGTTGATGAACATAGATCTAATGATTGCTTAAGTAAGGCCATTTTGCTAATTATCTCCTTATCTGCAATTACCCAGCCTAATCTAAGCCCTGGTACTAAGACTTTACTGAATGTACTGAGGTAGATCACTCTTTCACTTTTATCTAATGCTTTTAGATGTTTTATCTCCATATTCTCGAACAGTATGTAACCGTAGGGGTTATCTTCTATTATTAAGAAGTCGTACTCTTCAGCAAGCTCTAGAAGCCTCTTTCTTCTCTCCATAGTCATCGTTATGCCTGTTGGATTTTGAGCTGTAGGGACAGTATAGAGGAACTTAGGCTTTACACCTTCACTCTTAAGTTTGGTGAGCAACTCTTCAAGCTTCTCAACAATTATACCCTCATAGTCTATTGGGACTCCATAATACCTTGGAGATTGTAGGTTAAATGCATTGATAGCTGCAAGGTATGTAGGTAACTCCATGATTACAGCGTCACCGGGATTTATGAATAATCTACCAATAATGTCTAGTGCCTGCTGACTACCAGATGTTATGAGAATGTTGTCCTCGCTTTCAACCTTTATACCATCCTTTCTCTCCATGAACTCTTTTAAAGCGGACCTAAGTTCGGGAAGGCCTTCAGTCAGTGTATACTGTAATGCTACATGCTTTTTCTCTTCAATGATTCTCTTAGCTATTTCAGCTAACTCTTTTACAGGATATAACTCTGGTGATGGAAATCCTCCACCAAAGCTTATAACGTTCTTTCCTCTAACCCACTTAAGTAACTCTCTGATCTCTGAGGCCTTAAGCTTCTTCGCTAAGTCTGAGAAAAATTGATCAAACCTACTCAAAACTCACGACACCCGAATAGCGCTAGACTTTCACAATAATGTAAAAGAGTATGCTATAAAAACATTATGTTACGAATCGTGGGATTTAGAAAATATTAAAATAGCCAGTAGAGGAAATAAATTCGTACCGATGATGAGGTGAGACCTAACCGTAGCTGGAAAGGTTATGTGGAGACCGAGCGCTACTGAGTTTCACCTTATCTCCAATGACTTATGTTCGTTGAGGTAGTGGAATGGCAGGAATATTAAGTTTGTTTCTAATTTCCTTCGCGAGAAGACTGGCTGAAGACTCTCTATAAGCATCTGTAATTACTAATTTCGGTTTAGAGTTTTTAACGTATTCAAGAAGCTGTTCGAAATCAGCATGATCACTTAAGGCTACAACAAAGGTTCTATTGCCTACTCTCTTTATTGGCTCGCTAAATTCCCAACCTGACAAGAAAATTCTACATAAATTACGCCAACGCATACTATTATATTGATTGTTTCGTGAACCCATATGATCGAATATTATAAACCAATTAGTTCGCATTATTTCTTTTGCCTCTATACTCTCTATATGGTATACATCAGTGACTTTTAGTCCATGTTTAATTAGAACCTTGGTTATTCGATATACCTTATCTGTAGCTATGAATGGTGCTGTTATACCTTCCCTCCTCAGAATCTCCATGGCTTCCTGTAACTTACCATGATAACCATATACACATACAGGACCCTTGCTTAAAGAGTCACGAATGAAATCGGCTAATAACATTTCTATTTCATATTTAAATGGCCTAACATGTTGGGGGTTACCGTAAGTAGCCTCAATTACTAGTACATCACATTCAAGAATAGGTGTGCCGGGAAGTTTAAAATCACCAGTATAAACTAGCCTATAACCCTCATAATCTTCAACTAAAACTTGAGCAGAACCATAGATGTGCCTAGCTTCATAAAACTCTAAGACTTCATCAACTATCTCGAAGGGGGAATAATAGTTGAGTATTACACGTTTCTCCGGGGGGATAATGTATCCTAGTTCACGAAGCATATCATGGGTTGGTGGTGTCATAGCTATTAATGGTACACTACGTATACTTCTTCTTAAACCTATAATATGATCTGAATGGGCATGAGTAACTACTCTAATTATGCCTTCAGCATGTCCGTCACAAATCGTATATTTACCTAGCTTTATAGCTCCACTACTAGTTATCTGCGCTTTCATTAATAGTTTGGCTATATCCTGGCTTATCAACTCAACAGTACCATATACTGCTACAACAATAATATGCTGTTAAAGTTTCCCCTTAAACGCTATGAGGCTTAGGTTTCATAAATTCTTTAGGGAACAGAAATTTAAGTCTACAAACTAAGATTAATATATAAGGTGAATATGCGGGTAGGAAGGGAAGGTTAAGGGCTGATAACTATTATCATAGAGATTGAGATAGCTATATCATTCATGTTACTAGCCCTAGCGATAATATTGATATATAAATCTAGATTGTATTCCTCAAAGTTAGATTTAAATACACTAATTGAGTCCCTTAGCGAATACATTATTTCTTGGAGAAAGTACAATAGATTTAAGGGTATAACAGCTAGTACAGCTAAACATCAAAATGTTTACCTACTAATTCCAAGACTAAATAGTATACCTTGGACTATAAGAGTGGTTAAGTTTTATAGAATTGTAAGTGATAGAGCTAAATCTGTAAGTACATATAAACGTGAAAAGGAAACATCAATTATAATTATAAAGTCACGTGGGTTCGATACTGAAGTTTATAGTATGAGCTCTGACTGTCATAAGCTTGATTATCCTCAATCTATGGAGAAATTGAAAAATATATCACTTAGACTAACAGAAAGATACCTTATATCAGCTAATAGATACAAGAACTATACAATACCATCACCTATAGGTAAGGGCTTTATATGTGGTGATGCCCTAGTAGTATCGTTCAGTTCAGAAGAGATACCATCACTAGATCTGATACCTAAAATTGTAGAATTATTACTTGATTTTACAGAGAGACTAAAGTAACGATTATAAACCATTATTTATATAACGGTAAAGTTGTAATGCAAAGTTTAGGTGTAAAAGGGGTATGCCACTATATGTCTACAATACACTAAGCAAAACCAAGGAGATCTTCAAACCTTTAGAACCTCCACTAGTAAAAATATATGTATGTGGGCCTACACCCTATGATCACACCCATGTAGGTCATGCTAGAACGTACATATCATTTGACCTCATACGACGTTACCTTGAATATAAAGGGTACTCTGTATATCATGTTATGAACATTACAGACATAGATGACAAGATCATTCGTAGAGCTAGGGAGCTTAATATTGAATGGACGGAGATCCCTAAGATATACACAAAGGAATTCCTAGACGTACTTAACAAATTAAATATAAAGATGCCTCATGTTATGCCTAGAGTTACAGAGCATATTAACGATATAATAGAATTTATTAAGATACTTATAGACAAAGGATACGCATACGAAAGTAGTGGTAGTGTCTATTTTGAAGTAGATAAGTTTCCAGACTATGGCAAACTATCAGGTATAGCTAGAAGGGAGGAATGGAGACAAGAAGAAGATGTAATAAAAGAGAAAAAGAAACCCTACGACTTCGCATTATGGAAAAAGGCTAAACCAGGAGAACCATACTGGGAATCTCCATGGGGTCCTGGTAGACCAGGATGGCACATTGAATGTTCAGTTATGAGCAGCCGTTACCTTGGTAGCCAATTTGACATTCATGGTGGTGGTAGAGACTTAATATTCCCACATCATGAAAATGAAATTGCACAAAGTGAGGCATACTTTGGAGTAAAACCATGGGTGAAGTACTGGATACATGTAGGCTACTTAACAATACAGGGGGAAAAGATGAGTAAAAGTCTTGGGAATATAATACCAGTATACGAGGTATTATCTAAGTATGAGCCTGAAGTATTAAGACTCTACTTACTTAGTACACATTATAGAAGCCCATTAGACTTTACATGGGAAGGTCTTGAACAGAGTAAAGCAGTGCTAAAAAGGCTAGAGAACCTAGTAAAAATGGTTAAAGCCCATCTAGAAGAACTTCAGCCGCCAGCTAGAGCAACTAAAGATTCAAGAGAGATTATAGAATCTCTTAATAGACTGCATACAGGATTCTTTGAATCTTTAGATGACGACTTCAACACTACAAAGGCTATGCCTTATCTTCATGAATTCATAACATTGTCTAACAAGTATTTAATGGAGAAACCAGAGTATCCAGTAGTACTGAAAATTTATGAAATGTTAGTAGACTTTAATAAAGTACTTGGCGTCCTTGACAAACACTTGAAACCTCCAGCTATTATAGGAGAAGAGCTGGTAAGGGAATTAGTAAAGATAATAGTACATGTTAGACAGATTCATCGTAGTAGAAAGGAATATGAAATAGCGGACTGGATAAGAAGTGAACTAAGCAAACTAGGCATTAAATTAATAGATAAGAAAGATAAGACAATATGGGTTTGGGAGAAATAAAGAGTATCATTAAAGCTAAATAAACCCCACTAAACTATCTAGTCAGAGGGATCGCAAAGAACTATGAGCGCCAGCCAGAGATATATAAGAATAGATAAAAACCATGGCTTTAAGATTAGAGAATTTGAATCGGCAGATCTTGAAAAAGTAGTGTACATAAATAGGGTATCTTTACCTGAAAATTACTCACTAAGATTCTTTATGGAGCATCATGAGAAATGGCCTAAAGCATTTCTCGTGGCAGAAGTTGATGGTGAAGTAGTAGGATATGTTATGTGTAGAGTTGAATTAGGCTGGGGCTATTGTAAACCAGGACTTACAAGAAAGGGACATGTAGTATCAATAGCTGTACTCGAAGGATATAGAAGAAGAGGAATAGGAAAGGCCCTAATGGAGGAAGCTCTTAAAGCTTTATCTAAGTATTATAAAGCCTCAGAGGTTTATCTTGAAGTCAGAGTATCAAATTATCCAGCAATAAGCCTTTATGAGAAATTAGGATTTATGAAAAAGAGGATTCTAAAAGGCTACTACCTTGATGGCGAAGACGCGTATGTTATGGCACGACCATTACCATTAGAATGAGCTTTAGCCTCAAGTCCCTTTAGATTTTTAAACTCAGCTTAGCCCTTAACTCACTGATAGTGGTAGATATGAGCTATGTATTTATTAGACTTAAACAAGGAAAGGTTGAGGGTTTACTTGGAAAATACTTTACATGGCAAGGAGAGAACCCTCCTGAAGAAGTAACAGGAGACATGATAAAATGTACTAGAATAGATGAGAACATAGACTTTACATGGTGGGATAAACCAACGGAGAATGTGCCTGCAGAGTATTTTGGCGTAGAATGGACTGGCTATTTAATAGTACCAGTTGAAGGAACCTATAGATTCTATGTACTCTCAGATGATGGGAGCAAATTCTGGCTTGATGGAGAACTCTTAATAGATGCATGGAAAGACCAGGCACCAACAGTATATCATAGTCCATTAGTTGAATTAGCTGCAGGCTACCATAGGCTAAGATACCTATTCTACAATAGACATCCATACGCAGTAGTCAAGTTAGGCTGGATAAAACCAAATGGTGAATCTGAGATAATACCGCCTGAAAACTTTGCTACACCAACCGGAGATGAAATAAGAGTTGAGGGATTACCTGATGGCTACAGAATTGAACTCTGGAGTGGAGGTAAAATAAAAGAGACTATTGTTAAGACCGGTATAGCAATAATCGATGCCCGAGACTTAGAAACGCCAATTGACGGATACTTTAAAGTATATAATGACAAGGGTGAGCTTGTCCACGAAAGCCCTGTCATTAGAGACATATGGGGCGGTGATGCATACAAGATAGCTAAGTCAGGAGAATAACCTCAATTTATTATCTCCTGTTAACTCCATTAAACTTTGATTGCTATATTACTTCATTTTATAAATCCAAACTATAGTTTTTGGTGAAAGAATGAGAAGCCTTGACGTCATAGTCGAAGACAATAAAATTACAATCGCAGGTTTCTACCTAGGTGAGGTATTTGAATACACAGAAAAATTATGGCACTACCTTAGAACCATTATTCCGAAGAATAAACTTAATAGCATACTACTAGAGATATCAGCTTTAAGCAACTTAAAAGAGTTGAAATTCGAATGGAGTGTTAGTATCGAAGTACTAAGTGACTTGGGAGATAATCTTCTAGAATATATACTCTCAAGACTTCTTCAAGAGAACTTCCTAACAGATTATAGTGTAGAATTGATATGAAGTTTATTATTGTAATCACAATTGTAAAAACGTGTTGTAAGTAAGATATATTATTATCATCCTCTATAGTTCAATGTAGGAGAGGATAATTGAGTAGACCAAGCATATCAATAAAGCTACAATGGAAGGTCATTAGAGACCCCATATACAATTACATATTATATAATAAGGATGTCGAGGGAGCAGTAATAGACACTATATATGTCCAAAGATTAAGGCGAATTAGACAATTACAAGTAGCATACATGGTGTATCCTGGAGCAGACCATACAAGATTTCAACACTCACTAGGTGTCATGCATTTATCTGGTCTCTTTGCCGAAAGCTTATTATCCTATATTGAAGCATATGCTGATAAGGAGATTCTAGAAGGATATGATAAATCCCTACTAATAGAGGCTGTGAGAATAGCAGGATTGCTTCACGATTTAGGTCATGGACCCTATAGTCACGCCTTTGAAGAAGCAGTTTTGATGAAGAGTCCTGAACTGAAAAATAAAAATCTTGATGACCATGAGAAAGTAGGTATAAGTCTTATCAAGAATACTAATCTTAGCGAATTAATAAAGAAAGTAGGGAAAAATGTAGGTTATGATGACCTCTTGGATATTGTAATAGAGCTTCTCTCAGAATATAAGCCTACAGCACCAACTATACTCAAGTTATTACAGAAGACTATTAAGAACTGGATTTATCCAGCCGACATTATGGATTTTCTCGTGAGAGACTCTTACTATACAGGTACAAAAGAATATGGAACAGTAGACTACTATAGATTAATATTATATTCATACCCATACGATGACTCAATTGTACTGGACGAAAAAGCTATATTCACTTTAAGAAGCTTCCTACAAAGCAGATATTATATGTTCGAAACAGTATACTTACACCCAGTCTGTAGAAGCTTTGATAAGCTTGTACAGAAAATTATAAGCTTGGTCTCTGAGCATTTAGAGCTACCTCAAAGAATAATAGAAATAAAAGAGGGAAAGCCAGAAAGATTTCTTGAACTAGACGATTTCAGCATATTACATATGGTGAATAGTCTAAAAGATTCTGATGAAAAAGTGAAAAAAGCAAAGGGATATTTAAATGATTTATTAATGCGTAGGAGTAGATGGAAACCTATAGGTCCAGGATATAATATTGTACTTCCAGCTAGAAGTGCCACATTCTTTCTAAAATATAGTAGAATAGAGGGGGCAGCTCATGATTTAGAGAAAGTATTGAGAGAGATATTAAGTGATAAAGGATTATCACATATCGCAGATGAGATATGGGTTGATCACAACCTTAAGCGTACATTACCAGCAGTACCATATCCTTTACAGACAATAAAGGTAGGCAAGAAAACAGCAGAAGGAATTAATGCAACAGGTGAGTTATCGCTTACAGAGCTATTAGAGGAGTCAGGGTTAAGTCCTCGAGTAACCTTTGTTATATTTGCACCTACAAATCTAGTAAAAGATAGAAGCATGCTGAGAAAAATAAGAGAAGCAGCTGATCAGGCATACTCCTATACGTTTTCATCGCTAAGAGGAATAACAATGTAACGCTTATACCACAATATCTTAAATAGGTTTAGAACCAAATTACATGTAGTGGATGAGGAAGCGGACAGCCCCTGAAGACATGATGATCCTAGTCTCACACTGACACAATCATTCTATTTATTGTCAAGAACTGCTAATCTAGCTGTAGATAAAGTGAACATCTCTTAAACTAACTTAATGAATTATGAGTTGGTAGATAGTTGGGATGTTTTTGATTTACCTTACAATAATGTAAACTAATGGTACTATTAAATAAAACATCAGACTAATTACTAGCTTTAATAAGGGGGGTTCAATACTGCTCAAAGAAAGTATTACTAATCCTAATATCCCAAAAAACAAGGCTAAAGTAAGCCATAAGTTATGTGTGTGCCCTCGCTTTCTTGCATCTATGTATATTGCTCCACTAATTAATATCAATACACCATAGAGTGTGATCACTAATCCTAAGAAGGCAGGAAAGTATTCTAGAAATATCATATCGCTCGCCGTAAATATTATGGCAAAAGTGTATTATTAACTTTTTACCTCATTTTTTCTTTAAAAGCTAATGGTTTAATTTAAGAGATAGATAGTTATGTAACCGGGAACATATAGTACTCTGGTGAATGTTTTGAGCAAAGAAGTAGGAAGTATTCCCTCTGAGGCAAAGACATTACTAGAAATAATCAAAGGTAGACGTAGTGTTAGGAGATTTACGAGAGAGAAGGTACCTAAAGAACACGTCTTCTTGTTAATTGAAGCGGCAAGATGGGCTCCATCAGCTGGCAACTTACAACCATGGGAGTTCATTATTGTCACTGATGATAATATAAAGTATAAACTTATGGAAGCCGCATTACACCAAGAATACATCTACGAAGCCCCTGTGGTAATAGTTGCAGCAGCTAATATCCCTAGAACATCAAACTATTATGGAAAGAGAGGAGAAGAACTCTACGTTATACAAGATGTAGCAGCTGCTATACAAAATATACTATTAATGGCTCATGCTCTAGGTTTAGGAGCAGTATGGATTGGAGCATTTTACGAAGATAGAGTAAAGGAGATACTCAGATTACCCGAATATGTAAGGCCATTGGCAATAATACCTGTAGGATGGCCTGCAGAGAGACCTTATTCGCCACCTAGAAGAAGCGTAGACGAAATAGTACATTGGGAGACATACTGAATACTTGTATATTATTATGTCCTCAGCTCGCTCCACCTATCATCACGTAATCAGCACGTCCCTACAAGCCTCATCGGACAGCCTATCCACATAATAATTTTTTAGTTAAGATAAATAAAGTATTATGACGTCTTGATTGACACTATTATTTTGCTCATTAGTGCACGAATAGTTCAACTATTTTACCTTTTAGTACGTCTACTAGACCTTTATCCGTAATTCGTAATTCAGGTATCACTGAGAGGGCCAGAATGGATAATGTCATAAAGGGCTCTTCAAGAGTGGATCCAGCCTTTCTACATGCATTTCTCAATTCTACTAGACTTCGTGCGACATTCTCTATAGGCTCATTACTCAGTAGACCAGCTATAGGTAGCTTAATGAATGCCTCGATCTTACCTTGACTGACAAATACTATTCCACCTCCACTGCAGCTTAAAGCATTTACGGCATGAGCCATATCTCTATCATTTACACCGACAACTATGATATTATGACTATCATGGGCTATGCTTGAAGCTAAAGCTCCATACTTAAAGCCGAACCCTTTTACTAATCCTAATCCTATTCTACCTGATGCGTGATGGCGCTCGATAACAGCTATTTTAAGGATGTCCTTACTTGTATCTGCAACAACCATTTCCTCTTTCACTGTAACTTCTTCAATTAAGTGTTTGGTTATTGCCTTATTTGGCACGATTCCTATAACCCTAGCTTTAACTTTACCCTCACTAATTGGTGCCTTTATTATGAAGTCTTCTGGTTTTAACGGCCTTCTGAGTCTAATGGTATTAAATACATAGTCAGGTACCTTATACTCTCGTGGCACATGCCACAAGTTCTTCATATTCTTCGCTACAATGGTGCCATCAATTATCACTGTATCTACAATGACCTTCTCTAAATTTGAGAGTATAACTAGATCGGCTAGTTTACCTGGCGCAATACCACCAATATCGTCTTCTACCTTAAATCTTATGGCAGTGTTTATTGTAGCCATTTGTATAGCCTTGACAGGATCCAAACCAAGCTCTATAGCCCTCCTAATAACATAATCCATATGTCCTCTTGTTAATATGTCGTAACAATTGACGTCATCGCTAACTAAGAGAAACATCCTTGAGTCTATGTCCTCTCGTTCCTTGAATACCTTTACAAGTTCATCTAGATCTTTCCATGCACTACCCTCTCTCATCATAACATACATTCCTAAGCGAGCTTTTTCTATAGCCTCCTCAGCTAACACACATTCATGGTCGGAATTTATATTTGCAGCAATATAGGCTGATAACTCTTTACCTCTAAGGCTGGGTGCATGGCCATCCACAACTTTACAATGTTCTATGGCGGCAGCTATCTTCTTTAATATGTCATCTCTGCCCTCTAATACTCCTATGAAGTCCATGACTTCAGCTAATCCTATAGTTTCATTAAGTTTTAATAATTCAATTATATCTTCTGGTGGTAAAACAGCACCACTAATGTCTAGAGCTGAGGCGGGGACACAAGAAGGTATCTCAATAAATATTCTTAATGGAGTGTTCTTAGCTTCCTCTATAAAGTATTTAACTCCTTTTATTCCAAGAACATTAGCTATTTCATGAGGGTCAGTAAATATCCCAGTTGTGCCATGTGGTATAACTGCTTCAGAGAATCTAATGGGAGTGAGCATGCTACTTTCAATATGGACATGGGCGTCAAGAAAACCTGGTGTGACATAATGATCTGAACAATCAATAACTTTAGTTTGAGGACCTATAGTGTGGTCAGCTTTACCCACGAGTGCTATTCTAGAACCCTTAATCGCGATGTCAACGTTTTCTAGTATTTCACCAGTATAGACATTGACTAGGTTAACGTATTTCAATACAAGATCGGCTTTAATCTTACCAAGGGCCGTATATATCAGCTCTTTAAGTTCACTCACAGTTGTAGTCTTAATTCTCATCAACTATCCACCGATGCAAAAACCCTACGCGCACTATCTTCACACGTATTTTACTTATAGTCTATGGAATTGTAAACTATATACTTTCACTTAATGAAATTATTTATTTATGACATTCAATAACCTCATTACGCCATTTAATCAAGCCTTTAAGTTGATGATGACAATGTCCTATTTAGCATTTTAATTGAGATGTATGAAACCTCTAAGATAAAAACTAAAGTCAACATCTTAGAGTAAAATTAATATCTCAATCACTGTAAAACCTAATGGGTGCCAACTCTTGGCAGACGTGTACATTAGAGGAGGTATTCTGATAACCGTTGATAAAGAGAGGAGAATAATAAAGGATGGAGGCATTGTAATAGAGGGAAACAGAATAGTTAAGGTCGGAAAGAGAGAAGACCTGGACAAAGATTATTTACACCATACAGACATAGTCATAGATGCTTCAAGAAAAATAGTTATGCCGGGCCTCATAGATTTACATGTTCACATGGCACAAGCTATGATTCGAGGTATGGCACAATACGTTAGATTAATACCATGGCTTAAAGACTATGTATGGCCCTTACAAGGACACTATACAACAGATGACGGTAAAACGAGCGCACTTTTATGTATGCTTGAAATGATAAAATCAGGTACAACAACCTTTCTAGAAGTCGGCATCTCTGGAAGGTATGGTATGGAAGGTATAGCAAAGGCCGTTGAAGAGATAGGTATGAGAGGCGTACTAGGTAGACATGTAATGGATCAACCAGGCTATGCATTAGAGGAGAGCATTATACATCCAGGTCTTGTAGAGACAAAAGAATATGGTATGAAGGAAGTTCTTCATATGTATCAGAGATGGCATGGAAAACATGGTAGAATATTCATATGGTTTGCTCCTAGAACTCCAGGAGCAGTAACAATAGAGACGTATAAGGAGATTGTAGCTAAAGCTAAAGAACTCGGAATAGGTATAACAATGCATCTTGCAGAAGTAAAAGAGGATGTAGAATACTTTAAGAAAGAGTTCAATTGTAAACCAGTAGAGTTCTGTCAGAAAATAGGTATGCTTGGGTCAAACGTGGTTTTAGCTCATGTAGTATGGGTTGACGATGAAGAAATACAACTACTTGCTAAAACAGGAACCCATGTAGCACATAACCCGTCATGTAATATGAAGCTAGGTTCAGGATTAACGCCAGTAGCAAAGATGTTAAAGGCCGGAGTGAATGTAGGTCTAGGATGTGATGGTGGTCCAAGCAATGATAACTATGACTTAATAGAAGAAATGAAGATAGCTGCCCTTGGACAGGCACTAATAAACATGGATCCAAAAGCAATAACAGCGGAAGAAGTAATAGAAATGGCAACAATTAGAGGGGCTAAGGCATTAGGGTTAGATAAGGAGATAGGCTCGATAGAGGAGGGTAAGAAAGCAGACATAATACTAATAGACTATTGGAAGCCCCATCTAGTGCCTATGTTAAATCCGGTTACCCATATAGTCTATGCTGCACAAGGACAAGATGTAGATACAGTAATAATTGATGGTAAAATAATAATGCAGAATAGGAAGATCCTAACTGTAGATGAAGAGAAGATACTTGAGGAAGCAGAGAAGAGAGGATTCAATGTAATAAAACGGGCAGGCATAAAACCGATAATCCACTGGAAAATTATAGAATAATTTTATTATTTCTGCTCTCTCGTATTATGCTCTTTTATCTCTTAAACCATTTTACTAAGGCAATACAAAAACTACTATCTACACAACACCTTAAAAGTTTGGTATTCATTTAAAACAGTATTTTTGAAGTAGTATGCCTAATGTAATGAACTTTAATAATGAAAATTTTTATTAGCTCATGGTTTAGTAGATTTTGCGGAGGAGGATTCTATGGGTAAACCCTGGTATGTAGGTTATTTTGAGGGTAAGAATTGGCTAAGAAACATTGACTACACCCAAGAGGAGATTAGGAAGGTTCTAGAGGCAGCATGGGACTTAAAGAGGAAGTTTAAGAGTCGTGTACCAACACCCTACCTTAAGGGTAGAACGCTCTTCATGTTATTCTACAATAGATCTCTAAGAACAAGAAACAGCTTTGAGGCAGGAATATACCAGCTTGGTGGTCATGCACACTTCCTAAGCCCAAGTGATGTATATACACCAACACTACCAGAAGACATGGTACCATACCAGACAGAGGCAATAAGTGATGTAGCTAGAGTTCTAAGTAAGTATGGTGATGCCATAGCAATAAGAATCTATGGTGACCCAGCAAAGTGGATTATAGGTAGAGGACATAGAGTAATAGAAGAGTTCGCTAAATGGGCAACAATACCAGTATTAAACATGGAAGACGACCTATACCATCCATTCCAAGCACTAGCAGACATAATGGCAGCACTAGAAGTAATGCCCAAGATTAGAGGTAAAAAGTTCGTAGTAAGCTATGCATACTCAGGTGGATTGAAACCACTAGCTGTACCACAAAGTGTAGCCCTAATAGCAGCAATGTTTGGAGCAGAGGTAGTCATAGCTCACCCACCAGGATTCGAATTAATGGACGATATCATAAATAAGGCTAAGGAACTAGCAGACCAGTATGGAGGAAGCCTAACAATAACAAACAATATGAAGGAGGCATTTGAGGGGGCATACTTCGTTTACCCGAAGGCTTGGAGTCCAAAGAAGTTCTTCCCACCATTCAATAGCACTGTAGACAAGGAAGGCGCTAAAGCATACCAGAGTAAATTCAAAGACTGGATTGTAACAATGGACCTTCTAGAAGAGGCAGGAAAGCCATACTACATGCACTGTGGACCAGCAGATAGAGGACAAGAAGTAACAGATGAAGTACTAGACACCTACGAGAAGTCATTATACTTCGAGGAAGCAGAAAATAGACTACATGTACAAAAGGCAGTAATGGCAATGGTAATGGGACGTAAATACGAAGAATATGAGTAAAGAATGTTTAATTAAACTATTCACATAATATATCTCCATGTCTTTTTCTTATCAACTTCCTAATGGCATGTAAGTAGCTAGTAATGAAGTGTTCTCAATTAATTTATTATAGTTTAAAATCTAAACTCTCACGTACATTTTACCTCATTAATATTAGTAGATCTTTACTTATTAGGGAAGCTAGTATTCATAGATTTAGTTAGAATTACAGGAATCGATAAAGGAAAACTGGAATATCATTTAAGTGTTTTAGAAGAGAAAGGGCTCATAGGGAGGAGAAGGCACCTAACACTTATAGGTCCAAGACCCTACATAGAAATTACCTGTAAGGGGGAAAGAATTCTAGAACAAGCTACTGAAGCACTGGCTAATATAATTAAAGATCGTAGAAATGTTAAGTGAAGGCGTTTACCTTATTTAAATTACTTAATGCTCCTTGGATTATCTAAAAACTGTTTCAGGAGAAGAATAAATATTTATGTTTTAGAGGATTTAAAGTAAATATGTATTAGGGTAAAAGGTATTACCGGTTGTGATGTATAATGGTGTCCTATGTAAAACACCTCATATGTAGTAGATGTAAGAAAGTATACCTCCTTAAAGATAAACCTATACTATGTGAAAAGAATGATCTTGGTAGATTAGATATTATTTACGATTATGAAAAGCTAAAAGAGGTTCTAACAAAAGAGGTTATAACCAAAAGACCATTCTACCTCTGGCGTTATCGTGAACTCATGCCTGTAGAGGATGATAGGCATATTATATCTCTTGGCGAGGGTGGAACACCATTAATAAAGGCTAGTAGACTAGCTGAAAAATTAGGATTAAGAAACCTCTACTTAAAGGACGAAACAAGAAATCCCACTGGAAGTTTCAAGGATAGAGGAATGTCAGTAGCTGTTAGCATGGCAGTAGAGTTTGGATATAAGGCTACAGTAACAGCCTCAAGTGGTAATGCTGCAGCAGCACTAGCAGCTTATAGTGCTAAAGCAGGCCTCGAGACATATGCTTTTGTGCTTGAAACAGCAGGCTACGGCAAAATAGCTCAACTATTATTCTATGGCGCAAAAGTATTTCGTGTTAAAGGACTAGGCAAAGAAGACCCAACAGTAAAAATGATGAAATTAACCATGGAAAAGTACGGCTTCTATCCAAGCCCAAGTTTCGGGCCATTCAACCCATATCAGATAGAGGGCGTTAAGAGCATATCATATGAAATAGTTGAACAACTAGACTGGGATATCCCAGACTGGGTTTTCATACCAGTTGGTGCAGCAGCACTACTAACAAGTGTGTGGAAGGGATTCAAGGACTTCAAGGAACTGGGCTTCATAAATGATCTACCAAAGCTAGCAGCAATACAGTCAACAGGTAATGCACCATTCGTAAGAGCATTCAAGGAGAAACAAGACCCATTCAACATTAGACCGTGGGAGAAACCAGACACGATAGCAACGGGGCTAGCAGACCCATATCCATGGGACGGTGATGCGGGCTTAAAAGCCCTTGAGGAAACCAAGGGAACTGCAGAGGCAGTACCAGATGAGAAGATAATTGAGGCAATGAAGCTACTAGCATCACTCGAAGGAATATTTGCAGAACCCTCAGGAGCTACAGGACTAGCCGGGCTAATGAAACTCCTAGAGGATAAAGCCATAGACAAAGATGAAGTAGTAATAGTACTAATAACAGGTCACGGTCTAAAGGACCCAGATATAGTTAAGAAGGTTAGTGGTGATGCACCAACAATAGAGCCGACACCAGAGGCATTCGAGAAGGCATTGAAAAAGTATTATGGAAAACAATTGTAATAGAGTACTACCATTCATCAATTATAAACTTTGGTGTTGCACGGTAATGGACATACATAAAGCTATGGATAATGCTATAAAGTATGCTCAAGAACTAATTAGAATACCCAGCCTTTCAGGAGAAGAGAAAGAAGTAGCATACAAGATAAGAGACCTCCTAGAGGAGATAGGAGTAGATAAAGTATTAATTGATGAGTTAGGAAGTGTTTTAGCTATAGTAAAGGGCTCCACTAAGGATGCAATAGTATTCGAAGGGCACATGGATCACGTGCCGCCAGGAAACATTAAGCTATGGAAGTATGAGCCATACTCAGCGAAAATAGTAGACGGTAACCTCTATGGTAGAGGAAGCGTTGATATGAAGTCGGCAATAGCGTCAATGATTACAGCAGCATCTACAATAGCGCAAAAAGAAAACGATCTAACATTATACCTTACATTCGTTGTTCATGAGGAAACAGTTGAAGGAGCAGCATTAAAACAAGTCTTTGAAAAATATATAGAAAGAGATAGAGTAAAGCTAGTAGTTCTAGGTGAAGCCTCAAACCTAAACCTAGCAATAGGACATAGAGGAAGATGCCTAATAGAAGTATGTCTACAAGGTAAAACAGCACATGCAAGTATGCCTGAATATGGAGTAAACCCTATAGAGGCTTCAAGCGAATTCCTACAACAACTAAATAATAACGTGAAACCAAAATTACCATACCATCCTAAACTAGGTAAAGCTACGATTACACCAACAATAATAGAGTGTAACCCTAAATCAACACCCCAAATACCAGATGAATGCAAAATAATACTAGATAGAAGGATGATACTAAACGAGCTTGAGAAGAACATACTCAAACCTCTATCAATAATTATTGAAAACCTTAAGAACAAAAAGAGGATATTAGATGGTTATGTAACAATAATGAGTGAAAAATTGAGATGCTGGACAGGTTACACACTAGAATGTCGAGACTTCTTCCCTTCATGGCTTCTAGATGAAAAGGATCCACTAATCTCAAGGCTATTAAAAACGTTATCAACAGTAAAACAAGACATACAAACATATATATGGAAATTTAGCACTGATGGAGTATATACGGCAGGAACTGCAGGAATAAAAACTGTTGGCTTAGGTCCTGGGAGAGAAGAATTAGCACATCAACCAAATGAACACATTAGTATAAATGATATAAAGTTAGCAGTAAAGGCCTATGTAGAGACATTTGAAACTGTACAGGGAGTAAAGAGAAAATAATGTATCAGCCAAAACCTCCTTAATCATCCGGACTCATTGATGGGACTATTCATCACCTATACACTATTTATGTAAGATTATGGATTTAAGTTTTTAAGAAAAACATAATGGGCTTATAAGTAAAGATTATGTATAGCTTATTTAAATGAGTATGTTAAATCGCCCTATTAGAGGAGATGATTCTATATTATAGCTCTTAATATTCCAGCTTATAGAAACAGTAATAACATAGTCTCTTCGCCTTAAAATAGTGGGGTTGACCGTAATGGTTCTCTTAAGATCAGTTGTAGATAATTTGAAAGGTAAAGACTTGATTACAACGCAGGATTGGAGTATTGAAGAATTAAGAGTGACGATAGATTTAGCAAAGGAGCTTAAGAGACAATACTATTATCTTGGCGTAGAGAGGATGCCAAAATATCTTGATAGAAAAACCTTCATAATGTTGTTTTACGCTCCGTCAACAAGAACCAGATCAGCATTTGAAACAGCAATGACTATTCTTGGAGGGCATGCACAATATGTAGAACCAAGAATGACTAGAGCTGGTGAGGGTGAGGCAGTAAAGGATATAGCTAAAATGTATGAAATCTATGGTCAAGCTCTTGGAATAAGAATACTAGATAAGGCAATAGACTTCAAATGGGGTGAAGGACATAAAGTACTAATCGAGTATGCTAAGCACGCCAGAATACCAGTAATAAACATGGCTGATGACCAAGAGCATCCAACACAAGCACTAGGAGACCTAATGACAATCGAGGAGAAACTAGGTAAAGTAGAGAAGAAGAAGTTCGTGATTATGTGGGCCTATGCGCCAGTACTACGTGGACCATGTAGCATCATAGCTGATATGTTCTTAGCAACAAGATTCGGAATGGACGTCGTCATAGCTCATCCGCCAGGATACGAGCTACCAGAAGAGGTAATAGAAATAGCAAAGAAGAACACCAAGGAGAGCGGAGGTAGCCTAGAAATATCTAATGACTACAGGGAGGCACTTAGAGGAGCTCATGTAGTATTCCCAAGAAACTGGTGTTCAAAGAGGCTATTAGAGCTCGGAGCATCAGCTTATGGTAAACAGGAGCTAGAAAACTATGCTAAATTCAAGGACTGGAGGCTCAAAATGGAAGACCTAGACCTAATGGACAAAAAGGGCATAATAACACATGTACTGCCAGTATTTAGAGGTTATGAGGCAGATGATGAAGTAATGGACTCACCAAGATCGGTAATATATGAGCAAGCAGAAAATAACATGTGGGCAAAGGCAGCAGTACTTGTTTTAACGATGGGCGGACTTTAGAAAGAAATAGTATTTTATCTTGTAACCACCTAAACTATTTTTACTATTACCTTAGTGGTTTTAGAGATAGAATAGTGAAATATGGGAAAGAGTACTTCAAATATGGTTATTTTAATCCGGAACTATTGTTGTTCCTGCTCGTTCCTCAAGTACATCAAGAGCCTTGTATAGATGTCCTATTGCTGCTTTCTTACCACCGTTTTTAACAAATCTTATTGCAGCTAAAACCTTCGGACCCATGCTTCCAGGCGGGAAGTATCCTTCTTTATACAGCTTTTCTGCTTCACTAACAGTTAACCTTCTAAGTAATTGTTGGTTGGGTTTTCTGAAGTTCAAGTATACGCCTTCAACGTCAGTTACTATCACAAAGTAGTCTGCCTTTACTAATGATGCTAATCTCTCTCCCGCAAGATCCTTATCTATAACTGCTTCAACACCTTTAAGCTCTCCATTCTCATATACTACTGGTATACCACCGCCACCAGAAGCTACAACGATAAAGCCGTTTTCTAATAGTGTCCTAATGGCATCCTTTTCGATATTATCTATTGGGTCTGGTGATGGGACGACTCTTCTCCAACCACCTCTAGGATCGGGTTTCATAACCCAACCTTTCTCTTTAGCTATCCTCTTAGCCGTTTCTTCATCATAATATGGTCCAACATATTTTGTTGGATTCTTAAATGCAGGGTCATTCTTATCTACGAGAACCTGGTTTACTATTGTAACTATTTGCTTGTTTATACCTCGACGTTTAAGCTCATTTGATAAGGCCTGTTGAATCATATAGCCAATCCAGCCTTGAGTCATAGCGTTAGCAAAATCCATTGTTAATGGTGGGATACGATCTTTTAATGCTTCCATCCACTCAAGAATATTACCTACCTGAGGTCCATTTCCATGAGTTAATAAAACTTTATAACCTTTCTCTATAATGTCTGCAATTTGTTTCATTGCCTTAACTACATTATTCCACTGTTCCTCGATAGTTCCTTTCTGCCCTTTTTGTAGGAAAGCATTACCCCCGAGGGCGATGACAACTAATCCTTTATTTTCCACTGGCATAGTTTAAACCTCAATAAAACTTATGTTATTGATGTAGACACCTTAAAGTAATTTAGTGTGATGTATATAAGTCTACATGTAAGGAGATAATTGTAACCTCAAATAATGATGCCAATATGAAATTGTATAGAATGATTAAACGGACATTACAACATCAATAACTCAATCATGTATAGCTCTGTGTTGGCAGAGTTTGGGAAAAATGTTTTTGTTGATTATGTGAGTACAGAAATTATGGTGATCTAACCGTGAGTGACTATGATATTCTAATTAAGAATGGATTAATAGTTACATTGGACAAGAATAGAAGGGTTATTGAGAATGGTTTCATAGCAATTTCTGGAGATAAAATAGAAAAAGTGGGTAAAGATCCTTCTGGCATAACAGCTGAGAAAGTTATTGATGCTAAGGGTAAAATTGTAATGCCTGGCCTCATGTGTGCTCATACTCATCTTTACGGTATATTACTTAGAGGGTCAACATGGTTTGCTAAAATAGAGCCACCAACAGATTTCATGCAGAACCTACAGAGAATATGGTGGCCCGTAGATGAAATGATGGACTACTTTGATGCTTATGCAAGTGCATTATCAGCGAGCTTAGAATTTCTAAAGACTGGAACAACATTCTTTGCAGATACATTTTCAGGACCAAACGCTATAGAGGGAGTCCTTGATAGAATAGAGGAGGCAGTAAAGAAAGTTGGTATTAGAGGAGTAATATCATTCGAAGCAACAGAGAGACATAGCAAAGAGGAAGGTGAGAGAGGAATAAAAGAAAATATAAGGTTCATTAAGAAAGTTCAGAAGGAGAAAGACCCATTAGTAACAGGAATGATATGCCTCCATGCATCATTTACTGTATCAAACGAGCTAATAGAGTGGGCTACACAAGTTTCAGAAGAACTTGGAGTAGCAAGGACAATGCATACATCAGAGGGCCTCATAGACGTATACCATAACATCGAAAGATATGGCATGAGAACATTTGAAAGACTATACAAACTAGGATTCCTGGGACCAAAAGCTGTTGTAGCTCACGCAGTAAACGTAATAGACGATGAGATAAAGCTTATAGCTAAAACAAAAACAAATGTAGCCCATAATGTCTTAAGCAACATGCTTAATGCTGTAGGTGTTGCACCAGTACCAAAAATGATGGAGCTAGGAGTAAACGTTGCAATAGGCAATGATGGATACATTTTTGATGGATTCGAGAATATTAGGGCAACATACCTAATACACAAGGTAAACCTTAGGGATCCAAGGGTGATGACACCACAACAAGTAGTAGAAATGGCTACAATAAAGACTGCTGAAGCATATGGTGTAGCAGATAAACTAGGAAGTATAGAACCAGGTAAGAAAGCAGATGTAATAATAATTAGACCTATGGTAACGGCTACACCATTAAATGCAAAAACAGTCTATGGACATATAGTTAATGCTATATGTGGTAGAGATGTAGAAACAGTAATAGTTAATGGTAGAATACTCATGGAGAATCGTAAAGTACTATCAGTAAGTGAGGAAGAGGTTGAAAAAACATCACAAGAGTCAGCAGAGAAACTATGGAGCAGACTATTAGAGAAGGGCGAGTACCAGATAGATATAATAAGGCTCCCAAAGTAAACTAGACCAAACAAAAACCAGTACCTTTATTTTTATCTAACTGTAACAGGTACACATAGGTTCAGATTAAGATAGTGGAAAAACTTGTTTTAAATTTGTAAATAAAGTATTATAATATATGATACTTTAAAAAGTCATTTTTATCTGTTAGCAGTATCTTTTTAAAATCTAATCTACTAACTGCTTAAGCAGTACTGAAAAGTATTAGGTGATCGCGTTGAAGGTTGCAAAAAATGTTTTAGAGCTAATTGGTGGGACTCCAATAGTTAAATTAAACAAAGTCACTTCAGAATATGATGTTGAAATATGGGCTAAATGTGAATTTATGAACCCAACTGGCAGTGTTAAAGATAGAATGGCATATTACATGATAAGAGAAGCTGAGAAACAGGGTAGGCTAAAACCCGGCATGACAATTGTTGTTGCAACGACAGGAAACACAGGAATAGCATTTGCAGCTATTGGAGCCTACTTAGGCTATAAAGTCCTAATAGTTATTCCTGAAGAAATGAGTTTTGAACGTAGGCTACTAGTAAGACACTTCGGTGCAGACATAGTATTTACACCAGGAGGAGAAAGTGATGCTGGTAAAGCACTTGAGTATGCTAAGAGACTTGAAAAGGAGAATCCAGACAAATACTGCACCCTCAACCAATGGGATGAAGAGGCGAATATAAAAGCACATTATGAAACTACAGGAAAAGAGATAATAGAGCAAATAGGTGTAGACTTCGATGCATTTGTTGCTGGTGTTGGAACTGGTGGAACACTAATTGGTGTAGCGAAGAGACTTAAGGAAGCTAATCCTAAGATAAAAGTTTATGGTATGGAACCTGCTGAATGCCCAACATGCGCCAAGGGATTATGGGGTCGCCATGAAATAGAAGGTATAGGTGACGGGTTCGTGCCAAACATTATAAGCCGGTATAAACATTTAATTAATGGATGGGTTTTAGTATCAAGTGACGACGCCATAATCATGGCTAAAAGATTAGCTCGAGAGGAAGGATTATCCGTAGGTATCTCTTCAGGGGCAAATGTTGTTGCTGCACTAAAATTAGCTAAAGACTACGGCTATAAGAAGATAGTTACGGTACTACCAGATTACGCTGCAAGATACTTTAGCACAAGACTATTCAGGTCAAGAAGGCTAACACCAGAAGAAGCAAAAACATTAGAAAAAATATTCAAATAATAGTATAACTGTCTTTCACCAATATCTTATCACATTTATATTTCCTAGTCAATTATAACATAGGTATATTTATGTAGGGTTTAACTAGCCATAGTCAACAACAGCTTAAATAATATCCATGTTCATACTTTAAACTTGGAGAACATGAAGATTAGAGTATTCTTTTTCGGTAGAGCGAGAGACTTAGCTAATGGAAGGATAATGGTTGACTTAGAGCTAAATAGGAAGATAACACTAAGGGAGTTATTTGAGATTCTAGGTAAAAAAGTGAACCCAAAGATAAAGAGAGCAATACTCGATAAAACAGATCTCTTTGTTGTAAGTGTCAATTATGAGCATGTAGGCGATTACGATATTAAGTTAAAGGATGGAGATACCGTAGCAGTTTTACAGCCAGATGCGGGAGGATGATAAAAAGAGACATAAAAGTAGATTAAGATGGCTCTTTAATATTTTTAAAGTTGCATCTCTAGTGCCCCATGCCTACATCTTGTTGCACAAAGTCCACATCCGAAACATTTGTCCTCGAATAGTTTCGCTTTTCCATTCACTACTTTTATTGCATCATAAGGGCAGCTTATCTCACATAAACGGCATCCTACACATTTTTCTACGTACAGTTTAGGTGGTGTGCTCTTGTACCTTATCCATCGCTTATTCCAGTTCTTTATGGTGTAACCTCTTACTTCTTCAACCGATTTAAACCCCAATTTTTCAAGTACTTCTGCTATCTCTTTTGCTATTTTTCCGTATATTTGTGGTCCATTTAGTATTGCTGCTGTACATACTCCAACTGCCCAGGCACCAACCATTAACATTTCGACGGCATCTCTACCTGAGGCAACGCCACCAACACCAATGATTGGTACATTTGGTAATGCTCTAGCAACTTCAAAGATTATTCTCTGGGCAAGATACCTTAATGGTGGTCCTGAAAGCCAGCCGTACCCTTTGTCTCCACCCATTACTGGTAGTCCCTTGACCCTTTCAAGAGGTATAGGTGTGCTAAGGTCTAATGCCAAGACTGGTCCGAAGGAGTTTATTGCTGATATACCGTCAGCACCAGCTTCAAGAGCCTTCTTAGCCCATAGTATCGGGTCTATTCCTGGATGTGGGCTTAACTTAAGGAATACTGGTAGGCCGCTCTTTTTGGCAGCTTTAACAGACTCTTGCATGGGTGTAGGATCAGCACCAATATAATGTACTGACAACTCTAATCCATCAGCGTACTTTTCAACTTCAGGGACTAGTTTAGCTATTTCCTCAGCTGTATAGCCTAAGCTAACAATTAATGGTATGCCTGCAACTTTAGTTGCCTTCCTAGCCTCTTTAAGGTGTTTTTCAAACCACTCTTCGGGTGAAAGCTCGCTCCATAGCTCGGTATTTAGGAATGCCCCTTTAACTTCAGCCATGTGCGGTCTCGGGATGAAGGGGTCAGCAGCTTTAACCGATATAGTCTTTGACACTATTCCCCCAGCACCACCTTCAATACATCTTTTTATTCTTTCTGCATCTCTCACAGGCGGGCCTGCAGCTGTTAATACAGGGTTCCTAAATTTTAAACCACAAAACTCCACAACCAAATCAACCATATTACAAACCACCTGCCTTTACAGTAATTCGCAAGTAGAATACTCTACATAGTAGATTAAAAACGTTCCCAAATAGTATAATGAGAGTAATAGAATGCACCCTTATACAGCTACATAGGCTAAATATACAATTACCCGTTTATCACTTATTAGAGGTAACGGTCTTTTCGGGATTAAAGCCGTTATGTTAATAGACATATTGAGAATACAACGTACATGTTAATGTAGGTTAATCAGTAGGACTCTATACTCAATACAGCCCTCTATCCATTCTGGCACATAGGATCCAATAATTAGGTAGTTTTATATTTCATTAAATAATGTAATTTATGAGGAGGTTGATGAGAAATTCCACTATTTAACGTCTACATACCTAAAGACCTTAATGATGCTTTAGAATTCCTTAACAAACACGCTCCTGAAGCGTATCCTATTGCTGGTGGTACTGATATACTAGTGCAAATAAGAGAAGGAAAGATAAAGCCAAAATGGCTTGTTGACCTTTCTGGCTTTCACAATGAACTAAGCTATGTTAAGAGGGAAGGGAATGAAATAAAGATAGGAGCTTTAACGACTGTTGGTGAATTAGAGGAAACATTCTTATTTAAGGAGAGGAAGTATGGCGGTTTTGTAGATGTTTTCAAGAAGTTCGCTAATGCCCATGTCAGAAATCTAGCAACAATAGGAGGTAATGTAGCAGTAGCTGTATCAGCATCAGACTTTATACTATTATTCAAAGTGCTTGATGCTAAAGTTAGACTTGAGAGTGTAAGAGGGACAAGATGGATAAATATACATGATTTAATAGTTGAAAAGAGGACGCTAGCGAAACAACCAGATGAGGTAATAATAGAAATATCATTCAGTGACATACCTAGCAATGCAGCTACTGCATTCATGAAATTTGACTACAGGGAGGTCACTGTAACAGGTATAGTCACGGTAGCCTCCTATCTCAAATTAAAGAATGGGATCATTGAAGATATAAGAGTAGCATTCGATAGAGTTAGCCGTAGAATACCTGATAGAGTTCTAAAGACTGAGGAGTTTCTGAAAGGAAAAGAGTTTAATGAGGAAGTGATAAAGGCAGCATACAATAATGTCTTAGTAAAAGAGATGAAAAGGAAAACTGACTTTAGAGCTTCAGGAGAATATAGACTTCACTTGTCAAAGGTACTATTGAAGCGAGTGCTATTTCTCTGTAAAAACAGATTAGGCGAGGTGTAAATCATGAGTGAAGAGTATCCTCTAATTCCAGTCAAATTCGTAGTAAATGGGAAAGAAGTTGAAGTGAAAGTTAAACCCTACGAAAGACTAGTGGATACATTAAGATACAGACTTGGACTATCAAGTATAAAGGAGGGTTGTGGTAGAGGAGAATGTGGTTCATGCGTAGTCATAGTTGACGATAAACTAGTACCCTCATGCCTTATGTTAACAGTGCAAGTTAGAGGCAAGAAAATACTAACATTAGAAGGTATAGGCTCTGAAGATAAACTACACCCAATTCAGAAAGCATTCATAGAGACCCATGCACCACAGTGTGGATTCTGTATTCCAGGCGTTATAATGGCAGCCTACTGGCTACTAGAGGTGAAAAAGAACCTTAATCCATCAATAGATGATATTAAGGAAGCGTTAAGTGGCAACATATGCAGATGTGGAAGCTACTTTAGATTTATTAAGGCAGTACAGCTTGCTGCCGAAGAACTTAGAAAAATGAAAAAAATCTAATTAGAGGTGAAAGTTATGTCCCGTGTTGCAGAATATGTTCAGATAGTAGAAGAGGTATTCCATAAGAAACCTAAAGAATACTTAGTTATAGGTAAAACAGTAAAGAAGTATAATTCATTAGAGTTAGCTTTAGGTAAACCAGTGTACCTTGCAGACTACATAAACAGGTTTAAAGAGTTACTATGGCTTAAGACTGTGAGGAGTCCTTACGCTCACGCTAAGATTAAAAGAATAGACTTCTCGGAAGCTCTGAAGCTCAAAGGTGTAGTAGGAGTTGTAACAGCAGATGATGTACCAGGATCAAAGAACATAGGCTACGTTTTACCAGACCAGCCAGTATTAGCTTATGATAAAGTAAGATACCATGGTGAAGGAATAGCCATTATAGCAGCGGTTGAGAAGGAAATCGCAGAGGAGGCAGTCAGCTTAGTTAAAGTAGAGTATGAACCCTTACCAGTACTTCTAGACCCTCTTAAAGCACTAAAGCCTGATGCACCAAAAATACATGATAAAGGAAATATACTGACAAGGTTCAAGATAAGGAGAGGTAATATTGAGGAAGGATTTAGTAAGGCTGATGCAGTTGTTGAAGGAGAATATAGAGTTAACCAGCAAGAGCATGCTTACATAGAAACAGAAGGAGTAATAGCAATACCTGAACCAGATGGTACAATAACATTAATAATTAACACTCAATGCCCATTTGATGTTAGAAGAGATGTATCAAGAGCAACAGGATTATCGTTCAATAAGATCAGAGTTATAGTGCCAATGATCGGCGGCGGTTTCGGAGGCAAGGAGGACGTATTAAACATTATTGGTGCAAGAGCAGCAATAGCCGCAATGAAGTTTAGAAAACCAGTAGTACTAATCCACGATCGTGAAGAATGTGTCTTAGATCATAGCAAGAGACATGCAGGAATAATGAGATATAAGCATGGTGCAACAAAAGATGGTAAGCTAGTTGCTGTACAAGGAGAAATAATCCTTGATACCGGAGCCTACGCGTCACTAGGGCCCTTCGTACTATGGCGTGCAACAGTACACTCAGTAGGACCATACGTAGTACCAAACGCGAAGATCGATTCAGTACTAGTTTACACAAACAAACTCTATGCAGGTGCCTTCAGAGGTTTCGGATGTCCACAAGTAGCATTTGCTGTTGAGAGGCAAATGGATAAACTTGCTGAGAAACTTGGAATGGACCCATTAGAGTTTAGATTAAAGAATATCCTCAGAGAGGGAGATCAGACAGTACACGGCCAATTATTGGATCACTCGGTAGGATTAGAAGACATACTAGAAAGGCTAGGTAAGGCTTCAAACTGGAAGCAGAAGAGAGCAGAATATGAGAAATTCAATAGAGAAACAAAAGGTGTCATACGTAAGGGTATAGGACTCGCCATATGGTGGCATGGTAATAGTATTGGTGCTGAGGGCGCAGACTATTCATCAGCAGTAATAATTATAAATCGTGATGGAACAATAACCTATAGAACCAATATAACAGACTTTGGCAATGCAAGCCCTCAAGGACACATCATGATAGTATCTGAGATACTAGGAGTACCGTTAGAGTATATACACATAGAGAGGCCAGATACATCAGCAGCACCAGATGCTGGTCCCACAGTAGCGTCAAGAGGCCAAGTTATGGGTGGTAATGCTGCTCTCGTTGCTGCTTATAAGTTAAGGCAGAGGTTAAACCAAGTGGCAGCAGATATGCTAGAATGTAGTCCAGATGAAGTGGTGATAAAGGCCCCTGACGTTTACTGTAAGAGTGATCCATCAAAGAGAATATCATGGAGAGACCTAGTTGAAGAATGCTTCTGGAGAGGAGTACCACTACAGGAAATAGGATACTATAGAGCGCCAAGAGCAATCTGGGATGACGAGACAGGACAAGGACAACCATACTTCACATACACTTACGTAGGAGCAATAGCAGAAGTAGAAGTAGACATAGAAACAGGGAAGGTAAGAGTGACAAAACTATATGGAGCATTCGACATAGGCAAAGTAATCAATAGAGTAGGACTAGAGCTCCATGCGGAAGGTGGAGCAATAATGTCAATGGGCTATGCACTAACGGAGGAGGTCAAATATGATGAGAATGGTCTTGTAATGAATCCCAACCTCTACGCATACTATGTACCAACAATACTTGACGTACCGGACTCAATAGAATATGAATTCATCGAAGCAGGATTCAAAAGAGGGCCATTTGGTGCTAAAGGCTTTGGAGAGCCATCAGTAGAGCCATGGCATCCAGCAATAGCAAACGCAATAGCCTATGCTCTCAAAGTAGATGTAAATGAAATACCAGCTACACCAGAGAGAATTTATAGATTACTTAAGAAAGCTGGTCTACTGAAAATATGAAAACACGTAATTCAATATTCCTATTTAGAATATACTCCATAATTTTTTAATAACACACTTCATGTTCCTTCAACTCTTAAATACCGAGTTTTAGTACCCAATCACTCTTACTGTTTAAAGTAATATTTAATTAAGATGCTCTGTATTAAATAATTCCATGGCACAGTACAAACCTTCCTTTTGGTTCAGAGTAGGTGTAGGACATGGTCATAAATGTTTCAGGACCTCAAATAGTTGTAGAGCCTCCAGGCCCTAAAGCGAAAGAGTGGATAGAGAAGGATAAACAGTTACTCTCAACATCATTAACGAGGACAGCCCCCCTTGTACCAGCAGAAACATGGTATGTATGGGTTAAAGATGTAGATGGAAACATATACCTTGACTTTGGCTCGGGCATTGCCGTTGTAAATGTCGGTCACCGCCACCCCAAGGTTGTAGAGGCAATAAAGAAGACAGTTGACATGCTAGATCATACTAATAGCTGTGACTTCTACCATTATCTTCAAGTAATGTACGCTGAAAGAATTACAAAGCTTACACCAGGAAACTTTAGGAAAAGAGTATTCTTTGGTAATAGTGGAACTGAGGCAGTAGAATGTGCTTTAAAGGCGGTAAAGTGGCATGCCCGTACAAGACCATACATTATAGGCTTTGTACCAGGATTCCATGGCAGAACTATGGGCTCCTTATCATTTACCACAACAAAGCTTACTGCCAGAAGAGGATTCTTCCCAATGATGCCAGGGGCAGTACATGTACCATTCCCAAACACTTATAGACCGCCATTCAAGGGTATAAAGGAGGATGAAGTAGTAGAGGCAGTATTATCATACATTGAAGACTACCTCTTCAAATATGTTGTACCACCAGATGAAGTAGCAGCGGTACTAATCGAACCAATACTTGGAGCTGGAGGAGTAGTTGTAGCTCCAGACGAATTCCTTCAAAAATTATATAAGATAACACGTGAGCACGGAATATACTTTATAGCCGATGAAGTACAAACAGGTTTCGCTAGAACAGGCAAAATGTGGGCTATAGAATATTCAGGTGTAGTACCTGATGTAATGACCGTATCTAAGGCTATAGCAAACGGCCTCCCTATGGGTGTATGTATTACGAGAGCGGAATTACTTGAATGGGATCCAGACTGTCATGAGAATACTCTAGGAGCAAACCCGATAGTTGTCTCGGCTGCACTAGCCGTACTAGATGTTATAGAGGAGGAGAGGCTTGCAGACAATGCTGCAAAGATGGGAGCATACTTAAGGAAAAGGCTAAGAGAACTCCAAGACAAATATGATCCAATAGGTGATGTGAGAGGTAGAGGATTAATGATAGGTGTGGAATTTGTAAAAGACAGTAGAACCAAGGAGCCTTATGTCAAGTTCAGAAACATAGTAATAGAGGAGGCATTTAAGAGAGGATTAATCATACTTGGTGCTGGCATATCAGCTTTAAGAATACAACCACCTTTAGTAATAAAGGAGGAGCAC
>Ga0190367_1000208_pt1 | contig 45537 bp, 48 predicted proteins | sample 4872181011_MG_FD_171838 | JGI IMG/M metagenome (GOLD analysis project Ga0190367, IMG submission 171838) | Hydrothermal vent microbial mat bacterial communities from Southern Trench, Guaymas Basin, Mexico - 4872-18-10-11_MG | ecosystem: Environmental > Aquatic > Marine > Hydrothermal vents >... | reverse complement strand
AAGATTAATGAATTATTCCCTGACATACCTAAACCTATATGGCCTCCACGCAATCCGAAAGCTATTAGAGAAGCAACTGAAGAAGCTTTAGAAAAAGTAGATATGTCGATGATTAAGCCTCATCATTCAGTTAACATCCTTGGATCTCATCACGGATTTACTATTCTAGGTGGAGAACCCTATGCAGAAATGCTAAAAACAATAAAGGATGTTATAGAGCGTAAAACAGGTGCTAAGAACATTAGACTAAAGGTAGGAGTCGGACTAAGACATAGAGAATCAGAAGAATACATTAAGAGATTTAAACTAGACGAATACTTCGAAGGAAAAGCCTATGGTATGTCACCTCTAGATCCAGGTATACCCATAGAAACCGAAATCGGAACATTCTATGGCATAAAAGCAGCATATGACGCAGATAAGATAGTACACGCGCATAATACTGACGTCAGAGAAGTTCACTTCCATAGACATGTAGATAGAGCATTTAAACCCTTCGGCATGTCATATGCAAGACTTGAAACAAGATCCGCTTACCATCATAACCTAGGACCTAGAGGAGCAAACTTCGTAGCCAGAGCTATATTCAATTCAAAATTCGTACAAGAAAAGTGGACATTTGCAGTATTCCTAAGAGCTTCACCCGTAGGCATCCTAGGCGTATATGCAGATAATGATCTGGATAGACTGGATCGAAGAATAACAATCGACAACTTAAGATATTATGGTAAGGTAATGAGGCTACTAAGTAAAATCGATGAATGTATAGTTGTATTAGACTATAGAACACCAATACCATACACATTTGCAGGAGGAGTAATCTTCGCCAACTTCACAGGTGCAAATATTGATCTATTCGATCTAGACAACCCATTACCACCGTACACATGGTACACAGAAGCATATTACGATGAGCAGGAAAGACCGCTAATACCAGAAGTACCACCAGTGAACCCAGCAATTAAAGCCATAGTAATTAACTATGCATGGGGAGGTTATCCAAGCGTATTCTGGGCTAAGAAATTCCCAGTAATAGTTGTTGGAAGAGAACAAGCCGATGTATATAACAGAGATCCACAAAACATTGAGTTCATGAAACATGCTGTAATTGCAGATGATCTTGAAACAGCTATGGAGTTTGCTTATAAAATAGCACAGACAGATAAAGTAATAATCTTCGATGGAGTATATGGAGCAATAAATGTAAGTAAATCATTAGCCGAATACCTAATTGAAAAAGCACCAGAAGTAGATGAAGAAGTAGAAAAGAAACTACTACCAAAGTGGCTCAAACAAAGAGGAATTCCACCGGAAGAAGCTTACAAATAAAATCAAATCTTTTTTGTAATTCATTCTTTAATTCATAATTCATATGTTATCATGTAAACCTTATATCATTATGTATTTAAACCATACTACTTAATATTAATACACGCTTAAGGCGATATTTATGGCTAGGAATATATATGAAGACATAAGAGATTTAATATTTAGAGATGTTATGAATAAAAGAGTTATTGCAATACTTAGAGTTGACGGAGATGGAATATTAGCAGGAATGGAAAGGCTGAAAAATAGAGCTAAAGAAATAGGCTTGAGGGTATTAAAAGCTCTTCCTTCAGGAGCTGAAGTAAGGAAAGGCGACATTATTGCAGTTATAGAAGGAAATCCTAAACAAATAGCTATTGCAGAAGATCTATTAATAGGAATTATAGCAAAAGCCTCGGGCGTAGCAACAGCGGCAAGAAAAGCTGTTGAACTTGCAAAAGGTAAAATAAGAGTTGTATGTGGAGCTTGGAAGAAAATGCCCATAGAAATTAAAGAATTGTTAAGAGAAGCTATCGCTATTGGAGGGGCAGGTATAAGGATAATCGATAAACCATTTGTATACCTTGATAAAAACTATGTAAGGATTTTCGGAGGAATTAAAAATACTTTAGAAGCCGTTAAGGGTATAGAGAATAGGCTCAAAGTCATACAAGTAAGAGGAGAAACTAAGGATATAGTAGAAGAGGCAATAGAAGCTGTAAGATATGGAGCTAATATAATAATGATTGATACGGGAGATCTTTCACATATCGAAAGAGTAAGCAAAGCCTTAAGAGAACGTGGATTAAGAAATAAGGTACTATTAGCATTTGGAGGTAATATAAAACTAGAGCATATACCTATTCTAGCTGAGAAAGATGTAGATATAATCGATGTTGGAAGAGAGATAATCGATGCACCGCTACTAGATATGAAGTTAGATGTTATAGTTGTTGAAAATAGTTCCCCAAAGAATTCATAAGGAATTCGGATTCATGATGAATGTTTCTCTTTATTTAAAGCTTCATCAATGCTTCCTTCACGATAGCCGTAGAGGTCTAAGGTGACAAAGATATAACCTAGCTCTCTTAATGCATTGTAAATCTTATCCATAACGTCTTCATTAAAGAATAATTTCCTCTCTTTTCTTCCAACTTCAATTCTAGCTATTATGCCATGATCTCTTACCCTTACAGTTCTTGCACCCACGTATTCTTTAATTATTTTTTCAGCTTCTTCAATTCTCCTTAATCTTTCAAGCGTTATCTTTTCACCATAAGGTATTCTTGTAGCTAAGCAAGGTGAAGAGGGTTGATTCCAATTAGGTAATCCTATTGACTTAGCTAATAACCTAATATTACTCTTTGACAATCCAGCCATTGCTAATGGACTCATAATTCCTAGTTCTTTCAAAGCCTTGATGCCAGGTCTATACTTCTTTAAATCATCAGCATTTGTAGCATCCATAATTACATATGATCTTAAATTCCTCTTGGCATACTCTATGATCTTGCTAAAGACCATCTTCTTACACAGGTAACATCTGTTAGGAGGATTACTCCATATCCTCGGGTCATTGATTTCTAGTCTTAATATAATGTGTTTGACGTTAATTGTTCTAGCTATGTTCTTTGACCATTCAATTTCATGCCTAGGTATAAAGGGCATGTCTATAGTTATTGCTGTAACTCTGTCATAGCCTAAAGTCCTAACAGCTATGGCCGTTAGAAGCGAGCTATCTACTCCTCCAGAAAAAGCTATTACTATATTATCCTTATCTATGTTCTTAAGTATATTAATTAGCTTTCTATACTTATCATTAACAGAGTTATACATATTTGACACTAGTACTGTCTTTTATTTAAGGGTAATTTAAGCTTTACTAGTATCTTCTAGCTACTTAATATGTTTCAAACTTAAGGTATTTCGACTATTTATTTAAATAAGTTTATTTATGAAGCTATGTAATTGTATAGCTGGGTTAGGACATGTTAAATTACGAAAAAATCTTAGTTATCGATGCTAGTATTGCTGGCATTTCAGGAGATATGTTCTTGGGCGCGCTAATCGATCTAGGTGCTAATAAAAAGAAAGTTATTAGCTTACGTGACTTCATATTAAGGTATGTTGAAGGAGTTAAAGATATAGACATTACAGTTAAAGACGTTAAACGTAGAGAATTTAGAGCTAAAAAAGTTATTATTAAAGCAGTTGACGAAAAGAAGTATAGGCACGGTAAAGAGGTAATAGACTCAATAGTGAATATAGTGAATGAATTAGACTTATCTAGCAAAGCTAAAGAATTTGCAATAAATACGGTTAAAACATTAGTTGGTGTTGAGGCTATGATTCATGGTGAATCAGTTGATGAAGTACATCTTCATGAAGCTGGATTAGCGGATACCATTGTGGATATTGTGGGAAGCGCTATAGCACTTGATGATCTTAAATTATTTAATGCAAAAATATACGTTACACCAGTGGCGGTAGGAGGGGGTAGAATAAAAATATCCCATGGGATTATAACAAGCCCAGCGCCTGCTACATTAGAAATATTAAAGAAAAGCAATATACATGTCATTGGAGGTCCTATAAAAGCAGAATTAACTACACCAACAGGAGCGTCACTACTTGTTAACTTGGTACACGAAGCAACACTCTACTACCCTCATTTACAAGTAGAACGAGTAGGATATGGTGCAGGAGATAAAGACTTTAAGGAAATTCCTAACATCCTAAGAGTGGTTTTAGGCAGTAAACATGAAGCACTAAAATATGAAGAAATAATGGTTATTGAAACAGATATAGATGATGTAACTGGTGAGGTAGTAGGATACTTAGTTGATAAGTTAATAGCTGAAGGAGCAAAAGACGTGAGCATAATTCCCATTTATAGAAAGAAGAATAGACCAGGCTATATGGTGAGAGTAATATCTGATTTAGAAAATTATCAACGATTAACTAGAATCATCATGCTTGAAACAGGTACTCTTGGAGTACGCTATCTACGCTATGCAAGACATATAGTTCCAATACGTGAGATAAAGCCAGTAAAGGTGGTTATTAATGGCAAAGAGTATGAAGTTAAAGTAAAGATTAGTAGAGATTATCAAGGAAACATAATAGGATTAAAACCCGAATATGATAGTATCAAAGAAGTAGCTCTAAAAGCGAACATTCCGTTGAGAAAAGTATCAGATTTAGTGTATGAGAAAATAAGCAAACTTAAGACTATATAGAGAAAAACGCTACTTTAATCCTTTAGACAACCTGATACAGCATAAATTAGGGACAAATGGGTCACAATACGTGATAATCTTTTGTTTGGTCTTTTTATTAAATAATCCCTATTAGTCAAAGCATTGTTATTGAATACCAGGTCAACATGTAAAGTTATGATGAGATCTTGCATCTAAATAACTCCTGTAACAACCAGAAGATTAGACATACCTACATAAAAAACAAATAATGCCAGCTCATTTTGCATAGAGTCAAAGTAATAGAATATATCTCTGTATTCACTAATAATATCTCACTTTCTTTAGTTCCTCTATTACATCCTCATCTGTTAAATCTCTCCAATTAATATATGCATCAGCAACAGCATAGAATGGACCTGATCTAGGATTTAGGCAAATTACTAGATTTACCTCCTTACAGAATTTTAGAGCAGATTCAAGGTGACATGTAGGCACCGCAACATACACTTTCTCAGCACCCTTACGTTTTAGAAAACCTATCGCAGCTCTCATAGTATAACCAGCCGCAATACCATCATCAACAACTATGATATTCGAGCCCCTTAAATTAGGATATGGTCTATTTCTTCTCAGGATTCTTTCCCTTGATTTAATTTCATCTAATTGTGCTTTAATGGCATTACGAATTTCTTCATCAGTTAAACCTAGGTATGATGCAAAAACTTCATCAACATAAACATTGCCGTCAGGATCGATAGCACCAAATCCTGCTTCTGGGTTCCAGGGAATAAGGAGTTTCCTACAGTTAACGAGATCTATATTTACGTTAAGTTCCTTAACAATTTGTACTGCAATGGGTATACCACCACGTGGAATAGCAAAAACGTAATTAGCGTCAGCACAGAATTCTTTACAGATTTTTGCAAGCTTTAAGCCTGCATCAATCCTATCTTCAAAAACCTGATATTTTCCCAAGAGGTCTTCATCGTATACTAAGCATTTATGTTTAATCAACCCCAATTGGACACCACCACTGGTTATTTCACTAACTATCTATGTATATTATTAAATTTTAGAATTAGCTTCTTAAAGAGTAAGCTAATCGATGTAATGTTGGGTTAGTTATATGTCTAAATGATCATAAAATTTAATAGCAAAGGTGATAAATTATTAAATGAAGGGATCCTATGTGAAAGTCAAAATATATGTTTTCGCCTTCCTAAGAGATAAACTTGGATGGAAGGAGAAAGTCATTGAGCTTCCAGGAGATGAGGCAGCACTATACGATATTATTACAAAAATACCTGAACTAAGCAAATATGTATTAAAAGGTAATAATGTAAGTGAAGATTTCTTAATCCTCATTAACGGACTAAACGTAAAATTCACTGGAGGTGCAAAAACTATAGTCAAGGATGGCGATGAAATAGCTATATTTCCTCCAGGAGGCGGAGGAGCCTAAGCTCAATTTAAGTCTCGCCACCTACGTTATTCCATCATAATTCGTCCTATGGGGCATTTCTTATTGGAAACTAATAAGCTGATAATATAATGTACATTATGAGCATCAAAGGAGGGATGATTCAAGGATTATAAGACTCTATGGTAATGAACTTGAATTCTACTGAATGCCATTAGATAGGCTTATAAATAAGTCCACAAAGTTTTTAATATAATGCATATCTATACTACCAGAGCTTCTGCGCCACTACACTTAGATGTATTTTCAGACTTTGAAGCCTTTAGGTGCTTAAAGGTGTATGATAGGTACTTATCTATACTTAAGGATATAGAATATTGTGCTAAGCCTGGCGCGTATGTATTAGTTAGAATAGATATTAATTCTCCTATTGATGTAAAGAGCAAGTGTATAATTGATGATTATAGATTCAAGGCTCACGCTAAGACTATAAAGTATTTGGTAGATAATAATGTAAGGACAGTAATTATATCACATCAAGGTAGGCCTGGCAGAGAAGACTTTACATCACTTGAAATACATCAAAAGATCTTAGAAAAATACGTTGGAGTTCCAGTGAAATTCATAGATGATGTAATGGGCCCTGCTGCACGAAAAGCTATTAAGGAGTTAAAGCCTGGTGAGGTATTATTACTTGATAATGTGAGATTTGTTAGCGAAGAAGTCATTGAAAGGAGGATAGAGGTTCAAGCTAAGACATATATTGTTAAAAGACTTGCTCCATTATTTGATTATTTCATATTCGATGCTTTTGCAACAGCTCATAGATCGCAACCTACGGTAGTTGGATTTCCGCTAGTATTGCCTAGTTGTATAGGCTTAGTTATGAAGCAGGAATTGGAATCTCTATCAAAATTAAAAGAGCGTAGAGGTGAAGGTGTAGTTCTTGTAGTTGGAGGAGCCAAAGTTCCTGAAACCATTAGGGCAGTTGAGGAAATACTTGGATTAAATATGGTCGATAAAGTTTTGGTTGGAGGTTTTATTGGTGCAGTGTTTATCGCTGCTAAATACGGCTATATAACTTCGGCGTTAAGGGAAATGCTGGAAAAGTATGGACTGATATCATATGTGGATTATGCTAAGAGGATACTATCAAAATATGATGAAAGAATTAAAATACCAATAGATGTAGCGGTAGATATTAATAATTCACGTGTAGATGTAGATATATACTCAATTAATAGTACAATAATGGACATAGGATCAACAACTATAAGAGTCTTCTTAGAAGATATAAAGTCTTCGGCATCTGTTATAGTAAGCGGTCCGTTAGGATACATAGAGGATGATAAATTTATATCAGGGACAGGAACTATACTCAAAGAAGCATTAAATTTAAACAAGTACACCATCGTAAGTGGAGGTCATACGATAGCTGCAGCACGTAAATTAAATTTGATAGACAAAATATCACATATATCAACTGGTGGTAGAGCCTTCCTTGAGGCTCTAATTTCTCCAAACCTCCCTGCCTTGAAAGCTCTCGAAATTTCAACTAAAAAGTTTTGGGTGAAATAATGGTTTATGTAGGAGTAGTAGGTTATGGAACTATAGGTAAAAGAATAGCAGATGCTATTCTAAAACAAGATGATATGAAATTAGTTGGTATAGCCAAAACTAAACCAGACTATGAAGCATATATTGCCACATCTAAGGGAATGAATATATACACTATACCTAATAAAATCAAGTTATTTGAAGAAAAAGGTATTAAGGTGAAAGGTGTAATCGAAGACCTTGTTACTAAGTGTGATGTAATTATAGATGCAACACCAGCTAGTATTGGAATGAGGAACAAAGATCAATATTACTTGAAATATAATACAAAAGTTATATTTCAAGGTGGAGAAAAGGCTGAAGTCGCAGACGTAAGCTTTGTTGCACAAGCAAATTATGAAGAAGCTATAGGTAAAAGATTCATTAGAGTAGTCAGCTGCAATACCACAGGTATTTCAAGAATAGTAGCTGCATTCAGAGATAATGGACTGGAAATAGATAAGATAAGGGTGTTCATTATCAGGCGAGGAGCAGATCCTAAGGAATCTGGTAAAGGCCCCATAAATGACATATTACTAAATCCACCAACTTTGCCAAGTCACCATGCATTTGATGTTAAAACTGTTATCCCGAATATAGATATACTGACAATGGCTATAGCCGTACCCGAAACATTAATGCATCTGCATATGGTTTACATAATGTTTAAGAAACCCATTAGTAGAGAACATGTAATGGACATTTTATATAAAACGCCTAGGATTATAACTTTAAGAGCAGATATGGGATTTAAGTCGATAGCTCAAGTAGTGGAATGGGCTAGGGATATCGGGAGAACTAGGTATGATGTTCCAGAAAACATTATATTTGAAGAATCAGTAACAGTGCAAGACAAAGAGCTTTTCTTATTTATGGCTATACATCAAGAGTCAATAGTAGTACCCGAAAATATAGATGCCATAAGAGCATCATTAAATATGCTACCTAAATGGAGTTCAATAAGGAAAACAGATGCATCTCTAGGACTTGTTCAAGAGGGAAAGAAATATGGTTAATAAAGAAAATGGGGTAGAAGAACCTAGCTATACATTAGCATATAGGTTCAAGAAAATATTAGTACCAATAATACCTCAACCTCATGCGCAACAAGCAATAGATGTAGCTATAGATTTAGCACAAAGATATGGCTCCCACATAACATTTCTATACGTTGCTAAATCACGTGATGATCCATTAATAAAGGAAATCAAGAATATGCTAAAAAAGGTAGATGAAATAGGCATTGAGTACGTATTTAAAACAAGGGTAATGGAAAAGGGAGAAACTCCTTCGAGTGAAATAATAAAAGAATTAAGTGAAGAAAGATACGACTTAGTCATTATGAGTACTAGAGGATATTATGGTGTAGCAGCATTAATCTACGAAAGTACTTCAATTACAGTAGCAATTGCAGCAAATACTAGCGTATTAATATTAAGATAGTTAGGCAATGATTCGAGGGGTGTAAGTATATTGATGATAAAAAAGGATTTTATTAACTTAAAGGTAAACGATTTATGATGGTAGCAGACCTTCTTCCTCTAACCTGCTAGCTAACCACTTTAGACCTAATCTCTCTAATGTTTTCCTTGTTGGTCTACCGTCCTTCCATCCACGTACCTTATAGTATTCATCTAGCATTTCTTCTAATCTAACTACATGACCTTTAGCCGGCCCTTCCGGCATTGGTTCTTCTAATAGTCTCTTTGGTAATGTATCATATGCTCTACCGTCACCAAATGATAATATATTGAATACTCTTTCAGCATTCCATATCATTTCTCCAATTTTCATTAGATCATCTGTTGTATAATTCCATCCCGTTGCAGCTGATAATAGTGCTGCAAAGTCTTCTACGAAGAATGCAAATGTCACAAACTTACATAGTACTAAGCTGTCAACTATAGCAAATCCATCTTGGAAGTCTTTTAGTAGCTTGGCCTTGTTCTTTGTTGTAAATCTATCAACTAATTCTGGTACTCCCAGTACTTCCGGTGCAATCAGATATGCTCTTAGGTGGCATCCTCCACGATTACTTGTCGCATATCCGAGACCATGTCCTTGAGCTCCTCTTGGATCATATGCTGGTAGTTCTTGTCCTCGTACGACCATTGCTACTTCCGGAGCACCATACTTTTCAGCTAATCTCTTAGCTCCTTCAGCCAAGTCGTCTCCAATGCCTGATCTATATGCTGTTCTCCAGGTTAATTCTACGATTGCTTCAGGGCTACCCCATTCAACTCTTAATCCACGTAGCCTCTCCTTAGGTATTTTACCAAGCTCTGCAAGCTCCATGAGAGTGCCAATTACATGTCCCATGCTTATGGTGTCTAATCCTAGTTCGTTACATAGGAAGTTTGCTTTTGCTATAGCTTCTAGGTTGTCAACTCCACACTGTGCTCCAAAAGCCCAAATGGTTTCATATTCTGGTCCTCCTCCTTCACCTGTCCATGGGGGTGTTGTTATTCTTGTCCATCTAGCACAGCCTATTGGGCAACCCCAACATACTTCCTTTCTAGCTTCTTCCTTTACCAATATTGTTTCTGCTAACTTCTCTCCACTAATCTTATCAGCTGTTGGGAATACCCCTGTCTTAAAGTTTCTTGTTGGGAATATTCCATGCTTATTAATAATGTTCACTAATACTGCTGTACCATAAGTTGGTAATCCCTGTGATGTAACTGGGCTCTTCCTTATCTTTTCCATAGCTGCTCTAACAGCTTCACGGAATTTATCGGGATCAGCAACTTCTATTTTCTTATGACCTCTGACAGCTATTGCCTTAAGCTTCTTTGAGCCCATAACAGCTCCATGACCGCCTCTACCAGCTGCCCTATTCTTATCGTTGATAATACATGCAAATCTTACTAAATTCTCGCCGGCAGGACCGATACATGCAACCTTAATTTTCTCTGCCTCATCCTTACCTATAACCGGCGTCATTTCTTCAATAATCATATCAGTAGTTGTATGTGTGTCTTTACCCCATAAGTGCCTAGCATCTCTGAGTTCAGCCTTCCCATCATAAATCCATAGATATACAGGCTTTTCAGCAGCACCCTCAATTATTATAGCATCATATCCTGCAAACTTTAATTCAGGTCCAAACTTACCTCCACTATGACTATCATGGATTGTATTTGTTAAAGGAGATTTTGTAACCGAACACCATCTACCACTTGAAGGAGCTGCTGTACCAGTTAATGGACCTGTAAGTATGAGTAATTTATTGGCAGGGCTAAAGGGATTTATTTTTGGATCAACTTCCTTAAGCATTAAGTATACTCCTAGTCCTCTACCACCAATCCATTTCTTTAGAACTTCTTCAGGTAATACCTCTTCTTTAACCCTCTCCTCCCACAGATTAACACGCAGAATCTTACCCATATAGCCTCCAGGCACAGAACTCACCTAGATTAAGATACATGAATGCGGTCTTAAGTGTTACTGTAATCCCCTTATTTCAAAGATATTAATGTAATATAAGAAGTTAACCGATATATATGGCTGTATATATCGATAATATAATGTTATTAAAGCTTACTAATTAAAACATTAAGGATAGTAGGTGTCAGCTTTGACCAAGCTAAAATTAGATGAATGGGAAGTAAAGTTAATACCATTCTCTAAGCCTAAGGAGGCAGTCATTGAGTTAACCATGCAATGTAATCTTAAATGCATACATTGCTATAGAAATACATGTAATGAACCCTTTGGCTCTATGAATGAGAAGACATACACTAAGATTCTATTAGAGTTAAAGGAGAATGATGTTAAGAAGATTTGGATATATGGTTGGGGAGAACCATTTCTTCACCCTAGAATCCTAGACTTTATGGAAATAGCTAAAAATTATGGATTTTATGTAGCCATAAATACTAATGGTACATTAATAGACGATGATATAGCAGAATTCCTCGTAAAGCAGGGTATTGATGAAATAGCTATATCAATTGATTCAGCGTTTCCAGAAAAGTACGAGAAAATAAGAATTGGTGGAAAGCTAATTGAAGTCTATAATAACATTACGAGAATAGTGTCAGCAAAAAGGAGGCATGATAGTCTTAAACCTAAACTAGGTGTTGTATACACCGTAAACTCCGATAATTTATATGATATCTTTGTTTTAGCAGATCAGCTGTCTCGAATGAAAGTAGCTTATATTCTTATTTCGAACCTAATTCCTACATCTAAGGATATGGCTAAAACAGTATGTTACTATAATGTGTTGTCAAAGGAGGTAATTAATAAAATAAGATACATGGCATTTATTAAAGGATATGGGCAGTTTATTTCAATAGTATTACCAGAGTTCACCTTAAGGACTCAAAGAATGTGTCCATTCATTGAAAATAAAGCTGTATTCATTAGATGGGATGGAGGAGTGACTCCCTGTTTATACTATGCACATAATCAAAAGACATACATCGATGGAATTGAAAGACATATAAAGGCAGTAATCTTTGGAAACATAAATAACGAATCATTAATTAACATATGGAGAAGTAGAGAATTCACTGAATTTAGGTTCAGAACTAAAGTGCAGTATTATCCATCATGTTTTGATTGCATATGGCTTGAATGGTGTGATTTAACTAGAAGTAATGAGTTAGATTGTTGGGGTAATTCACCTACTTGCGCTCATTGTCCTTTTGCAAGAAGAATAGCGCAGTGTCCGCTCTAATTAGTTCAGTAATTAATAGTTAACTTATTTCAATGACCAAACTTTAATATACATAGGTGTGGTTGGTGTTTGTATGTCCTTTAGAATGGAGATATGGTTCAAATGAAATAAAGATGATATTCAAGAACATGTACAAATATTATGTTAAAGTAGAAATAGCATTATTATATGGATTATCAAAGTCTAAGATAATACCAATAGACATTAACATTAAAGAACTTGAGGAAAAGGTAAAAGCTATTGATCCGTCTAAGGTTCATATAATAGAGAAAAAGACGGGACATGAAGTAGACGCTTTGGTACAATTACTAAGCAATGCTTTAGGAAGTTATGGTTCATATGTGCATTTAGGTGCTACAAGTAATGATATAATTGATACGGCTTGGGCTCTAATGTTGAGAGATGCTTTACAAATTATTAAAAATAAGTTGAAGAAGATAATAAGAACATTAATCAATATGTCGATTAAATATAAAGATACACTAATGATAGGTAGAACTCATGGTCAACACGCCCTCCCCATAACTTTAGGGTTTAAGCTTGCTAATTACGTATATGAATTAACTAGGAGTCTAGAGAGAATAATGGACGTTGAAAGGAGACTTATCAGAGGAAAGATAAGTGGAGCTGTTGGCACAATGGCTGCTTGGGGAAATAAAGGTATTCTTGTAGAGAAATACACATTAACATACCTTAACCTAGATCCCCACATAATATCAACCCAAGTAGCTCCACGAGATGGATTTGCAGAACTCATATGCTCATTAGCCATTCTCGCCTCTCAATTAGATAGATTCGCCATTGAAATCAGAGAGCTCATGAGACCTGAAATACATGAATTAATAGAAGGTATTCCCGTAACTGTTGGCTCTAGTACCATGCCTCACAAAAAGAACCCCATTCTTTCCGAGAAAATATCAGGTCTCGCTAAGGTGATGAGATCGTTAACCATAACTGCTCTTGAAAATATACCCCTATGGCATGAAAGAGATTTAACTAATAGTAGTTCAGAGAGAATAGTAATACCTCATGCGATCTTAATTACAGATGAAATACTAGAATGCACAATTAAATTATTACATAACTTAATTATAGATGAAAAATCCATGAGAAGAAACCTTGAACTACTTAATGGAATGATACTAAGTGAAGCATTAATGATTAAGCTCGTTGAAAGAGGTTTACCTAGACTCAAAGCACATAGATACTTAATAGACCTCGTAAAGAAATGTCTTAATGAAGGGATATCATTTAAAGAACTTGTATTAAATGATGAATTTATATTAAAATATCTTTCCAAAAAAGAGATTGAAGCTTTATTAAAACCTGAAAACTATCTTGGAGAGTATAAGAAGCTAATAGACAGGGCTATTCGATATGCAGAAGAAGCTCTAAGGAAGTCTAGTTGTTATTAGTTCTTCCTCTTCACCATATAATCCCATTTTCTTTAATATTCCTCTAGCTGCAAGAACCCCTGTTGCTGCTGCAACATTAATTCCTCTAGATAGACCTGCACCATCACCTGCTACAAATAAGTTATCTATGTTGGTTTCCATATATCTATTAACCTTTACCTTAACGCTATAGTACTTAATTTCAGGTGCATAAAGAAGTGTTTGAGGTGAAGCAAGTCCAGGTATTATATCGTCTAATCTATGTATTGCTTCTATAAGATCTTCTACAATTCTGTAAGGTAGGGCCATACCTATATCTCCTGGTGTAACGTTTCTTAATGTAGGTTCTACTGTGCTTCGTTCAATTCTAGACCATGTACTTCTTCGACCTGACTCTAAGTCACCAAATCTTTGTATTAATGGTTTGCCTCCTCCAAGCTTTGTCGCTAGCATGGCAATGCTTTTACCATAGGCAATAGTATCTTCTAGAGGATCTGTAAGCTTAACTGTAACCAGTAAAGCAAAATTGGTATTTTTCGATTTTATAGTCGTATACGTTTCACCATTAACTCCGACGGTTCCATCCTCATAATATTCCTCTATAACGAATCCGTGAGGATTCGTACAGAAGGTTCTAACCTTATCATCATATGCCTTAGTATATAGAATGATCTTTGGATCCATAATTATACTAGTTATGGGTTCCATGACATAGGCAGGAATTTCAACTCTAATACCCATGTCTAGAGGTCCTGGTTCTATTACCATACCTAGTCTTTTTGCTTCACGTGATAGCCAAGCTGCCCCCCCTCTTCCTGGAGCAAGAACTAAATATTTACAAGTATATTCTCCTCTTGTAGTTCTTACTTTAAATCCTTGTTGTTGAAGATTAATATGTTCAGCTTTAGTGTTATCGATTATGTGAACACCATGCTTTTCAAGAAACTTAGTTATATTTCCTATGACCTTAATTGCATTATCTGTACCTATATGTCTTTGAATTGTAGGAATGAACTTTGCACCAATTTTTGCAGCAGCTCTTTCAAGCTCTCCTACGGCTTCTGGTTCTGGTTTAAAGACCCTATCCTTTGGTGCACCAAACTTTATGAATAGCTCATCTATATAGTATATTAGTTCTTCTGCTTCATCCCAACTTCCAAGAAGTTTATCAAGATCTCCTCCTATATCAGGTCTAAGGTTAATTATACCACTACTTAATGTTCCTGCACCGCCAATACCGTAAAGTATATTACATGGATTACATTTAGAGCACTCCTGTCTAAGTAGCTTTCTTACGGATAAGAACATAGGACATCTACGTAATTCCGCTCTTAAACCTCTATCGATGACTGCAATACGTAATTGCCTAGTAGATTTAAGGATAAGTTCTATAGCTGTAAAGAGTCCTGCAGGACCCGCACCAATTATTATGACATCATATTCTCTTGTGATTTTACATCCACCTCACTTATTGTCTTAAGCCTAACTCGTTTCTTCTATCAACCATACATAATACTTCCTCGCCGGTGCCTATCAATGTTATTGGTACTTTAAGTTCTTCTTCTAAGTATTCTATCCATTTCCTAGCTTCTAAGGGTAGTTTATCCCATTCCCTTGTACATTTAGCCTCAGGATATAGTATATCAATTTTGGTTATCGCTATTTGTGTAGCAGAGTTAACCATAATAGCTCTTTTAGCTAAGTTTACATTAAATGGTGCTACACGTCTAATCCTACCGGTAACTGTAGCTCTCTCTATCCAACCCCTACGTTTAGCTTCATTAAGTGATAATTCGTTGGGTAAAGGCCCACCGCCAACTCTTGTCATGTATGCTTTAAACACGATGATCACATCATCAATTTTCTTAGGTCCTATTCCAACTTCGCTTGCAAATGCACAAGCTGTTGTATCTCTACTAGTGACATAGGGATATGTTCCATGGTAAAGGCTCAAATAAAAACCTTGAGTACCTTCAATTAAAACGTATTCCCCTTTATCAATAGCTTCGTTAACTTCTAATGGAACATCAATTAACATATCCTTAAGTTGTGTATAATCCCTGGCAAGTTTAAGCCTTCTTAGAACTCTATCGGCCATAGCAGCTCCAACGCCTTGGAGTGTTGAGCCTATCTTACCTTTTAATAGAGCATCACGTCGTTCGAACTCTGTATGCTCAGAGGTTATAATCCCAGTATTATAATCAATATATAATCTACCTTTAGTGCCAGTAGTCTCTATTTCATTAAAGAGTACATCAAGTCTAATAAGAGCGCCGGGTGCTACCATGAGCTTTGTAGTAGGATTAATAAATGCAGAAGGAACTATCCTAAGCTTCCATGTTTTATTTTTATAAACAACTGTATGACCAGCATTAATAGCACCACAACGCACAGCAATACTAGGCTTATCTCTTAGTCCAAGGAATCCCACAACTTTACCCTTACCTTCATCACCGAAGAAGCCACCAACAACTATAGTTAAAGTCACAATTACCCCACTTTCAGAGATTAAAACCCATTTATAAGTATTAATCATAAATAATCTACTTCACTTACGGCTTACTACCTTAGACTGCATTACAGTAAGACTTATAATGCTGTATTACATAGATTACACTGGCTGACATGTATGAGTAGGGAAGAGAAGAAGACAATAACCATTAGAGGAATAGATAAATCCCTGTATGAACAAATAGCTAAAATAGCTAGAGATAGTGGTAAAACCATAGGCGAAGTAATTAATGAAGCTATGAGATGCTTCCTTTCACTTACATTAGCTACGGTGAAGGCTGGAAGTAAAATTGCAGAGAGCATCATGGCTGTAGGAAGGGCATTTAGTGAAGGAATAAAAGAAGGTATGGAAAACGTATGTGAAGTATCAGGAGTTGAAGAATTAAGTATAAATAAGGAGGATTTGGAGTCAATAGAGGAACCATTAGTCTTCAAAAATATTAAAAAGCTAAAATTTAGCGATGATATACCTTATGATCTATTCGATAAAAAAGTATATAGCATCATATACTGTGATGAAGTAATAGTTCCCCCTACATATCCTAAACTAAAAGTAGTCAAGAAATGTCGTTTGGTTAAGAGAATTATTACAGCTAAAAAATAAGGTAATTCATTAAGTAGAGTTTAAACTTAAATATCGCTATTTTTATATCGTAACATATCTTATACTAGTAGGAACTACATATTAGGGGGAAGGTTAATGCAGGATGTACGCATAAGAAAGTTAGCAGATCTCATTGTCAAATACTCCGTCGAGGTAAAGAAAGGGGAAGAAGTATTAATAATATCGACGTTTGAGGCACTACCTTTAGTTAGGGAGTTGTATAGAGCTATACTTGAAGCTGGCGGCTATCCTATGACCAGATTCTATGATGAAACACTTGATGAGGTATTCTTCAAATATGCTAATGAAGAGCAATTAAAACACGTCTCAGCTATAGAGAAATACATCCAAGAAAAAATTAATGTTAGAATATCAATACTTTCATCAACACATACTAAGCATCTAAGTAGTATAGACCCTAATAAAATAAAAATAAGGAGAGCTGCACAAAGAGAATTAACTGAAATATTTATGCGAAGAAGCGCATCAGGAGAGTTAAAGTGGGTTGTAGTACCTTATCCTACTAAGGCGCTAGCTCAAGAAGCTGGACTAAGCTATATCGATTTCGAAGACTTTGTGTATAGGGCATGTAAAATTTATGAAGAAGACCCTGTAGCAGCTTGGAAAAAACAAGGAAAGGAGCAAGAAAAGCTCATTGAATTGTTAAGTAAGGTTTCTGAAATAAGAATTGTTGATGAAAAGACTGACCTCACGTTAAGAGTTGATGGTAGGACTTGGATTAATGATGATGGCCATAAAAATATGCCTGGTGGCGAAATTTTTACAGCACCGATAGAGGATAGCGTTGAAGGTTATATAACGTTCACATACCCGGCTGTGTGGAGAGGTATCGAGGTTGAAGGTGTAAGATTGAAGTTTAAGAAGGGTAAGGTAATTGAAGCACTAGCTACTAAGGGCGAGGAACATTTAAAGAAAATCCTTGAAACAGATGAAGGAGCTAAACATGTTGGAGAATTCGCTTTCGGCTTAAACTACGATATTAATAGGTTTACAAAGATAATATTATTTGATGAAAAAATAGGAGGTACATTGCATTTAGCTTTAGGAGCAGCATACCCTGAAACAGGAGGTAAAAACAAATCAGCAATACATTGGGATATGATAAAGGATTTAAGAAAAGCAAAAGTGTACGGTGATGGAGACTTAATCCTTGAAAATGGCAGGTTCATTATAACTCAATTTTCTTCTTTCTCTTAAAAACCCCGCTAGTATTTTTACAGTCTATAATACATCATTATTAAAATTTACTTTAAGACTGTCAATAAGAATGTAGCACCGACTATAGAGGTTAAAATACAAGCCATTACAGCTGGATAAGGATCTCCTGGAATTAACATAGAATAGAGGAAACCAATAATAGGATTAGCTATGCTAAGTCCTAGAACCCTAACTACTCTGACAAGAGCGATAACCCTACCTCTCATATCAATTGATGTATGATCTCCTACATATGCTTGGATAGCTGAACCACTTACAACAATCGATGCCTGCTCAATGGTCATTAATACTAAGAGTGATAAAGGATCTCTTCTAACGTAGAGTAATGTATATGCGAAAAACATTAATAAGAATGGTATTGCAGCTAAGTATTTTCTAGGATATAAGTCTAGGAAAGGTAAGATAAATATTAAGGCTATTGTAGAAAATAACATCGACATAGATATGTAAGCCCCATAAGATAATCTGTTAATGCCTAAGTACTCTTCAGCAAATATTATACCATAAGTTTCAAGAAATACCATAGGGTATGGTATAATGAAAATACAGCATATCAATAACATCTTTATATTAGTAGGTAGCTCGGCGGCGAGCTTAATGATATTCCTATAGCTACCGATTACTGCTTTAAAACCAGGTAAACTAGTAGCTGTAGTTTCAGGAAGTGTTTCTTTAAGTAGCTTCAATCTTATGAAAGCAGCTATAAGACCTATACACCCATCGATTACGTACGCTAATCGTATACCATTCACTCCATAGATTTCGCTTAAATATCCACCTATAGGAGGAAAGAAAAACCATGGAATATTAGGTATTAAAAACGAGAATACAAGTCCTCGTGCTCTAACTTGGGGAGGCAAGCTGTCAATCAATACTACAGCAAGAGCTGGTGTATAGAAATGGAATAGGCTATCTATAAACCATATTATTAATAATGTTTTCCAGTCAGGTACTATTGCATATATGAAACTAAAGGAAACTATTACAAATGTGAAAGGAACTATTATCTTTCTTCTTCCAAGCTTATCAGTTAAATATCCTCCAGGAATTAATGCTATGGTCGTTGCTATTAAGCCCATCATCCTAACTAATGATACTTCGAAATCACCTGCTCCGAGCATTTTAATATATCGTGAAAATAGCGGTGATACAAGTGCGTGTCCTATACCAAATAATATCCATGTTAAAGTTAAAACAGCAACATTACCTTTTACTAAGTACCTTAAACATGATAGTTCACTTCTTATTCTCTCTGAAATACCCTCAACCATATCAATAATCCTTACTAACTTATTGCAATTATTCAAATATTTACTATGAATAAATAAGCCTTATGAACATACTAATGTGTTTATAATAATAAATACAATAATTCGTTGAAAAAGTGAAACTTATAACTGTTCTTCCAGAAGTTAAGAGTAACCCTCGGTGGTGAGAAATGAATCTTAAAGAAGTATTAAGTTATGACAAAGATCCTGAGCTTATAATGGGTGATGTAATTAGGGTCTTAGTATTGTGTAAAGGTAAGTTGTGGTTAAGTGAAGTAATCATGGAAGTAGCTGGTTTTAGAAGAACTTTAGGGGAAGATCCTCCAAAAGCTGATGATATTAAGGAAGCTGTAAGAAGGCTTGCTAAGGATAACTTAGTCAAAGTTTCCAGAAGATTAAGGGCCGATCTATCAAAATCTAGAGGTATAGCTGACTATATAGTTGAGCTTAACGTTCCGCCTTATATGATATGGAATATAAGTGATAATAGATTGAATAGGTACATAGTTATCAGGAATGAGGTATTTAGAAGAGCTTTGAAGAGAGATTAAACCAGAGTTATTCTTTCCCAGCGGCTAGTTATTTCTTTAACAGTTCTCGTATTTCTTTCAATTTTATCTTCAATTATGGCTATAAGTTCATCCATATGCTTTCTCACTATATGAAGATAAAGTCCTCTAGCAGTAAATCCCCCTATACCACAGAAGGCGCATTTATAGGAATATCCGTTGTATATGAACAGTGGTAGATCTTCTTCTATATGCCTAAATAGTCCTACGAATTGTGTATAATTTTTATAATCTTCTCTTGAACCAAATATCTTTCTTCTAAGCATTAATTTAGCTATATCTGATAATTCTCGATATGTAAATAACATATTCCTCTACCTCTGAATACATAGGGGATCGTTAGGTATAAGTTATTGGGAAAGTGAATTCACCATTCCCACATGTATCCCCCAAGTCGAAGTCAAGCAGTTTATGGAGTAACACTTTTTAAATTCCTATTTTAGCTTATTACCGTATTACCGGTATTAACTTATGGTATTATTTAATAACCGCATTTGGGGATAAAGTTTTTAATAATTCATAAAAACTTTACTCAGCCATACCCGCATTCTTCTCTTTTCTTCGCTTCCATACGGAATAGTTTATGAAAATAGTCCTGCTTACTTCAAGTATAAAAGCATAGTAAAAGCTTTTATCTACTTGGTCTAGATCATCCATTCCAGTTGTAGGTAACATTACTGCATCTATGAAGTCCTTAACCTTTAATACTATTTCCTTGAGTATGATGCATTGTTGCCTAACAAACTCCTCTAACTCCTTCTTAGTCTCTAGGTCTAACTCTAGGGTCATTAACTTTTACCTCCTTTGTCTCTACATTTTCTGTATATTAAATAAATAATCTAGCGGTCACTAGGATGGGAGATCTAGAGGGTAAGATGCTTAGTGAATTTAGTAATACTTTTTAAATAAAATAGTATTTAAAAAGAACTTTATTTAATTTAGCCTTTAGCTACTCCTATAGGTCTTAATCTTGCTACAAGTCTAGCTATTTTGACTTTATCTGCTACAAAGGCTACTCTATCTACGTCTTTATATGCTCCAGGTGCTTCTTCTGATATAACACGTCTAGTTGCTGCTCTTAGATATACTCCCATTTTTGATAGTTGTTCTACAACAGTTCCTGGCCTAAACTGTCTTGTTGCTGCTTCACGAGACATCCATCTTCCAGCACCGTGGGGAGCACTATACCATGTTCTTAATCCTTCTTTTATACCTACCATTACATAGCTTGCTGTGCCCATAGATCCTGGTATTAATACTACTTGGCCAATGCTTCTATGATCTTTAGGTATTTCTGGGTGACCTGGTGGAAATGCTCTAGTAGCTCCTTTACGGTGGACTATCAGCTTTACTCTCTTATTGTTAACTACATGTTCTTCTATTTTTGCTATATTGTGTGCTACATCATATATTATGTGTAGATCTAATTGATCAGGGTCTTTATGTAGTACTTGTTTGAAGCTTTCTCTAACCCAGTGTGTTATGAGCTGTCTGTTCGTCCATGCATAGTTTGCTGCAGCGCTCATTGCGGCGAAGTAGTCTTGAGCTTCTCTTGTACTCCATGGAACACTCGCTAATTCTCTGTCTGGAGGTCTTATACCATACCTTCTCATAGCCCTCTCCATTACTAATAGGTAGTCACTTGCAACTTGATGACCTAGACCACGTGAACCTGTATGTACCATTACTGTTACCTGACCTTCATATTCTATGCCAAGGGCTTTTGCAATTTCAGGGTTGTAAATTTTATCAACAACCTGTATTTCTAAGAAGTGGTTACCGCTTCCTAATGTTCCTAGCTGTGGAGCTCCCCTTTGTTTAGCCCTATGAGATACTTTTGATGAATCAGCAGTTTTCATTGAACCCCTTTCCTCTATATGATCAAGGTCATCAGGCCATCCGAATCCTCGTGCAACAGCCCATTCACACCCCTCATCAAGTACTCTATCAAGTTCATTAATGCTTAACCTTAACTTACCAGTACTACCAACACCGCTTGGCACGTTTCTAAATATTGTATCTACAAGTGCTTTTAGATGAGGCTTAATATCATCATATGTTAGGTTGGTTCTTAATAATCTAACACCACAATTAATATCGTAGCCTACTCCCCCAGGGCTAATTACACCATCCTCTTCAATGCTCATTGCCGCAACTCCACCAATGGGGAATCCGTAGCCTTGATGTCCATCCGGCATTACATATGATGCTACTTGGATTCCTGGAAGACAAGCTACATTAGCGGCTTGTTCTAAAGTTCTATCCTCTCTCATTTTCTTAAGTAAATAATCATCAGCAAAGATTACTGCCGGAACCTTCATACCTCTTTTTGCTTCCTTATCAATGATCCATTCGTATCTATCGACTTGTTTAAGCCTGATTACCACTACATTACACCCACAAATTCAGTGTTTATTCGGGTTTTAGGATATTTTTGTGCTAGCAGTACAAAAATTAACGCTTCGCCTTTTCATGTTCAAGAGCGATTAATCCCACTTCACTTAATTTTCTTATAACTATTGAGACTATGTTTTCTGCGTCTTGACGATTAATGTTTAGATTATTTTCAACTATTGATACTATATCGCTTACCGAGGATTCGCCGTTACATAAACTCCATACGTAATAAGCTATGGGTGATAACATGTATACGGGTTCGTTTTCTCCTCCTAAACCAACTACGTAGTTTTCATTATAAACTCCTAGTACTGTACCCTTCTTTACCGGTATTGCATCCTTTAACTCCTTTGACATAATTAACGCCTCCAAGATCTAGGTTTTCTTGATCTAGATGGTGGTCTTCTCTTGCTTGGACCCTCAGCTTTCGGTGATGCTGCTGGGATAGAAGATTCGTCAGGAAACTCTATGCTCTCTTCAGTAATTTTACCCCTACTACCAACGTTTAATTGAACTAGTCCTTTAAATGATGTAACCCATGCTCCGTTAATCCTAATTACTTGACCCGTCTTGACTTTACCTGCATGTCTACCCCATAAAACTAACTTAATTCTACCAGAATCATCTCCAACAACTGCTTCACTTATAGTTCTTAGTCCTGCACGAGTTTGTATAACACGTGGTTGTCCTGCTTCTAAAACTCTAACAATGATGTTCACATTCTCCATTCCAGGCTTTAGACCTATTACCTTTATATTTTTAGGGGAACTCATTCTATTTCTACTCGCGTATTTTGGTTGCCTACAACTCTACTGGAAGCTTAATAAATTTTCCCCTTCCCTTGAACTGTGAATTGGTGACACATAGGAGTGATGTGATATAGTATTGAGTTAGAAATTAAATTTAATTAACTCTAAAACAATTAAATGAATGGTGTTAGTATTTGCGGAATCCTAAATTCGTACTGATAGCTCTTGGTGGAAATGCTTTTCAGTCTAAGAATGATAAAGGCACAGTTGAAGATTATTGGAGAAATGCATATAGAGCTGCAAAAGCCATTGTTAAGATAATTAAAGAAGGTTATAAGGTCGTATTAACTCACGGTAATGGACCTCAAGTTGGTAATATTCTTGAATGGATGGAGGCTTTAAGAGATAAAATACCTCCCATGAGCATGGATATAGCAAATGCTATGACTCAAGGATGGTTAGGTTATCTATTAATGCAGGCTATAGGAAATGAGTTAGTTAGAGAAGGTGTAAGGCATGTTAAAGGTGTTGTAGCAATAACAAATCAAGTAATTGTTGATGCTAATGACCCTGCATTTCAGAGTCCAACAAAATATATTGGGCCTTATTATACCAAGGAAGAGGCAAAAAAGCTAACGAAAGAGAAAGGATGGTTCATGAAGCCCGACCCTAGAGGAGGTTGGCGAAGGGTAGTCCCATCACCTGATCCTAAAGATAATGTTGAGAAATGGGCTGTTAAAGCATTAGTTGATGCGGGATGGATTGTTGTTGCAAGTGGCGGGGGAGGCATACCTGTGGTAAGGGAACCTAATGGTACTTTAAGAGGTGTTGAAGCAGTAATAGACAAGGACTTAGCAGCAGAAAGATTAGCAACGGCCTTAGGCGTAGGACTATTTGTAATATTAACTGATGTAGATAAAGTATATCTAAACTATGGAACTCCTAGTGCAAAACCCTTAGATGTAGTGACCACTTCAGAAGCAGAGAAATATTATAAGGAAGGACACTTTAAACCAGGATCAATGGGACCCAAGGTATTAGCAGCAATTAGATTCGTTAGAAATGGAGGACTTGAAGCAAGGATAGGACACTTATACCATGCATATGATGTTGTTACGGGAAAATCTGGGACAAGAATAGTACCAGGCTAATTATCATTAAATAATGATATTGTGTGAATCAAGCACTTAAAGGCTTAATATACCTAGTTCTCTATTTAAGCATTCTAAAACTAAGGTTTATTTACCTCCTTGTATAGTATGGTGTGCTGGGGATCAACCTTTGTGGAACTACGTATAGATCCTTGGGGTCAGGAGACGATAAAAGAGTATGAAAAATTATTTGAATACTTTGGTATAAGACCATTTAAAGAAGTCCTACCCCTAATAGATAAACCTCATTACTATATGACTAGAGGGGTAATCTTCGGTCATAGGGATTTTGATAAATTCTGGAGGCTATATAAAGACAATAAGAAGGTTGCAATCCTTACAGGACTTATGCCTAGCGGTAAATTCCATATGGGGCATAAGATGGTTATCGACCAGCTAGTTTACTATCAAAACCTTGGCATAGACGTATACGTAGTTATTGCTGATGCTGAAGCATATGCCGTAAGAAAAATACCGAGAAAGGAGGTAATAGAAATAGGTATTAATGAATATGTAGCTAACGCCATAGCTCTAGGATTAGATCCTAAGAAGACTGTATTTTATTTCCAGACTAATCAAGACCCGAGATACTATAGATTAATACAAATGATTTCAAGAAAAATTACACTTAATGAACTTGAAGCTATCTATGGCGAATTAGAGCCTAGCAAAATAATATCAGTTTTAACGCAGGTCATAGATGTAACATTTCTTACACATAAACAATTTGGAGGATACGAATGTATACTTGTTCCTGTAGGAGCTGACCAAGATCCTCACCTTAGACTTGCACGTGATGTAGCTGAAAGATTTAGTGAACTAGGATTAAAACCTCCTGCATCAACATATCATAGATTTATGACAGGACTTGATGGAGGTAAAATGAGTAGCTCTAGACCTGAATCTGCAATATTCCTAACAGATTCAATAAAAGAGGCCAAACACAAAGTATTCAAGGCTCTTACTGGTGGTAGAGCAACAGCTGAAGAGCAAAGAAGGCTTGGAGGTCAACCTGAAAAGTGTACTGTCTTTGAATTATACGCGTATCACTTAATACAAAATGATAATGAATTAAAGAAGTTATATGATTCATGCAAACTTGGTTCAATGTTGTGTGGTGAATGTAAGCGAAGAGCTGCAGAACTATTAATTAAATGGCTTAAAGATCATCAAGAAAAGCTGGCTAAGGCAAGAGAGATAGCTAAATCATTACAACTTGAACCGGATTTCTAATGTCTAGTAATGCTTCTAATAAGCTTATAGAATTCCTTAACATTTAACATACTATTTATCCTTAAGACATAGTCCTGAAGGAGCTGATCAGCAAGATCACTTGGCATTTTAGCCTTCTTCAACCATTTTTTAAATTTTCGTATCCAAAGAGATCTCCTAATTGAAAACAGTATCTTTATCTTCAAGTACATAGTTAATAACATTACAAGAAGGTAAACAAGCTTGAGAGTTACAATAAGATATGTGGTAATTAATCTTACTCTCATATTCTAGCCTTAGGCTACTATGAAAAAATAAGTAGTTAACCTATCTTTTTCTTTCAACAAATTTATCAATTAATTGTTGAATTACATTACCTACGATCATTCTTTGTTCATAATATTTTCGTGTAAGCTCATTTATTAGTTCATCTGGTAGTCCTTCCTCCTTTAGTTTTTTATAAAACATAGCTACATCTTTACCGACAGCATCACCAGAAACTGTTGCTAGTAGAGCATCCAAAAGCTCTCTTAGTGGACCTGTTAATTCTTTTAGAAATGCTGTTATTGATGAGAGAACTTCTCTTAGTTCTTCTGCTTCGCTTGAAGCTTCACCATACATTTAGCTCCACCTTGAAGATAATTAATATTTTACTTAAATTTTATTTCTGTTAATTACTTTACGAGGGTTTTTCACTATTTAAGTCTATTACCACTTCAGATATATCAGCACTATAATCAGCTACTCTCCTTAAACTTTCAATTATTGTTCTTAAGGCTACTATAGCTCTAGGATCAGGTTTAAGCTCTACTATTTTTCTTAGAATCTTATATTCTATACCTCTAACAATAGCGACCTTATCTATCACATTGTGGGCTAATATAGGGTTAGACTTAAATAGTGCATTTAGAGATTCGTTGAATAAGCTGTGAGCTATATCACCCATTTTGATGACCTCCTCAACTATATTATTCCCTGGTACTCGGACATGATTTTCAATAGTAATTGCTAGAATTCGTCCAATAGAAGCTGCATGATCGCCTATTCTCTCAATACTTTTTGCAACTGCTCTAAGCAATGTAGCTGTTAATAAATCTTCGACACCTATCTCACTTGGTAAAGCTAATCCAAGCATAACGGCATTTATTTGCCTAGATAGAAATAGGTAAAATTTATCAACAACATTATCTCTCTCAATGATATCTAATAGTAATTGTTTTTGCGGATTTACAATATTCGGTAAGACGTCTTCAAGCATATTACTTGCAGTTCGTGCCATTCTTTGTAGGGCTTGTCTAACAGGTAAAGATCTGTAATCTGTAAGTACTTGGATAACGCATTCTGTAGCAGATTCTTCGACTATTTCAACTCCTATCATTCTCTTCATAACCGTATCTTTTAAGGCTCTTCTATGGACTTCAGTATTTTCGTCAAATATTATCCTGATAATATTAAATCCTCCAAGATACCTAGAAATAAATTCTCTTACACAAGCTCCGGGACTAATTGACCTAGAAATTCTTATAGTAGTTTCAAGAAGAGGGGGCTTAATGACTTTAGCTGGAATCACTTTAAGAGTGTTATCGGGCAACATGTAAATATGTACTTCATCACCTTGCTTAAGATTAACTATTTTAACCCATTCCTTAGGTAAGGAAACCGTAAGTGTTGATCCGCCAGTTAATTGTACTCTTCTTGTGAATTTAACAGGACCTAGAGCCACTTGAATCCCTAGGTTTTTATAGGTTTTTACTGGATTTTAACTTTATAAAACTATATATGAATCTTCACATGCAGTATGTAGACTATATAGGACAATTATAATCTAATTATATTCCTACTATTAATGTTTTATTCTCGTTATTGAAGCTTTTACTGCACCTGCAGAACAGCTAGTCATTACCTTAAGCTTTGACTTTGCTTTTTCATAGTTAGGGTCCTTGTAGTGAATGTGCTTTTCTCCATCAACTTCAATTATACCTGCACAGCTATAGTTAAATTCATGCTTGGCATATATGGAGGTATTTATGGGAACAGTTATTTTAATGTTCGTAGATCCTGCCACGCTTTCGAGGTCTATTATAGACTCTCCTTGAAATTCTCCAAAATCTATTCTACCTTTTAATGATCCTGCCTTGCTTCTTGCGTGGATCTTGCAAGTACCTATATCCTTTAACTCTATTAAACTGCTACCTGCTGTAACGCTTATATTTATTAGATTTATGTCTCCCTCCCCATGAAGTTTAAGAGACCCTGCTTCAACATTAACTTCTACTTCTTTTAATGTATTAATAGGTAATTCCAGCTGCATTTTACATGCATTACCTCTTACTATTAAAGTCTTAACGTTATCTATTCTCTTCACCTCATAATTCCATGAACATTCTCTCAAGCTCTTTCCTGACCTCCATATAGTTATCTTAGGTTCTTTTACTTTACTAGAGAGTATAATATTAAACCCGCCAGCTTTACCATGAAATATTAGTCGCTTACTATCGTCAATGTCTATCTTCCCGGAATGTAGGATTTCCATTTCTTTATGAAGCTCAGGCGGTAGAATAGCGCTAACTATTGAGGGTACTATTGAGGAGACCGTGGATGTTATAATTGATATTAGTCCTCCTACCTTACCAGAAATTACTCTGGATAATTCTTCTTCAAAAGGGTGTTTTTCTTTTTGCTTCAACTTATCTAAAGTCGATATAGCACCTATATCATGCGACTTAAGCTCAATTATATCTATTAAATCCCTCGGAGCATAGATTACTACTACATCTTCAATTCCTTCAACGATTTCATCAAACAATTCGCGAGGAACATCAGATTCTATAATAACTCTAACAATATTAGAAATATATAGTTTCGTTCTTGATTCTTTCAACTTCTCTAATAAACTTTTAGTTATTGTGAAGGAAATTCTATCACTAATTACCTTCTTTGCCCATTCTTTTTCTTTCTTCTTAACTTCTTCTACCTTACCTTTGAGGATTTTTAGTACATCATATGCTTTCCAACCCAGTTGCGTAAGTTGATATTCACCCCTCTCATTCTTCTCAACAAGGCCCTTAAGATTTCTTAAATGAAAACCAAAGGTTCCAGAATCACTAATGCCAACTCTATCCATAAGCTCCTTATAACTTAAACTACCCTCTTTAGCTAATTCTTCAATAACTCTTCTCCTAATTGGATGTGCTAATGCCCTAATTACTTTATCTAGATCCTCAAGATCTTTAACATTATTTCTTGCTCCCAATACACTTCCCGCATAAATATTAAGCTGCTACACATTAATTAATACTATGTGAAAGGATATTAGTCGTTAATGTGTGGAGAATACTCCATATATAATCATTATATGGTTAAGTAATCGTTATATATAGCTAAAGCAGTACATATCCATGTGGAAAATTTGAAGGTCAGCGTTTATGAATTTAGAGATTTAATAAGATCTTACGGTATAGTCGAATTAACTGATAAGGAGTACAAAGCACTAATAGAGATACTAGGTAGAAACTCAAAGAATATAGTAAATGAGTTTAGGAAGATTTTTGGAGATATAAAATGCTTTAAAATCGGCAGGGGCTTAATGATCTATGAAGAAAAACCATACGATATGGTTTATATCATGATAGAACTTACTAACGGGGATCAATACGTATTTGAAGTATACCCTAACTCTATGACCATTGCTTCAAATACCAAAGCACAACAATTATTCAGAACAATATACATATTTGCCAAGACTTTTATAGGTGATGTATTAGAAAAACCAAAAAGCATGCTTATAGGGTTGCTTTAACTAGACTTTTATTTTGAAAATGTATTGTGTTCTAGGTGCGAGAAGAGATGCATGAATGGGCCCTTGCTGAGGCTGTTATAGAAACAGTCCTTAACTATGCTAAAAAGAACAGGGCACGAAGGATATTGAGTGTAAAGGTTAAAGTGGGTAAACTTCAATCCATAGATATGGAAATTTTTAAATACGCTATTTCAGAACTTGCTAAGACAAGTCTTCTCAAGGATACGCATTTTGAATTTATAGAGGAAGACGCTTTATTTAAATGTAATCTATGTGGCCATGAGTGGAAATTAAATGAAATCAAAATAGATAAAGATACTCTTGAATCTATTCATTTCCTACCAGAGGTAGCACATGTATTCATAAAGTGCCCTAAATGTGGTAGCCCCGATTACAATATTATTAAAGGACGTGGAGTATTTATTGAGAGCATCAATATAGAGGTTGACAATCATGGATCCTAGGGTAGCAATAATCAATAAAAGGCTAACAGAAGTAAAGAGGGTATTAGCCATAGGAAGCGGTAAAGGAGGTGTAGGTAAAAGCCTAATAGCAACATGTTTATCACTAATTCTATCAAGGAAAGGCTACAAAGTAGGTTTAATGGACTTAGATTTCAACTGTCCGTCATGTCATGTAATCCTAGGTGTAGATGTAAATAACATAAAGCCTATGGAAGAGAAAGGAGTTATACCTCCTAAAATCTATGGAGTAAAGTTTATGAGCATAGCATATTATGTAGGTGATAATCCAGTACCATTGCGAGGTCATGAAATAAGTAATGCCATTAAAGAATTATTTACTATTACGAGATGGAATAATATTGATTATCTATTAATAGACTTACCTCCAGGAACAAGCGATGAACTACTTGATGTACTAGAGCTTATTAAAAATGTAAATATCGTAGCCGTAACAACACCCCATATAACATCGATTAAAGCTGTTGAAAAATTCATAAGAATAACAAACTGGCTTAATAAGAAGGTAATCGGAATTATAGAGAATATGGGTCAAAATCTAAGACCCAGAGCTAACAGGTTAACCAAAGAACTAAGTATTCCACTTCTAGGGGTAATACCCTACATACCAGATGTAGAGAATTCCATTGGAAACCCCATAAAGCTACTATCATCCGTTTTCGCAAAGTATTTAGAGGGGATCGCAGAGAAAATACTCAGCAGGCTTGATCACTGAATATTATATACTACATCAGAAGATCATGATGATGAGGATATCAACTTAAAAAGCCCCCAGTACTCTACTACTCAAACAATAAATGGTGTAAAGTGCTGTGAAAACGAAAATAATCAGGAAGGTGTTAGCCGGGATTTAAAGTTGAAAGTACTCATACTCTCCGATATCCATGGAAATTTAGATGCACTAAAGGCTGTGTTATCGCATGCAAATAGATGGGATGAAATATTCGTTCTAGGTGATCTAGTTGATTATGGCCCTGAACCCCATCATGTAATTGATGTAATTAAGGAGCTAAAGCCAAAGATAATAGTTAGAGGAAACCATGATCACGCCGTGGCATTTAATACTGACTGTAGGTGTATGCATGAGGTCCACGAATTAAGTATCTATACTAGGAAGAACATTACAATGAAAGTACTGTCACGAAATCAAATTAAATGGCTTGCAAGCCTACCTGTAAGGACGAGAATAGATTTGGGAAATCTAATGTTCTACATAGTTCATGGGGCACCATCCGATCCGCTCTATGGCTACATAAAGCCCAAGATCAGCGATGATGAATTAAGAAATGTAATAACAAACTCTATAAGCTTATTTAATCAGGATAAAACTTCTGGAGTTGTACTAATAGGGCATACGCACATACCATTTTATAGAGAAGTATCTAAAATCAAAGTATTCAATCCAGGAAGTATAGGTCAACCAAGAGATGGTGATGCTAGAGCTTCCTATGGAATATTAGACTTAGAGAAAAAGATATTTAAAATACATAAAGTTGAATATCCTATCGAGAAGACTATTAGGAAATTAGAATCCTTGAAGCTTGACAAGAACTACCTAAATAAGCTAAAAAGGATACTCTTGACGGGTATAGTATAATAATTACGCTTCTTCGGTAGCGTATTCCTGATCTAATCCTGTATGTCTAATGATATCAGTTACACCTTCGAATTCTTTCATGTTGACCCTAATTTCAAGGGGTGTTCTAAACCATACATCTCTTTGAGGGAATGGTATCTCTATACCCTCTTCGGTTAATGCTTTCTTTATCCTCCAAAGTATATCAGTATATGCTTCAAGCCATAACCTACTAGGAACCCATACATAAACCTCAATATTAACTCCACTATCACCAAGCTCTTTTACATATACTATAGGTTTAGGCTCAACGAGTACCAAAGGATGCTCAGTTATAACTCTTCTAATTACTTCACATGCACGTTGTACATCTTCTCTATAAGAAATCGATGCTATGAAGGTAAGTCTTCTAGCTACATGTTTAGAATAATTCATTATCTTAGCTGTAAAGACCTTTTCGTTAGGCAGCCTGACATGAACACCATCCAATGTTTTTATTCGTGTCGAGAGAAGTGATATCTCTATTACATAACCTAAAGTATTATCTACTTCAATAAAGTCGCCAATACTAAATGGTTTATCCCAGTAGAGAAATAGTCCAGCAAATAGATTAGCTATAATGGTTTGCGTTGCAAAGCCGAGAATGATACCTATAATTCCACCAGCAAGTGCTATTCCTGATATATCAATACCTGCACTACTAATTGCTAATAATATTACTATAGTTGATAGTGCATAGAATACTATTTTTTCAATAGCCTTTAACGTAGTATATTCCATTACCTTTATTAAAGTTCTTCTCATTAATAGCCTTATCAGGTAAGCCAATGAAATACCTGCTGTGATAAAAATTATCATCCAGAATATTTGAAGCCAGTTTATCGACATTAAAGCCGTTATAGTTTGATTAACTACTCTTTCAAGAAAACTTTCATTCAATATTATACACCCCATTTCATTAAAGTTCCATGTAGAGTAAGATAAGATTTAGTAAATCTAAACATAGGCGGTCTTTGAGCCTCTATTACAGCTGTTTTAAAAGGTGTAGAATATATCACCTTTGCATGTCTTCTTGAGGTGACTACTATTTCTAAGGCCTGTGCATAAGCATTATGAGGAGGATCATAATATAGCTTAAGGTGTTTGCAATCTATTAGTATTTTTGATAGAGTAATCCAATAGGTACTCCTATTGCTGATAGTAATTCTAACTAATGCTTCGGTAAAGGGTTTAGTTCTAGGTTCTTGTGAGTAAAACCTAGTTCTATGGTATCTAGCAAGATGACCTCCTTCTAATGGTCCATACAAAGTGTACTTTATCTTTCCCTCAGTAAATATATCAATAAGTGTTATGGCCTCATTGTACTCCTCTACATATACTGCTATATCTACTGGAATTGTGATATAGCCTTCAATTATATCTCCCGGTGCTAAAGATACGGGATTCTCAATAATTACTAGTATGTGTCTAGTCATACATATAGGTAATAATATTGGATGAACAGGGTTTATGTGTAATCTAATTCCACCGCTAATTACCTTGTTTAAAACTGTTTCACCTTTACTTTTACTCGTTCTACTGTATTCTACAATACCTGAACGCTTATTGTATTTAGTATTAACTATATATGATGGAGTTTCAATAGCTAAATCATTAGTAATGTCATAGATACCGTACACTTTATACACCATAATCAATAATAACTGCTTTTATATGAAGAATAGGTTATAAAATTCCCGTCTAATGCACCATCAATAGCATATACTTAATTAAGACAAGGTATTTTATTGGTTAATTGTTTAATCATAAGTATGTCGTCTTCATATGCTCGAGCAGCTCTTATTAAAATATCTAGTAAAAGCCAATTACACTGCTCTGCTATTTCACTCCAATGATATATCTTATATCCTAATGATTTAAAGAGTTTTTGAACTCGTATGTTATCTGACTTAGTTGTTGCAATTATTAAATCAGCTTGTCTACGGCTAAGGTATCTTTCACTTTCAGTTACAAGTAATTTCCCCAACCCCCTACCTTGCCATTCTCTCTTTATGCCAAGATAATATATTACACCAATTCTTAATCCCATTTTCTTAACTAAATATGATTGTGAAAAACCTACAATTCTATTATTTACCTCTAACACTATAATCCTCGTCTTATACAGACTACACCATATATAATAGTAGTCAAAGTAATTAAAGACCTCTCTTGCAATTTCAAGAACTTCATTAAAATCTTTATCATTAGCATATCTAACTTTAATGCTCTCTTTTATCATAATACTCTAAGAAATTAATATACCTAGCAGTCTAAAATATTCCTTACTCTATAAGCATAAACGTGAACAATACTATTAATTACCAGTTTATACTTACTAATAATTAGGGCTTAGGTATGAAGGGGCCTGTAGTTAAGACAGGAGTATCACTTCCAAAGAAATTAGCTGAAGAATTAGATAATATTGTAAAGAAAATGGGATTACCAAGTAGATCTCATGCGATAGCTGAAGCTGTGCTAAGGTACATCTCTGATTATTCATGGATGACTGAAAGCGAAGGAGTGGTTGCTGGAATAATCGGCATACTGTATGAACATGATAGGCCTGCTTCTTCTAAGTTAACAAGCGTTCAACACAACTTTCTCGACATAATCAAGACATCCGTACATATGCACTTAGATGAGCATAGATGCTTAGAGCTCATCATCGTTCAAGGACAATTAGTCAAGGTAAAAGAATTAGTTAAAAATCTTGAAAGCATTCAAGGAGTACTATTAACTAGAAGCATTATAGTAAAGCTTTAGAATCAATGTACTTAACTAAGCTCTCAAAAAATTGAGATATTTTAGAGTCAAGATCACCATGAAGCTTCGGAATTAACTCCATGAGCTTATATATGTACCGTCCTATGTCACTAGGTATACGGTTAATGTATTCATTTATTAGATTGTTAATGTAATTTCCTAAGCCTGTATTAATCAAAGGTATTGCTGATGCTAGTGGTTTTAGATGTATAAGTGCATTTACTATCACATTATGTACATAGCCTTCTACATGCTCTTCCTCTTTAAGCATATATTCATGATATTTTACTTGACTTTTAATAAAACCTAGTTTAGTTAAATTTAGTGTTACCTCATAGTCTTTTATTGCAACCGATGCTAGGTAAGTAGCTAGCCAGGCATCATTCAATGTTATCTTATTGTTATTAACAAGCCTATATAAAATTAATGGTAAAGATATGATATAGTACCTTACATCGCCATGAATGATACTATGCATTGCTTCATGTTCAATAATACCCCTACTTACATCTTCATTTAAATTATTTAAACTTTTTAATGAAAAGAAAAGCCTAGGAATGCCAGACCATGCATCATGGTAAGCCATGAAGCCTTTACTATAAACTCTAACTCCTCTAGACATAGCATCGAGTTCTATAAATGCATTTAAAGATACGTCATCTTCAAATATATGTAACTCTATAATTAATGGTATATTTAACCTAGCTGATTTAGCTTTATTATATACCCTGAGAATGATGTTTTTAATACGCTTTACATCACGTTCATCTACGTGACCGTGAGTTTTCAATACTATCTTTGACATTTGCATTACTCCTCTCTAATAATTTACTTAATGCATGTTTTAATAGCTCATCTACACCAATACCTTTTAAAGCGCTAATTTTAAAGATGGTATCAAAGCCTATCTTATTTAATTCGTTTATGACCTTATTAATCTTATTTTTGTCAGCATCATCTATTTTATTTATTGCAACTATAATTTCTTTATCAAATGAACCCATTATATCCTTGAGGACATTTATTTGTTCATCGACGGTATAGTAACTATTAATTGAGACATCAAATAAGTAAATTATTATTCCTTTAACATGTTTTAAAGCCATTATAGCTTGTAGTTCTATAGGATTTCTTTCACTTAAGGGTCTATCAAGTAGACCTGGCGTATCTATAGCTTGAATGAGCTCATGCCCTACCCTTATATGTCCCAATATCAAATTCTTCGTAGTAAATGGGTATGAAGCTATTTCTGTTTTTGCAGTTGAAATTCTTTTTACCAAAGTTGATTTACCTACTTGAGGCATACCAGCTACAATTATTGTAGGTTTTTCAGGGTCAATTGATGGAATTCTCTTAAGCTTAACAATATTTTCTGCTAGAAAATCAATGTATTTCCTATTCCTCTTTAGAACAGACATCATTCTACCTACTCCTTGTTTGCGAAGACTCCTTATTTCCCAAGGATCTTCAGCTACCTTAATTAAGTTCAAGTACTCTCTATATATCTTATCAATTAATTTAATAGCTCTAGCTAACCTTACTACCGCCTTTTTATAATTATCATAACCTATGAGTACGTCGAGTAAGTCTTTATAAAATGGATGTACTTTATCAATGTATGGAAGTTTCTCTACAATATTTCTAATACTTGATATTAGTATCTCATATACTAAGTTAAGCTTCTTGATCTCTTTATCCTTTAACTTAACGTTCTTTCGTCTTAAGCTTTCTACAAGCTTTCTATACCTTAATGTAACTCTATTTACGATATTTTCATATCGTGGAACTGTTGGTATTCTCTCAAAGGGTGATATCATGATGTTATATTACCCCCTCTCTACCTTATCCCTTGTTTTATAGAATGTTATATTGGATTATAAAGTAACATTTTTCACTTAGTTACTATATGTTATCTTGAAAATGAGCACCTCTACAGAATACTCTAGTCTAGAAGAGATGATAAAAAGGGCTATTAAATTATTAGAAGAGGTCAAGAAAAATCTCATAGGATTAATACTTAATGGTAAAGCAGCGAATCAACTTAGTGATGTACTTCAATTATTGTATGAAGCGAGAAGATACATTAATGAAGATAGTGGAATGCAGTACATAATATACATAATACTTGATAGGTTGAATATGCTAGTCCAGTATGTTAAAGCAGTTGAAATTAGATGTTTTTATTTAGGCTCGAAGAGGATATATAGTAGTGCAAAATATATTGAGGGTCATTTAAATGAAGTATTAAATTATTTAAAACAATTATATACTGTAATTAAGTAGGTACTTCTAGTTCTACAAGGAGCCGTAGATCCTGTATTAAACCTATGATATTCTTTAGTTTTTCTGAAAGCCCTATAGGATTTTTAGATAAGGACTCTAATTCATTAATTTCCTTTTCTACTGTTGAAAGAAGTTTCATTAGTCTTAATGAAATTCTCCTATTCCTCAATTTATTTATTATCTTGGTTATTTTCTTCTTTGCTTTCTTAATGTCATGTAGGGCGTCATTTAGGTACATATTACACATCATATCAGGCGTTACGGGCATACCATGAACTGCTGTAATTAATGTTACGTTCATTATAAATGATCTTCTTTTCTCTCTATCTCGTACGAAGTTTATTGCCACCTGAATTTTAGTTAATGCTAATTGAAGAGTCCAAGCTACATCTTTTAATTCTTGATGTAATGGTTTTCGTCTAAACATGGCCTTGTTCCTTCCCCAAATTTATATATGGTTTCGTCTAGTTAATTTCTTTCTGTTATCATCTTGAAACTATATTACAGTACCCACGTCCTTTACTTAAGTAGCTAGGCTAGGATATATCATGTTAATAATGAGAATACATATATGTAAATAAGGTGGTAGCAGTATTGTTAGATGATAAAAGGTATAGAGCAGAGCTTAAACATGTCAGAGTAATTGAGAAGATTACTGAAGCTTCAAATATAGTATCGCTAATTCTTAAACCATTTCATAAGCTTAAGTATGAGCCTATGCCGCCTCAATTTATAATGTTATGGGTTCCTGGAGTAGAAGAGGTACCATTAAGTATTGCTGACTATGATAATGGTCTTATTAGAGTAACTATTGGTGATAGAGGGCCTACAACCCATAAACTAGTTCATGAAATTAATGTTGGTGATATACTTGGATTTAGAGGTCCCTTTGGTAAGCCTATGTCCCTAAATAAAAGTAAGTACCTTTTAATTGCAGGAGGCTTAGGTGCTCCTCCAATACTATTTACTCTTAAAACATTATTAAGGAAGGGAGTTAAGGACCTAGTTTTCGTTATTGGTGCTAGGACTAAAAATATGCTTCTTTACGTTAATGAAGTTAAAAATCTTGGGATTGATACGTATGTAGCAACAGATGATGGTAGTATGGGTTTTAAGGGTCAAGTAACAGATCTCTTAGATCATATAATTAAATTTTATAAAGGTTATGAGATCATAGCTTGTGGTCCTCCTGAAATGCTAAAAACTCTTTCACTTAAATTATATAAATGGGGTTTTCTTAATTCAAAGATCATAGCTGAGGCTATAGTTAAATGCTGTATTGGCGTTTGCGGTAGCTGTATACTAGGAAACGGTCTTTTATTTTGTACTGATGGTCCTTGGTTTACTGTTAAAGACTATGTAGAACGGATTCTCAAATATAATTAAGCTAGGGGTATAGGTCATGGCAGCAGTTAATTTAGGAGTAATTGTAGCTAATATTAAAATGAGTAATCCATTAGTAAAAGGCTCTGGCGTCCTTGATGACACCCCTCTTCTTCTTGAAAAAGTATTTACTGAGGGCGATCCAGGAGCTGTCGTAACTAAAAGCATTACAGTTAAACCAAGAAAAGGATACGATCCGCCAATCTTAGTACCATTACCTACAGGTGGTTACATTAATGCAGTTGGCTTAGCAAATCCAGGAATGGAAGCCATTCCCAATCTTGTAGCTAATGCTAGGAAACTAGGCAAACCAGTAATAGTAAGTATTGCAGGAAGTAGCGAAGAGGAATTCACTAAAGTAGCCATAATAGCTGAAGAGAGTGGAGCCTCTGGCGTAGAATTAAATCTTAGCTGCCCTCATGTAAAGGGCATGGGTTTAGACATTGGAATGAGTCCTAAACTAACATTTAATGTGGTATCAGCTGTTGCTTCAGTAATTAGAATTCCAGTTATAGTTAAGGTAGGAGTAGCAGATAACATATTAGAAGTTGTAGGTAAAGCACTTGAAGCAGGGGCGGACGGCATTACTGCGATAAATACTATTAAGGCAATGTATATTGACGTATATACGTTTAAACCAGTACTAACAGCAAAGTTTGGAGGACTCTCAGGACCTCCAATACATCCCATAGCTGTAAGAGTAGTTTATACAATATATAACGAATACGATGTTGATATAATGGGATGTGGTGGAGTATATGATTGGAGAACAGCAATAGAACTCGCTCTTGCAGGAGCTAAGGCTATACAAATAGTATCAGCCATAGCTGATAAAGGTATAAGTGTATTTAAAGAAATATTAAATGGGATTAAAGAATACATGGAATTCATGGGCTTCAAAGAATGGAAGGAAATAGTAGGCTTAGCACATAAGAGATGAAAGCTTCTACCTGTTGTGAATTAACTAGTCTTCTAAACTAATTACGGCAGGTTAGTCTACCTACCTTCACAACAAATGGGATCTAGGTGAGTTTAATGTTTAATAAGAATATGGAAATCTATATTCAATGGTTAAGTTACTTTCTTGCCTGTTTTTCTAATAATGCATAGAAGAACCCTATAGTATTGTGCTTATGTGGCCATGCCCTCATAGTTCCTTTCAAGAATCCAGAACTGTAAGGAGAGTTCAACTCAACTAATTTCATTTCTCTATGTTCTTGTAATAACTTTTGAATAAGATCTTCATTTTCCTCCTTGAACATACTACAAGTACAATATAATATTCTTCCTCCAGGTTTTACTAATTTAACAGCTGTTTCTAGCATCATATACTGTATTCTTGCTAATTCAGGTATCTTTTCTGGCCTAATTCTCCATCTCAGTTCAGGATTTTTAGCTATAGTTCCATCAGAAGAACAGGGAGGATCTAAAAGTACTTTATCAGCTATTTCCTCTCCTAGGATTTTAGGTGCTTCAGCATTATCCTCTTCATATATTTTAACAATACTTATACCACACCGTTTAAGCAATTGCCTCATTCTCTTAAGTCTTCGCTTATCTATGTCAAAGGCATGTATTATACCCTTGTTTTTCATTATTTCTGCTAGGTGTGTTGTTTTTCCTCCAGGAGCAGCACACATATCAACAACAACTTCACTAGGCTGAGGGTTAAGAAGGAGTGCTGCTGCAGCTGAAGCTTCCTCCTGAATAATAATTTTACCATTCTTATATAGTGGTGACTTATCAAAATCATAAGGACCTTTAAATTTTATAACGACAGGCACTCTTGGACTTATAATAGGCTTTATACCTTCTCTTTTTAATTCTTCCATAACTTCATCTACACTTGCTTTTAATGTATTTACTCTTACACTAATCAGCGGCTTTTTATTTAGAGCCTTGAAAAGTTCATTTGCATCATCTGGGCCAAGAATTTTCCTCATTCTCTCAATAAACCATCTTGGGAGCATATATTTAAATTCGAGCTCTTCAACTTCATCTTTAGGCTCAAACTTGTATTCTTTAATTTTATCTATTATTTTCCAATAATACATGCCAACATATGGATGAGTAGTATTTGATAGAAGTGATGCAACTTTCCATCTAATAGCTTTCATTACTGGAGCAGGTACTTCATGAAATACTATTAACTCTACAGCAACTCTGAGAGCTGCTCTTAACCATGGATCTAGAATCAAGGGATTTTCAATGTTGATTATTTGTGAGATTATTTTATCTAAAATCCCCTGTCGCTTCATTATACTATAAAATAGAGCTGTTAGCATTCTATCTCTATCGGTGCCTAAGATGCCATGTTTCTTAAATACCTCTCTTTTAGCATGTTGGCTAGGTTTAACTTCTTCAGCTAACTTAACAGCTTCAACCAATATTGCTAGATCACTAAACTTCATTATATTTAAGTGCATACCCTGAGCCCTAGGATTAATATACGACGTATCTTATTTTGGCTTTAAAAACGTTAATTATCAATATCGATTGCGCCAAATATTATTAACTTTAATACTCTATTTAATTAAATAAAGACCAAGGAGCTTAAATTATACGTAACTACGGTGGAAATATACATAAATTTGTTTATATACTTTTAAACTTAGAGCAATGAAGAAGTGAACCGGCGCTGAAATATGACGAAAACCGAGCGCTACTGAGCACATATAGATGATAAACCATGACCAATAATGTTTATGTAAAATTAAAAGAATATGTAGAATCCCTAGAATTAAGAAGACTAAGTGAATTTAGAGAAACTATTCTTAAACTAAATGCTATTGTAAAAGAAGTCTTAAACGAACTTGCCAAGAAGTATGAGATGGTAGTTATAAGATCATGGAAAGGTAATGACGTAGATAAGGATAATGGAAAATATCTCGTAATAGAAGATCCAGAAGTCTTTGAAGGATTAATAGCACTAAATAATATGTATCACCTCCTCATAAGAAATGGAAGTAGGAAGCATCTTAAAGAACAATTTAGTAAGTCAAAAAAGGCTATAATTAAACTACTTGACATACTAATTAATAGTACTTGAATGGTAATTAAAAGTATGATTAATTAAATTATGTCAGGAATCCTTATAATAGCACTCTAGCGTACCATGTGTAGGTGTACAGTTGGATAAGAATACAAAAAGGGTAATATGGTAATGCATATACCAAGTACAATAATATGGATATTTACAGCTAAGTGCAACTTGAACTGCATACATTGCTATACTTCAAGATTTCATAAAGTACAGGAACTAACTACTAATGAGAAATTAAAGTTTATTGATGAAATAGGAGAACTAGGCATATTGTATGTAGGATTAAGCGGTGGAGAGCCATTAATACATCCAGATTTTCCATTGATAGTAAATAGGCTAAGAGACTACAATATATCAGTAACCGTAGTTACAAACGCTACAGTATTAACAAGTGAAATAGCTAAATTACTTTATAGAAATGAAGTCTACGTTTACGTAAGCATTGATGGTCCTAGAGAAATCCATGACCATATACGTGGTAAAGGAACTTTTGATAAAACAATTCATGGAATTAAGGTACTTAAGGATCATGGTGTAGAATATTCAACAGTAATGGCTGTAAGTAAACTAAACTATAAGTATGTTAAAGATTACATAGACGTAGCTGTGAGCCTTGATGTTGATAGGATAGCATTAATACCTGTAATGCCTTCGGGCATGGCTTTAAAGAGTAAGGTATTTGTTAATGCACATGAATACCTAGAAGCTATTAAAATAGCTGATACGATATCAGATCTACAAGGATATCCCATATCATTATGGTGTACACCATTTGCACCATTAGTTGTTAAGTCAAAGCATGTATATTCGACATTCTGTAGAACGTATAGTATACAAGATATAGATCCTGCAGGAAGACTACTAGCATGTGATGTAATAGACTTAACATTCTCAAGTATAAGGGAAAAGAAATTTACTGATGCATTAAGGGAGTATCAAAACAGTAAAGTAATAAAGGAGATTGTAAATCCAAGTAAGCTACCAGATCCATGCATTAAATGCCCATTAAAGAATAGATGTAGATCAGGATGCTTTGCTAGGGCATTCAACATTTACGGTTCACTTAATGCAGGAGATCCTTTATGTCCAAGAATAGCAGAAAAATCATTAAGATAGCGCTATTTGCATTCTTTGACAGCCTTGAATATTACATCAATAATATCACGGACATTTATGCCAACCAACTTACCTTTACTACAAACCTTTCTAACAACATCTTCTACACAAGCTAAATCAACGTTCTTTAAGGAATTTTGGACTTCATCAATTATTTCAGGAGGATACGCAAAGAAATCACCATGTAAGAGTATATCAAGTATCTTATCATTCTTTAGAATTAACTCAACGCCTACTGTCTTACCTTTAGCACTTCTTAACATATAACTACATCTTCGTAGAGACATACTCGAATAACCTCCCACTTAAATCTAGGTAATAACATATATGTTTAACCTAGTAAGTATTATTCTTGTGAGGGAAGAATTGTGAAATCAACAACGCAGACTAGAGAGCCTACAACAGTTATATTCCCATCAGAACCTGAATGGAAGTTGGTATACAAAAAATTAATAACAATTCTTGATCAATATGATCCCCAAAGATCATTTAAGCTTAAGGGGGACATAGCAAAGATATTCAATACCCTCGAAACAAAATTAAAGGACTTATTTATAGACTATGCTCTTGGGCAAATAAAGTTAGAAATAGCATATAAATGGATAGAGGAATTTAATAAGGCTATGAATGAAATAATAAAGCTATTAAAGATACCTGGAGTTCTCTTGTCAAAAGAATTGAGAAGCTTTATTGAAGATCCACGAAATCATCTAAGGAAAAAGATATTCATTTACACACATGACCTCTTAAGGGGGAGAATAGATGTTGATGAATATGAGAGAAGAGCAGGTCCAGCAGTACGCACATCCTTTAGGACTAATCTTAGAACCTTATATCAAGACTGGGTTCTCATAACAGTAATAAAACATTTAGTAAAGCGTGGTGCCTTTATAGCATATCCCGAACATAAATATATATCACTTGAAAGACTTGGTAAGCAAAAAACAGGAACTATACCACCAAATCTAGTACTATATCTTGAGGGAAAGGGTTACTTAAGCTTCTTTATAGAAGCGCCAAGACCTATCGGATGGGAAGATACAAGCGACTTACAAAAAGCATGGAAGCTCTATACAGCACTAAGACCAGATGTATTAATCTATACAGGTAAAGTATTAAACATAGTACGCATTGGTCAAGACCCACCAATACAGAGACCAAATATTATATTAGAATGCAAGGAACTTGAAGACTGGTATATAAGGGTAAGAGACCTAAAAGGACCATTCACTAAACCATTAACAGCAGAAGAATGGAGAAGTAAATGGATTCAAGGATTATGGACAGGCCTAGCTGATGTACTAGGAGTTAGTAGAACAGAAGTTCAAGAAACAATAGAAACAAGAAAAGCCATAAGACTAAAGGAATATCAAATAATAACACTATACAAATCATTCTACAACCCAGATACTATGATACTTGTATCACGCTCAAAAATACCAAAATCAATAAGAAAAGACATTGAATATCATGGAATAACTATAATAGATGATGTAGGATTCAATGAAGAGAAGATAAGGGAACTAGCAGACCTACTAGAACAATATGCTGGAGGAGAAGAATCAATAACAATAGAACTATCAGGAGAAACAATGAAACTCCTAAAACAAGCATACCTTAAACTAAAACAACAATACAAAGACATAACAATACACGAAGTAATAAGAAAAGCATTAGAAAAACTCGTAAAAGAGCAATAAAATAACCGTAGTCGTAGTTCTAGTTAAAAAGTAATTAAAGGTAGAAAATAGAACTCCATGCACTATCCACGGAACTCCTAAAATATCAAGAACAATAAGGGAAGGAATACCAGTAATACAATGGTAAAGACTAATAGATGCAGAAATAAACAAGAAGGAGGTAAGGGAGATAAGAATACCCATAACAAACATACTCTAAGCACATAAGGAAACGTAAATAATTTTAAAGCTTCTGGGGCAGAAGTATACTTCTGGGGCGGAAGTAGTGTATTTTAATGAGGAACCTAAGAAGAAAAAAGAAGACCTATTCAATCGTGAAGAAGAGTTAAATAGATTATTAAATGCTATTGAGAGGGGTGACAAATTAATACTAATATTAGGTCAACGTAGAATAGGTAAAACATCTCTACTATTAGTTGCTTTAAATATCTGTAATTATCCATTCATGGTTATTGATGGTAGGAGGGTTGAAGAAAACTATAGTAGGCTTAGACTATATGAACTAATAGCTAAAGGAATTGAGGATGTCATACATAGAACCTCACACTATAGAAGCCTAGTAAGTTTATTGAAGAGTACGAGGGGAGTTAATGTAAAGCTTACAGCTGGAATAATATCGGTTAGCTTAAAGTGGAGGGGTTCTGATAGAGCTTATTTATCTGATATACTTGAATCCCTAGATAAATGGTGTAGGAATAGGAAAACGAAGATAATATTCTCAGTAGATGAAGCTCAATGCCTTAGAGGACCGTTATCAAGGGAATTTACATTAGCATTAGCTTATGCATACGATAACTTAGATAACATAGTAGTAGTATTAACGGGTTCAGAGGTAGGATTACTATACGATATAGTTGGTGTAGATAATCCAAAACACCCATTATATGGTAGAACTAGAACAGAAATAACATTAAGGAAATTTACTAGAGAAGAGTCGAGGATATTCCTTAAAGAAGGATTTAAGCAAATAGGGTTAAAGGTAGGTGAAGACGTAATAGATTATGCTATAAGTAAATTAAATGGAATACCAGGATGGCTAACAGCATTTGGAGCAAAAGCATGGAAAATAGGGAAAGCAGCAAAAGAACATGTAGACCAAGTTTTCTTAGAAGCAGTAAGGCTTACAAAACAAGAAATAGAAAAACTACTTAGAAAAAGAGCCATGGCCTACCAAAGATATAGACTAGCATTAAAGGCCATAGCTAGTAGGTATAATACTTGGAGTAAAGTAAAAGAATACATAGAAAGATATGAGGGGAGAACAATACCAGATAACCGATTATACAACATCATATTAACGTTAATGAAGACAGGAATAATAGTGAAAGAGGATAATAAGTATAGAATTGTAGATGAAATAACACGTGAAGCAATAATAAGACTTTAATCTCCTCTACCTTGACTTGATTTAATTAATGCTATATCTACATGTCCAAACCCATCAGCTCTACTACTACCAACACCCATAACGTATGCATGAGTAAGAACGTTTTCAATAAATAGTTTAAATTCAGGATAACTAGATAAAATATCATTCTCTAAGTGGTAGTTAACGTACCCTATTACACCTGGAAGCTCCTTATCATCATAAATATAGAAAACTCTTCTACATGTATCAAGACAGCTATGAGATTCAACAACAATAGCAGAAAACAAGTTAATAAGGGAAATATAATCAGGATTCCTATCAAGTCTTGCAACATCACCAATATTATAGGAGAAAACAAAACCAGAAATAGGAGCAAATCTCCTAAACTTAGAAGGCTTAAATGGATCAATAAATAATGCAGGAGTCCTAAAAACAACCTTAACGACATCAACATCATCAAGACTATAAAAAGGCTCCTTAGAAGGAATTCTAAAACATTCAACAGTTAACTCAATAACACTCCACTTACAACCAAATAATTCAACATCATGTAAATTATCAATAGCTAAAACAATATCATCTAAATACTCACCATAACATCCAATAACAAACCCAAAAACACCACCATTATCAATACCAACAACTCCTTCACAACCACGCCTCTTCCACAAAAAATAAC
>Ga0190367_1000207_pt1 | contig 45561 bp, 43 predicted proteins | sample 4872181011_MG_FD_171838 | JGI IMG/M metagenome (GOLD analysis project Ga0190367, IMG submission 171838) | Hydrothermal vent microbial mat bacterial communities from Southern Trench, Guaymas Basin, Mexico - 4872-18-10-11_MG | ecosystem: Environmental > Aquatic > Marine > Hydrothermal vents >... | reverse complement strand
AGGGTAGGATATGGGCTGTTCCTCAGGATACTGAGGCTAGGCCTCTGTACTTCAGGAAGGACGTCCTGAGGGAGCTTGGCTGGTCGGAGGAGGAGATAGAGGCACTACCAGAGAAGATAGAGAGAGGCGAAGTAACCCTTAATGATCTAATAGAGGTTGCTAAAGAGGCTATGGAGAAGGGACTAGTAGAGTGGGGCTTCTATCATAGACCGAACTTCGGCGGAACGCCCTTTGTAATATTTTACTATCAATGCGGTGGAGAGCTTCAAGATCCTGAAACAGGAAAGCTAATCCTTGACAAATCAGCAATGTTATGTACGTTAAGACTCCTCCACAGAATGGCTCAAGTAGATAAGGTACTACCTGATACGATGATAGGAACCTCATGGAGAACCATACACTCTGATTTCGTTAACGGTAGAGTTCTCTTCTGGTTTGGAGGTACGTGGCACTGGGCTGAGTGGCAGAGAGTTCCCTATCACGAGAAACTGGGGAATTTAACAGAGGAATACGAATGGGAGAATATAGGTTTCGCACTAGTACCAGCACCATATAAAGGACTGAAACCTTTAACACTTTCAAGCCCTGTACTATACTATGTATCTTCACAGTCAGAATACCCCGAACTATCATTCTTACTCATACTGCTTGCTACCTCTGCACCTTTAGATGCTAAACACGCAGTTGACAGCGCTCACTTACCTGTACGTTCAACTACCGTGAATCACCCATATTACGCTAAATCAAGATTCCACAGAGAAGTAGCATACATGTTAGAGCACACATCGTTTGAGCCGCTACACTTAGGTTTTACAAAGTATAGAGATGCCTGGATAACTGCTATAACAAAAATTGAAAGAGGAGAAGCCACCCCAGAGGAAGCATTAATCGAGCTAGCGGATACGCTCTCTAAGGAACTCTCAGGAGAACTTATTATAAGAGATTAAAAATATTAGGAGTTTAAAATCCTAAAATAAACTTTTTTGTTTTTCATTTTTTATCTTGTTATTAAAGGTGATTAAATGCTATCATTAAAGAAGGTGGGCTTATACAGAAGGTACCTCTTTTTAGCTTTTCTATTAGCTCCTCTTCTCACAATGATGGCTATATTCTGGATATCACCGATGGTTTTAACAGTGTATCTCTCATTTACTGATTTAACTATTAGAAACCTAATAAAATTTAATGTAAAGTTTACTTTAGAGAACTTCCTAAGAATAGTTATTATCGATCCTTACGTTTCTGAAGTTATTCGAATCACGCTACTATATGTAACTTCCGTGCTATCAATTAACGCTCTTTATAGCTTAGTCATATCTATAGTGATAGCGTATTACATACAGTATGAGACCCTATCAATATTCTATAGGGTTTCATGGCTTCTTCCAAGAATAACTCCTGGAATAATATACGCACTTATGTGGAACTGGTTTATTGATCCGAAATATGGCCTTCTGAATGACATGCTTAAATCCTTAGGAATTCCATCCTCATTTCTTCCCAGCAGCTGGCTGTTAGAAAAGCCACACTCTCAAATACTAATGATAGCTGTTAATGGATACATAGGGGCAAGTTTTGGAATGATAGTTTATACAGCGGCCATAAAGTCGATACCTACTGATTTGCTTAGGGCCGCTAAGGTAGATGGAGCGTCTGATTTACAGACCGTAAGGTATATAATAGTTCCATTGCTAAAATGGCCTCTACTTTTTGTCACAGCGTGGCAAACTCTAAGCTTACTTTCCTCTTATGAACAGATACTTATGCTATGGGGAAGTGGTGGCGGTGGAGGATACGCAGGTATAGCTAAAGCAGCCGGTGTTATGGTATGGGCCTTATACTCTTACTCAAAAGCCTTTGCCGAATACGAATACGGATATGCTGCTGCTCTCTCTTTAGTATTAGTTATAGTAGGTATAGTGCTCATCGTTCTCTATTTTAAAATTTTTGGGTTCGAGAGAATGATGCAGCCTAGTAGAGTTGAGGTGTGATGTATATGAGGTTAAATAGAGGGAAGGTCGTTAAAAGATATGTTCTCAATGTTATTAAGTGGATTATTCTTCTCTCTATAGTGACAATACCCTTAATTCCTATATGGACCATGTTTTTATGGCTTATTTTCCAGGCGTTTAGCAGCAAGGTTATACTAGGATTATTACCCACAGGTTTTACTCTTAGAAACTTTAGGTTCCTATGGTCTCCTGTTAAAATGGGATTAAAAGTCTATCCCAACATATGGCCCGTTACCTTGAATACATTGTACTTAGCTTTAGGTACGTCGGGTATCTCTGTGTTAATAAGTACGTTGGGAGGGTATGCGCTTTCAAGAGTAGATTTTAGAGGAAGAACTAAGCTGATGGAGTTTATAATAGCTTTACATGCGTTTCCAGCGGTTATATTACTTATAGCTTTATTTATAATACTTAACAGGCTTGGGCTCTATGGTAAAGGTTTTGCTACCTTAACAGGTATAATACTTATTAAAGCTGGCTTAGAAATACCCATGTCAACGTGGATAGTAAAGGGATTTTTTGACTCAATACCATGGGATCTGGAATGGGCAGCACTTGTAGACGGTTGTACTAGGTTAAGGACATGGAGAAGTGTGATCTTCCCTCTAGTGCTACCAGGAGTCGCTGCTGTTGCTATATTTTCGTTTCTCTCAGGATGGAGCGAGTTCCTTCTAGTATTTACTTATGTAAAAGATGAGACCTATTATACACTGCCTGTAATGATCTATCATCTAATAGGAGAATTTAAATTCATAGATTGGGGATTATTAGCAGCTCTAGGACTATTTTACATGATACCTACGTTAATATTCTTCACATTTACCCAGAGAGTATTATTAAGAGTTTACGTAGGTGGAGTAAAAGGTTAAAATACACGTTTATCAATATAATATTCCACTATTTTTATATTAAATTTTTAAATTTAATTGATTATACTATATAAATACTATTTATCTTAGTATTAGGATTTCTACAATCAGCTGATACATTATACCTTTTCATGTTAAGTATATAAGGGGGATGATATGAACGAATTATCCTTCTCCAGAATCTTGAACCTCCTCTTATATTAGCTTCCACTCTTTCTATAGGACCCTTATATGTTACTTCTTTCCAATGCTCATCTGTTATGACCCAATCAACCATATACGTATCGGGGTTAATCCATAGTTCTATTCTTTCAGCATCAGGTACTTCATCAAGAAGGCTTTTATCAAGCCAAAGGAACCACACTCTTATAACCCAGTACCATCTTTCTTTCTTATCTTCTTCTTTAGGATCCCTAGCTACTCCTATAAACATATCTCTATGCATATTTATTTTAAATAGATGTCTAAAGCCACTTCCTATATCACCTGATATAACAGCTACCTCGTTACCTTCAAATAGTATCTGGACTTTGGGAGTAGGAAATACACGCCATATATGTACATCTACATTAGGAATACCATATTCCTCTATTTTCTCTTTAACGATGTTTAACAATAAGTTGTTTATTACAGGTTTATATCGAGGTCTGTAAACGTATGCTCTAAGATCCCTTGGATATACGTGAAGAGGTATTTTTACCTCTCTTAAATAACCATAAACAGAATGTATCTCAAGAGGTAACGTAACAGTCTTCTTTTCCCTAGAGGAGGAATAAACCAAAAAGTATGCTACTCCTTTTTCACCGGGTTCTAAAACTTCTCTTTCTTCAGGAAGAACTACTGCTGCACCTCTAAGTACTCCTCCTCCCCACATGACTTCTACTCCATCTATAACTCCTCTGACTCGCCTCTTATCCTTAAGCCTATCCGGCGGAGTTAGGTACAATGACTCTAAATTATACCCTGTTTTATTTTCTACAATAATTTTTAAAGTTGAAATTCTATCAGTAAAGACTACATTTGATTGATGTGTAACTTTTATATCCACGGTAGAAATCTCCTCCCTTAACATCCATTTAATACCCTAATGGTTTATTATCAATTAAACAAGTAAACATGTATTATAAAAACTTATTTAAGGTAAAAATAGCGAAATATTTAAAAGATATATAAATAAAATCTTATCTATAATATTAAATATATAATATTAACCATATTATTAAAATTATATTATATAATAGGTTTTTTATTATATTTAAACATCCTGAATAAAGTTTAAATATACTGAATTTATTACCTAATATGATAAATAAAATTATGTATTACAAAATTTATCTGTGAAATTTTATCTAAATAATTGGAAATATATGATATAATATTGAAAATAATTAGAAAAAATATATAAGTATATATATATTATTTTTATAATAAATGTATTAAATAAATTTGTCATTAATATTGTATTATATAATAGAATATTTATTTTAGTTAATATTAATAATAAGTATTTATATCTATTTTTTCTAATTATTTTCAATATTATAATTAATTATAATAAATATATTTAACTATAATAGTAAAAATTTTCTATTAAGGGTTTTCTTAGGGTTTTTAGCTATGACAAGTATGTTTAACTACTCCTTTTATCAATTATTTAGGGGTTAATTAGGCATGTCCATTGAACTGTGGGTTGAGAAGTATAGACCGAGAACATTAGACGAAATTGTTAACCAAGAGGAGATAGTGTCAAGGTTAAAGGAGTTTATAAAGGATAAAACACTCCCTCATCTATTATTCGTAGGTCCTCCGGGTACAGGAAAAACCACTGCTGCGCTCTGTCTAGCCCATGACTTGTACGGCGATTACTGGAGAGATAATACTCTCGAGCTTAATGCATCTGATGAGAGAGGTATAGACGTTATAAGGAACAGGATTAAGGAATACGCTCGTACTGTGCCTCTAGGAGAAGTTCCCTTTAAATTAATAGTACTTGATGAGGCTGACAATATGACTGGAGATGCACAGCAAGCGCTTAGACGTACCATGGAGATGTACTCTAGAACAGCTAGATTTATCTTAATAGCAAACTATGCCTCCAAAATCATTGAACCCATTCAGTCTAGGTGTGCAGTTTTTAGGTTTCAGCCACTGCCTAGGGAAGCAGCTTTATCTAGACTAAGATACATAGCTGAACAGGAGAATGTAAAGGTTACTGACGATGGTTTAGACGCTATCTTAGAGGAAAGTCAGGGGGATCTTAGAAAAGCCATAAACACATTACAAGCCGCTGCTGCTATAGCCGAGATCGTAGATGCTGACACCGTATATAAGGCGTTAGGAATGGTTACTCCCAGCGAAGTAAAGGAGATGTTAGATGCTGCTATAAGAGGTGATGTCGTTAAGGCCAGGGAAAAGCTAAGGGTACTTATGTATTCGTACGCGCTCTCAGGGATTGACGTCCTAAAGTTAATATATAGAGAGGTTTCTTCGCCGAGATCAACCTTAAACTTAGATAGTTACACAAGATCTGAACTTTTAGATTTAATAGGAGAGATAAACTTTAGGCTGGTGGAGGGAGCAGATGACGAAATACAGTTAAATGCTCTTCTAGCAAAGATAGCATTGATTTTTTCCACTAAAAAGGTAACCTGAGATGCCTATTATTCCTTGGGTTGAGAAGTATAGGCCCAAGAGAATAGAGGAAGTTGTAGGAAATCCTGAAGCTAAGAAAGTATTTGTTGCATGGTTAAATAAATGGATGAAAGGAAAACCTGATAAAAAGGCCGCTTTACTTTACGGTCCCTCAGGCACAGGTAAGACGAGCTTAGTTTATGCTGCAGCCTCACAATACAATTTAGAGCTTATAGAGGCTAATGCTAGTGATGTTAGAACTGAGAAAGCTCTTAAAGAACGTATATTCAGGGCAGTTAGTGAAACCTCCCTACTAGGCCTTAGAGGTAAGATAATACTCTTAGACGAGGTTGATGGTTTAAACCCCAGGGAAGATAGAGGAGGATTAGAAGCCATCATTGAATTGATTAAAGTAAGCAGGTATCCTGTAGTTCTTACAGCTAACGATCCATGGGATCCTAGGTTAAGGTCCCTAAGGGAGCTATGTGAAATGATAGAGTTTAGGAAAATAGGTAAAAGAGATCTTAAGATGGTCCTAAGGAATATATGTAAAAAAGAAAATATAGAGTGTGATGAAGCCGCAATCTCTGCAATAGCTGAAAACTCCCAAGGAGATCTTAGAGCTGCGATAAACGATCTTCAATCAATCTCTATGGGCAGAAAGAAAGTCACTCTTACAGATCTTGAAGTACTAGGCTATAGAGCTAAACAGCTTAACATGTTTGAGATTGTAAGATATGTCCTGACCGCTAAAAGGCCTGAGCAAGCTAAAGCCGTTCTTTCAATGCCCTCACTTGACTATGAGATGCTCATACAGTGGCTTAATGAAAATATACCCTATCAATACTGGCCGAGTATAAGAGCTATAGCTGATGCGTATGACGCATTGTCAAAAGCTGATGTTTTCCTCGGGAGAATAAAGAGAAGACAGAACTGGTCGCTACTGCCTTATGCCTTAGATCTGATGACAGCTGGAGTAGCTAGTGCTAGGGATAAACCTCCTTTTAAGTTCGTAAAGTATAAGTTCCCGGAGAGGTTAAGGATACTTTCCTCCTCAAAATATAAGAGGGGTATGATAAAAAGAATTGCCCTAAGAATAGCTCAAACTCTTCACGCTTCCTCTAGAACTGTGCTGACAGAGGTCATACCCTTTTTGAAGATAATATACGAAAACGATAAAGAGAAAGGAAGAAAAATACTGAAAACTATGGACATATCGCCTGAGTTATTTGAGAAAGTATTTATCGGGTAAATTGCGTTTCCTTATTTATTAAACTTATCAATGCTGTTTCTAACGATGAGAGAGGAGCTGCAGGTAAGCTGATGAGCGTGGTACGTCCTCTATATCCTCTTCCTGATTTTTCAGCTACTATCAAACCCATACTACTCAGGTTTTGAACATAATCCCATATCCTAGTATGTTTTCGTGCTTCTACACTATACTCGTTACATGTTTCATTATACTCTAATTCTAACATCCCTAGCGGTATCTTACTCACGTACTTTTTTCTTTTAAGAACCCTCACAAGTGCTAATAAAAGTAGTTTCTCATGCAAAGTAAGGTTCTCCAAAATATCTAAGGAGAAAGGCTGGGCAACCTCGTTATGAGCCTCTCTTACATCCTCTACGCTTATTACGTTTCTCTCTTCCCTCTCAGCCTTTTTACCGGCTTTCCATAGGATTTCTAATGCAAGTCTAGCATCTCCCGTTCCTCCTTTATCATGACCAACCAGCTCAGCAATGAGCTCTATAACATCCTCAGGTACCGCCTCCTCATAAATAGCCTCCTCATCCCTGATTCTTGCCCAAAGTATGTCAATTAGCTGGTTCGCTGTGTAAGGCTCGAACCTTATTAAATTCCCTGAGAGAGTGCTTCTAACGCTTCTACTAAGCTGAAATAGTGAGGTAGTGTCCCTAAACACAAATATCATACTAACTCTGTAAGTGTCATCACCCACTATCTCGTTAATCCTGGTGAGATCATAGAGGGCCTCTGTTCCAGAGGTCCTAAGCAGGTAATCTGCCTCATCTATCGTCATTACTAAGTATTTATCAAAGCTTCTAAGATGATTCCATATCAAATATAACAACTCCTCCCTCGAAAACCCCCTTCTAGGCACCTCTATGCCAAGCTCTAAAGCAACCTTACGCATTAATGAGAATAAAGTCCTATGTGCATGGCAATTAACGTGTGCGTACTTAATATCCTGTTTAGTTCTTCTTGCTGAAAACTCTCTAACTCTAAAACCAAAAGTTTTAGCAACGGCTGTTTTCCCCGTTCCCACACCTCCTATTAACACTACCTTTACAAACATTGAACCAGGCTTTAATATGAAATACTTAAAATATTCTCCTAACTCCAGCAGCTGTTGTTTCCTATGAGGTAAGTTCTTAGGTACGTATTCGGGTTGAAGCTTACTCTCATCCCTAAATATTCTTGATCTTCCAAAGAGGGTATCTTCAAGCGACATGACCTAACCTTTTAGAATATATTTGAATCTTAGCAAAACTACATATATTAATTTAAATTAATCATAATTAAGCTTACTCAATGGTTTTAATGAAAACATACTTATTTACAATGCTTAATATTAAATCTTTCCCCTCTTTCTCATCTATGAGTTTATACTTAGCTAATAAGCTATCGACTAATTTTCTAACATAATTTTCTGAGCTTTTCCTATCTCCCAAACATCTAACCTTTACTCTTCTTATCTTAACCTTACCTTCAGCTAATTCTTCAAATAGCAAAGAGAGAGCTTTACTAAGACTATTCTCTCCTAACATCTTCACATGTTTAATGGTTTTTTCTATAGATAATATGGTTCTGATAGGATATTCTTTTAATATTTTATTAATTTCTTCATATGAAAGTTTAGTTTTTATTAAAACTAAACCCGTGAGTGCAGGGTTTATAGGTTCCGCCTCCATATCATATGTGAAAATAGCATCCATTATGTCCTGTAAGGCTCTATTCTCTCTCCCAGGTTTTGTCTTAATAATGTACAAGTGAAAATTACTCAAACTTAATCATCTTTTTTAATCTCTTTTTAATTTTATCTTCTAAAACCTCAACACCTATTCCTGGTCTCTCAGGAGCTTTTATCAAACCTTTTTCCCAAAGGGTCCATGGCGGCTCAACTATATCTTCTTCCCAATATCTTTCACTCGCAGAGATATCGTTAGGGTAACGTACCTCCTCTCTAGTAGCTAAGGCAACTAAGTGCCCTCTTCCCACACCGGTCTCTAACATACCTCCTATCCAACACCCTAAACCTAGCTGATCGCATATGTTAAGGACTCTTAAAGAGCTGTACATACCCCCCACTCTTCCTGGTTTTACATTGACTATCTCGCAGCTTCCAAGCTTATAGGCAGCTTTCACATCCCCCAAAGAAACGATACTTTCATCTAGACATATAGGAGTGTGAAGCTTTCTAGCTAATATGCTGTGATCTACTAAATCCTCATATCCTAATGGCTGTTCTATCATGAGAAGATTAAAATCGTCTAAAGCCTTAAGAGTGGGTAGATCATCTAACGTATAAGCAGCATTTGCATCTACCTGTAATAGTATGTCAGGGAATTCTTCTCTTAAAGCTCTTATAACTTGAACATCCCAGTTAGGCTCTATTTTAACCTTTATTCTAGCATAGCCTTCTTCAAGCCTACGAGAAACCTCCTTAATTAGATTCTCTATACTGTCTTTAATACCTATACTTACTCCAGAAACTATAGCACTTCTGCTTCCCCCTATAAGCTTAAACAAAGGTTTCCCCTGAAGCTTAGCATCTAAATCCCATAGAGCCATTTCAAGCCCTGCCTTTGCCATATTGTGTCCTCTAACCTTCTTCATTAGCTCCCATGCAGAAACTGCTCTTTCAATGCTCTTCCCTAATATTAAGGGAACTAAGTACTTTGTAACTATTAATAATGCAACCTCAAAGGTTTCATAACTATACCAAGGTCCTTCCCCCGCAACTATCTCCCCCCAACCCTCTTCTCCACTAGAATCTATAATCTTTATCAGCACTACGTTCTTTTTCTTTAAGGTACCAAAGCTCGTCTTAAAGGAATCCTTAAGTTCCATCTCTAGTACGTAGAGAACTATTTTCCTTATTTCCAAGGAACTTCACCGGAAAGTATATACTCCAGGGATCGTCTCCATAGAATATAGTAATTTCTTCTCTCATTCTTACTCTTTGTTGTTACAAAGTCTATAACATAGTATCCTCTATCGAAGTACGTCCTAAATAGGGATCTAAGCTTTAATTTCCACTCATTAGCTTTTTCAAGGCTAGTTTTCCCTAAAGCGTTAAGATCCCCGGGTATTTCAACAACTATTACCTCTTCCTCAGAGTTAAGGTTAATATCCTTAACTCTTCTAATTTTTTCATCATCGAGGTATGTAGTGACAACATGATCAAAGTCCTTTATCTGTTCGTAACTAGGGGAAGGTAATATACCCTTTAGGCGCCTCTTAACCCTTTCACTAGTTATCCACCATTCCACTTTAAACCTGTCAGTAACCATTCCACGGTTTATCCCATCTTTCATTATACCATAATAATTTACATAAAATTTATTACATATAACTCCCAGCTTAGAGAAATTGAACTTAGCGTTTAATCCTTGATGAGGATCAAAAGTCCACATTATAAGCCTGTATCCTCTCCTCACAGCCCACTCTCTTTGAGCAAGCTTAAGCATATATGCTATGTTCTTACCTTTATACTCCTTCTTTACTCCCAACATATGGGAATAGTGATACTTCATTGCTCCCTCATCGCCGGCCAATCCAAATACGAATCCAACAACTCTATTCTTCTCACATGCAACTAATACAAGTCCACCGTTATCCTCAACAGCTCTAAGTAAGTGAGGGGGCACAGCCTCCGTATAATCTACCATATCCCATGCATCCTTCATAACCTCAAGAATACTCCAGTACTCTGTAGGATCTTTAACGTGTCTTATGGTTATAGAGGACATGCTTACACCAGATATAAGGAGCTAGAGTTATCCTTTTAAACGGTAACAGACTAGTTAATTTTGGGTCAGCCGGTGGGCGGGCGTCGGGCCAGCTCCGGCAACGGGCTAGCCTGAGGAACCCCCTCCACTGACCGTGGTCCCACGACCGCTGCGAAGCGGTCTGGCGGAAGCCAGGGCTCCGGCTCAGAGACGGTACCTCCCTCAGCTCGATGAACATGATACTGCCCTTATTAGGGCCGTTGAAGAGGTTGAGGGTGAGGTTGAAACGGCCGTCCCGTGGGCTTAGGGCCAAATAGGAGCCTATGAGGGGCCACGCCGAGGCTCGGGTGGGCCCTTAGATGAATCCCGCTAGAACAAAAGGAGGGGTATGGCCGGCTGACCCATTATTTGACGAAAGGAGGCTCGACTATTTTTCCTACCACCTTTTTATAACGGGTTTTTACATAAACTCTAAATCCTATAATACTATATCGTGAGTTTACATACCCAATTGCTAGTGGCCTGTCAAGTATAGGAGAATAAGTACCACTAGTCACAACCCCCACCTCAGCGTCTCCTACATATATTTTTGACCCTTGCCTAGGGAGAGGAGAGCTAGGCCTTAGAATTATACCCACTCTGATCCTTCCTACTCCACTACTTAAGATCTTCCTCAGGGCTTTTTCACCAACATATCCTCTTTTCTCCCATGAGAAAACCCAGTACTTAGCCTCCACAGGGTTCACGTTTTCGTCGATTTCATGTCCATATAAACAAAAGCCCATTTCTACCCTGAGAATATCTCTGGCTCCAAGTCCTACAGGATTAGCTCCTCTATCTATAAACTCTTTAAAAAGTTTGCTAAGTATGGTAGGATCTCCTATAAGCTCATATCCTCTTTCTCCTGTCCATCCACTAACACTTATTAGGCCAATTTTACCTACATAAGTATCTATTTCTTTAACAAAGTTAAAAAACGGTATATTCTCTAAGTTTATATTAAGAACCCTCATAATATGGGAACTTTTAGGTCCTTGAAGAGCCAACATAGCTGTCTCTAATGTTAAATCTTTAATTTTTAAATCTGTTAGCTCTTTATAGTTAGCATTTTCCATTAACCAATTAAGTATTTTATTACGATTTATAGCATTTCCTACAATTAAGAAAGATCCTTCATTCAGTTTATAGACAAGTACATCGTCCTTAAAACCTGCCTCCTTATTTAGGAAAGCTGTAGGTCCTATGATAGATCCTATTTTTCCCTTACGAATGTCCTTAGCTATAAGCTCTTGAAGAAACCTTTCTGCACTCTCTCCCTCGATGAGTATTCTAGATAAATGACTTATATCAAACACCGCAGCTTCCTTTCTAGTGTTTAACGCCTCTCTTAGAGGATCACCATAATCTATAGGCATTTTCCATCCTGCAAAGTTTCCAAGACTTGCACCAAGTTCCTCATGCATATTTATAAGGGGAGTCTCCTTCAGATTCATTACCGATCATTATTAAATAAAACATCGTAACATATCAAATATAGTGTTATGTTAAAATTAAGTTAATAAAGGGTGCATAAAGTGATCATAGCATATTCAGTGAACGTAAATGATAGGAGAGACTTACCTAGACTTAAAAAATTAGCTCTATACTTACCTATAGAGATTAACTTCACTAATAATAATCTGATACTTGATAACTTAACTATTGATATAACGGATAGTATATCAGAGATAGATCCTTATGTCGTTGGCATAAGAAGTGACATTAGAACTATAAGTAGAGCCACTCTCCCAGATTACTTAGAAAAACTTATCATTATAGGAGAGGAGCTTGAAGTTAGTAATATTATTTTCTCGATTAGTGAAGAAGATATAGAGAAAGTAATTTTTAATGAAAACTTAAAGAACATCTTTAATTTACTTGTAAACTACAAGTCTATATTATCTTTTGATATACCTTTACGTCTTTGTCCAAAGATATATAATGTCATTTCAAACTTCTTAGGTGGTATCTTTAAGTTATCCTTTAGCTATACTTTAGAGTCAGAGCTTAAAGTTAATGAAGCTAATAAGGTCTTAAATGAATATTTTGGACTGGTAAACTTCATTAGAATAACTGATTTTGAGCATAATATAAAGCTTGTATTACATATTGTAAATTATTTGGCTAAAAGAGGATATGATGAAAATATAGTGATAGACGTGGAATCTTCAGGTAATAGATTAGAGGTGCCTGAAGCTCTAAAAAAGCTTAAAAAACTTGAAGAATTCATAAAAACTATTTATACTTAATCATGTTTCTTCCCTAATAGATCTTCTCTTCTCTTCTTGCTGGCAGAGAACATAACCCATCCTATCCATCCAGAGAATAATAAGGTTAGAGAAACTATTATAACTGGCGGAAGAGCTATAACCCACCATGACCACCAGCTAGCCTGTCTAATTAAAAAATCTTTTATCCAAGTGATTAATGAATAAAAATATACGAGAGCTATCGAAAGGGTGATGCTCATTATGGCGAGACCCGCTCGTCTTTCGTTCATCCTTTTCCCTCATATTTCTATCTCATAAAACTCTGATGGTATAAACGTCTCTCCCTTAAAAATTTCTCTTGCCTTTTTAAGATAGTTTTCTATGAAGGCTTCATCTTTAAAAAAGAAGAAAGGTATATGAAAAAGAGCTAAACGTTTAGCTCTTGCCTCGCACGCTATTCTAGCGGCTTGTAAAGGTGTCGAATGTCCTTCTTTAATAGCTTCTTCCTCCTTACCAGGAGGAAAAGTGGAGTCATGGATTAGAAGTTCACTACCTCTTGCAAGTTTAACTATGTTGTCTGAAGGAGCTGTATCACCTGTGTAACATACATTCTCTACTCTAAAAGCTAGCGAATACACTGTATGAGCCGCTTTTGAAACCTTTATTTTTCCTATTTCATAAGGTGGTGAAAGCTCTTTTATCTTAAGATATCTTAGTATTCTGTCAATAGGACTATTTGTATTTTTTAACATTTTATCTATAAAGTCACGAATACCTAAAGGACCCATAACCACGAGCTCCTCGTTCCTGTCTTCCAATGCATATCTCCATAATAGCATCAGAAGCCCACTTACGTGATCTGCATGAGTATGAGTGATCAAAATATAATTTATATTCCAGAGAATCTTTGCCCTATCAAGTGCTTGTGTAACTCCCTCTCCACAATCAAGTAATATATTTTCATCAATAACAATAGCAGGAAGTGAGTGATTTAAATAAGGAGCACTACCAGCAACGCCAAGAAATAATACTCTCACTTTATCTCCTCCATTATTTTCTTTAAAGTGCTATAAGTAACTTTTGCAGATTTTTCGAAATTAGGCTTTATAATTATCTCAGCTGATAAATAACCTTTATACCCTACCTCTTTAAGGGTATTAAGTATATCTTTAAAGTTTATATGCCCCATTCCAGGAGCTAATCTGTTACTATCAGCGATGTGGAAATGTCCTATTTTGTTCCTAGCCTTAGCTATCGACTCTTCTATTACTGCTTCCTCGATATTCATATGGAATGTATCTAAAAGTAAAAATAAGTTATTTTTATTTAAAGTATATATTAATTCAAGTCCTTCGTCAATAGTATTAATTAAATCTGTTTCATACCTATTTAGAGGTTCAAAAAATATTTTGACGCTTTTTAGTTCAGCATAGGAACAGACCTCATTTAAACTTTCTATCATTAATCTGTATGCTTCCTTATGTGTAATACCCCTCTCTGTTCTTCCTCTCATTAAACCTATTATCACTCCAGCGTTAAAAATGGAGGCAAAATCGATTATTTCTTTAAGTCTAGAAATTGCCTTCTCCCTAACTCCTCTATCAGGACTTGAGAGGCTTAAGCCGTGATGAAGATAATTTAATCCTGTACTTAAAGCAGGTATCTCCATTCCGTAGTTCCTTATCAAGCTTTTGACATGCTGTATATCTATTTCATTGGGATCTATTATTGAGAGCTCCACTCCATCATATCCTATTTCATGCAAAAGCCTAATAGAGTTCTCTAATGGTTCTTTCACTACGGCTTCAAACTTAGCCATTTTAGGAGCTATAACCATGGCTAGTTTGAACATCTTCATTCCTATCCCCTCATTATTTTAGACCGTACCCTTGCTAGCTATTTGTATTCGAAGTAGATATTTCTGCGCGAAGAGGAAAAACATGACTACAGGAATCATGTAGAACACTGCTGCTACTGCAGTTATACCCGGACTTATATGAAAGTACTCACTAGAGGTTAATGCGTTAACTAACATACTAAGAGTCCAGTATCTTTGTGTTGAAATAAATGTCAAAATATAAATAAACTCAGACCATCCACTTAGAAAACCAAATATAAGGACTGCCATTAAACCATTTCTGACGCTAGGTAAAACTACCTTCCACCACGCTTGAAGCCTATTACAGCCATCAACTAACGCTGACATTTCCATATCCCATGATACTCCATCAAAGAATCCTTTCATTATCCATATACCTAAAGGCAGGTCTAAGGCCACTTTAACTATTATAACTCCCAGCAACGTGTCATACAGCCCAATTACATTCAGTATATAGAAAAGTGCTATTAAGAGAGTAATGCCCGGGAATGAGTGAAGGACCAGGATTAAAGCGAGCAGCTGTGTTCTTCCCTTAAACTTATATCTGGAGAGAGAGTAGCCAGCAAGGGATGAGAAAATAACCTCTAGGAATCCTACTAGTAAAGCTAACATAAATGTATTAAAAGCTACTAAGTAAAAGTTGGGATAAAACGTGCCCTCTGTTCCCGGAACCTTTATGTATCCATCAGAAAGAAAGAACCAGTTGTTTAAGGTAAGTCGAGTAGGCATAAGTCCAATTAGTTCCTCACTAATACTTTGTAAAAATAACATTAAATACATTAAGATTATCGGTAGAGTTATAACACTCATAATGAGGTATAGTATTGCAGAACTTAGCTTTTCCTTGATCCTTATAAACCTTCTATTATAGGATTTAACCATAGATCTCAATCCTCAATCTTAGGCTCAACCATTAATTCCTCGAGTCTGAAGACTTTCCAATAAATTACTGACATAATCAATCCTATTATGACAAGTATTGTAGATAATGCAGCTCCGTAACCTAACTCACCACCACCAGCATATTGGGAAAAAGCCCTATGGTATGAGTATAGTGCCCATACCTCAGTGGTATATAATCCTGGCCCCCCATCCGTTACTAAAAGTATGTACTCATAACTCGTTAATAATGAGAGTGTTTGGTAAGCAGTTACAAACATTATAGGCCATTTCATAAGCGGTAACTCTACATGTCTTACGACCTGCCACGTTGAAGCCCCATCAACCTTAGCCGCTCTTATGTAATCCTCTGGTATGCTCTTAAGCGCCGCGGTAAATATTATCATTCCGAAGCTTGCCCCTACAAATCCATTAACAGCAATAATAACTAACCAGTTTATAGGGGGATTATACCAAAGCCATTTTATAGGCTCAAACCCTAGGCTTGTAAGTATCCAGTTAAAGAGAGCTGAGGGTTCCTCTCTTATAGCCCATAACCACATTAAAGCATAGACGGTTGAGGGAGTTATTCTAGGTAGTAACCATATTGCCCTGAAAGCGGCTCCTACTTTCTCATTTATATGATTCGTTATGATAGATATCAAGAGTCCCGTACCTACATTAAATAATGTTAATGTAGAGAACACGTAAAGAAGCGTGTTAGAGAGTATCTTAGGAGTCCACCTATCGTGCATCATTTTCACATAATTACCTAAATATACCCATTCCCATCTAAAGGAAAACCTCATCTTAGTTAAGCTAATGAGTAAAGTAAGTAATACCGGAACCAGGAAAAACATGAATATGACAGCTAAACTTGGAACTAGAAACGCAGCTAGATAGCTTTTTCTTCTGGAAGTATTGTATCTAAATCCTAAAGTAGGCATAGCTATTAATACACCTGGTAATTAAAGAGGAAGAAAAAATAAAAAAAGTTTTATTATTGGATCTTAAGGCTCAATCTTTAATATATCTCCTAAAGCTTCTTTGAGGCTTTCTAGAAGGTGTTCGTATGCAGCCTCAGGTCCTAACTCTCCAGTCTCAACGGCTCTTATGGTTTCAAAGACTATCCTGCTATAATCGGCCCATTTCGGATGATTAGGTATGAATGTTGTGTACTTTAACATGTACGCTACATCTCTTAGGAATGGATCTTGTACATAGCGAGAATCTAATATTTGACTATTCAATATAGCTAGGTGAGCACTAGCTACGGCATGATATGAGTTTATATGAGGGTCTGTGACCAGCGTTATTAAGAGGAACGCTATCTCATCAACTCCTCTCTCTTTAGCCTGGCTAGTTATTGTGTATATTAATGGGTGGCTTAAGGTCACAGGCTTCTTACCAGGCTCTCCAGCTGGGTGTAACGCAAAGCCTATGTTATTCCAAAACTCTTCTTCCGTAAGAAGTCCCTTCTTTATCCATTCCGCTTTATGCCATGTTCCTCCAGAACAGAATAAGGCCTCTCCTTTAGTTATAGGTAGGTGGAAGTCCTTATCCCAATCCTTACTGAACTGACCTGGCCATATAACTCCCTTGTACTCTCCCCAGACAGCATCGTAGAACCATTTCAGAGTCTTCTTCCATGCTTCCTGTGAGAATACCATTTTGCCCTCTTCGGGGTCCCATAATCTGCCTCCAAAACCTAAGTAGAATTGAAGGTAATCCCATCCTTCCTTAACTCTGTGAACAAGCCCTCTTTTTACGAGGCCTTTGTCTACAGCCTCTTTAGCGACTTTCAATAAGTCATACAGTGTGAATTCACCTCTCTCTATCTTCTCTGGTAGTGCCTCTATCTCCTCCTCCGACCAGCCAAGCTCCCTCAGGACGTCCTTCCTGAAGTACAGAGGCCTAGCCTCAGTATCCTGAGGAACAGCCCATATCCTACCCTTATGCTTTACAGCCTCCCACAACGTTGATATTACATCGTAATAGGTTGTGTTCCAGAACTTCTTAATATACTCGTCTAACGGTATGATCATTCCCTCTTCAGCAAGAAATCCTACATCTTCGTGACCTGTTAAGTAAATGTCAGGTGCCTTTCCTGCCTCATAAGCTAGGTAAAACTTCTTCTTATATTCTTCCCACTCTACAGGTCTGACGAAGAACTCTCCCTCAATTTTTACTCTTATATTAGCACCTAATATTTCTAAGTATTTATTAAGCATATCAGCGGCTATGTAGAAGTTTTCTAATCTATACTCAGAGGGTGGATCGGGACCTATTGTCCAAACAGTTATAGTTATTGTCTTAACTTCCTCCGCGCTAATAGGGAAGCTAATTATAATGCTTAACGCTAAAAGTGCTACTAAGCTTACTACAAGTATTTTTCTCATTTTTCCACCTTCAAGAAATTTAATTCAAGTAATATCTTATTTAAATCTTTCTAAGAAATATTTTTTATAGCATTTATTAGATTTTTATAAATATAATACCTATAATCTGAATCAAACTACGCTCATTGGTCTTTTAACATTATAAAGACCATTTAAGTAATGATATTTAATTTATAAAACAATTAATATTTTATTCTTACAGAACCATCCTTTGAATGTAAAATCTTTACCTTTTGTGTTTTCAACTAGATAATCAACTATTTTATTAAATAATGTTTTCTGTTCTATGTACATCTTCATTTCATCTATTGACATATTAAGAATTTTTTCGATAAATTTATTGTTATTTGTAACAACAAAGGCTTGAGCTGTTCCATCATCTATCTTAGCTATTACTCCTAAATTTAAGTTATTATTATAAAATCTATATCCCAGTCTCAATGATAATATAGCTGCATTAACCTCAACAGGTCCTACTGCCTCTATTAAAAAAGATTTTTCATAGTCTTTTTTAAGATTAAATATGTTCTTTTCTCCTATATTTATATAACTACAACTATCTATTCTAAAAACAGGTATCTTTTTCTTTTTAAGTAATGATATGAACTTTAACTCTATACTAGAGGTGATGTTTTTAGAAAATATATCTTCTAAAAAATTATCATTGAACGTTGAAATTTTAATCGTATATTCATTATCAAAGATAAAAATATCACCCCCTTTACTCCTATAAGGTATCACAGCACCAATATATCCTTTGATACAGATTAAATCGCCTTCCTTTATTTTATCTAACTCATACATTAGTTTACTAGGAGTAATGCTGTTAAATGTGAGAGGTTTAGTCTTCTCCTCAGCAATTTTGATCATCCTAGAGAAATTACTTAAATATGCTTTTTTCCCTAAGGTTCCGATGTAATCCTGAAATAATACCTTATCACCAATTTTTAGATTATTGAGATTATCTAAGTCTTTAATAATTAATTTAATTAAGTTACCTTTATTATCGATACAAACAATGCAATTCTCTTTTTCTAGTTTAGAAATCCAAAGTATTGTTCCTATAAATGTTTTCAGATCGTATCTTTCTAAGAAGTATTCGAGATTCGGTAATTTTTCTTCGCTGTTATCCTTTTTATATATTTTACCCTCTCTCTCTAATCCAAGTTCTATTTTATCTTTATACTTTTTAGCGAATGCCCTTTCAATTACTACTATATCACCAGGTTTAATTGTTTTAAAAACTTCTCTAGCTAGATCACTCCATAAAGTTAGTGTAATTATTCCCGTTTCGTCACCAAGTACTATTTTTACATTTTTTAGTCCTGTATTTTCTCCCACTTCTCTAAGTTTAGAAACTTTAACTACTCTAGATACGAGTGTTATTCCCTTTAACCCTCCTATTATATCCTTAATTTTTAACGTTGAGACACTTAGTATTTCCTCTTTAGGCAATGGAACTCCAAGTTCCTTAGCGACGAGCATAGCTGCTGCCTCAAAACTTAATAGTCCTCCTAGTTCCTCTATTCTCCTCTCTATTTTTCTAATTAGTTTCTCTCTGTTAAGATCAGGTCTACTTGATAATATTAATTTAAGAATTCTTTCACTCTTATCCATTACTCAGCCTCAGCTGAATATACCTAATATTATTTTAGTGAAGTATTTTTTAAATTCCTCGTCTCTTTCCTCCACTGTTCTAACAAGATTTTTATCCATAGCTATCTTAAGTGCTTTAAGATGGTAACAATATCCTCTATTTTCCTTATATAGATTAAATAAGTAACTTGTACATGAACAGTATCTGCCTGGGTATGTCACATACAAGAATTTCCTGTCTTTAGACTCTACTAAATAAAGTTCATGGTTACTTGGCTTAAAGATTACTTTAATTACCCTTTCATCAAGTGCGGCTCTCAAAGCTTTTCTCTCATCCTTTTCACTCATTTTTCTCCCTTGTAAACTCCTTTATACCCCTCTCCCGTATCTCCTTCGACTTTGATGAAGATAAGCTGCATAACTCTGGCATTTTTAAACAATTTAACTCCATTAGAATTAAGTACCATCATTAGAGATCTTCCTCTACCTGAGTACCCAGGATCCCATACAGCTGAGTTAATAGTCACTCCACATCTAAGCAAAGTTGATCTAGGGAAGCCTAAGGCTAATATATTCTTGGGAAGATTTATTTTTTCGTTAAATACTATGAGATAAGTTCCTTTATTTAACTTAATACTCTTATCTTCTAAAGAGAACTTCAATGGATACGTCTCTGAAATTAATCTCTTTGTATTATCGAAATCTATCTGTCCTGAAGATTTAAATTGCCTAACCTCAGCTAGGCTTAGATCGAAACCTGCGGGTTGAAGCTGGTAAGCTAAATCTATATAACCTTCTACAATAGGAGGACTTGAGTTTAGGAGCTTAACTATCTCAGACATGCCTAGCACTGAAGGCATTAACATCCCCAGGCTACCAAGTATAAATTTATTCTCCTTTAAATAACTGCATAATACATAGAAATATCTGTGAACAATCATGCTTGAGAGAATAAAAGTTCTGAGCTACCCTATAAGAGAACTTGTACCATTAGCTAAAGAATTAGAAAAAAGGGGGGAAGATGTAATCTATTTAAATATAGGAGACCCTCTTAAGTACGATTTTAAAACACCCAAACACGTGATAGAAGCCTTATGTAAGGCTGCTAAGAAAGGGTTCAATTATTACAGCGAATCTGAAGGTTTATATGAGCTTAGAGAAGCTATTGCTAAAAAAGAACATGAAATTAATAGGGTTAATATTGAAGCAACTGACGTAATAGTTACGCAGGGCGTGTCCGAGGGAATAAACTTTTTATTGGCTGCACTTATAGAGGAAAATGACGAGGTATTCCTCCCTTCTCCTTTATATCCTCTCTATGCTAATTACGTTAGGTTTTATGGAGGAAAACCTAAATTTTACAAATTAATAAGGAGAGAAAATAAATGGAGTACTGATATAAGCGATATTATAGATAATCTGTCTAAGAAAACTAAGGCTATGGTTTTAGTAAATCCTAATAACCCCACTGGAGCATTAATACCAGAAGAAGAACTTTTAAAAATTATAGAGATAGCAAGTGAAAATAACCTCATTCTGATATCTGATGAAATATATGATCAAATAGTTTTCGAAGGAAAATTCAGAAGTCTAGCATCTTTAACCAAGGAGATTCCCGTAATAGGTTTAAATGGGTTCTCTAAAACATTCTTAGTGACAGGCTGGAGGATAGGATATATTTATTTCTATGATCCTGAGGGTGTAATTAGCGATATTAAAGATTCTGTACTTAAAATGGCTAGAAACAGGTTATGTACTAATACCACCGTTCAGAAAGCAATGGCTTACGCCTTAAAAGAAGGATTTTCCCATCTTAATGATCTTCTTTCAAAACTAAAGAGACGAAGAGAACTAGTTATTAAAATATTAGATGAGACAGAGTTAATAACTCTTGAAAAACCTGAAGCAGCTTTCTATGCTTTTCCTAAGATAGAAGTTAGAGGAAAATGGGTAAGTGATGAGGATTTTGCTAAGAAACTCTTAAAAGAAAAGAAAGTACTAGTGGTACCAGGTTCGGGTTTCTACATGTATGAAGATGGCTTTTTTAGAATAGTTACGTTACCTCCAGAGGAAGTTCTAGAGGAAGCCCTTTATAGAATAATCAAATTTGTGGAAACATTCTCAAAGAATTAAGGAACTAATCGTTGTCTATCTCTCGGGAATAATACCACTTCTCTTATATTCTTAACCCCTATAATAACCATAAGAAGTCTATCAAGCCCCAGACCAAATCCCCCATGAGGGGGCATACCGTATTTAAAGGCTTCAAGATAAAAGCTGAATGTCTCAGGGTTTAACATTTTATCCTTGATATTCTCCACGAGCTTATGATATCTATGTTCCCTTTGCCCTCCAGAAGCTAACTCCAAACCCTTATAGTCCAGGTCGAAGGATTCGCTTTCCTCATTTTTCCTCATTATATAAAATGGTTTAGCTTTCCAGGGATAACAAGTTATAAAATAGGCCTCATATCCCTCCTCCTTCATGATTTCTCCTAGAACCCTCTCTGCTTCTGAATCGAGATCCTCTCCCCACTTAAGGTTTATACCTTCATTTCTTAGTATTTCTAATACCTCGGAATAGGGTATTCTCTTAAACGGTTTCCTTGGTATATTCAAATTTATATTTAGTGTACTTAATTCATCATTATAATTTATTTTTAAATAATTAAATATATGTATTATCAAATCTTCAAGTAGGCTCATTACATCCTCATAACTCTCTATAAAGGATATTTCCGCATCTATTCCCCAGCTCTCATTAAGATGTCTAGGAGTATTGAACTTCTCAGCTCTAAAATAAGGAGTTATCTCATACACTCCGGGAAGGCTACACATTAACATTTGTTTATATAGCTGAGGACTTTGAGACAAGAATGCCCTCCTGCCGAAATAATCTATCTCGAATACTGTAGCTCCTCCTTCAGCACCAGCACCGCATATCTTAGGTGTATGTACTTCAAGCAGTCCTTTTTGTGAGAGAAAGATTCTGGAAGCTTCCACTAGACCTGCTCTGATTCTAAATATAGCTTTCTGTATCGGCAGTCTTAGTGCGAAATATCTGTATTGAATGATAGTATCGAGCAGTGCTTTAGTTTTACCTGTAGGATCTAATGGAGGAGGCTCTATAGGCTCAGCTAGTACTTTAATCTCTGTTGCGTGAACCTCTCTTCCTTTCCTACTTATAATTTTTTCTGGCTCCAGACCTTTAATTTTAACAGCGGAACCCAACTTTATTTTTTTTGCAACTTTAACTAATTGGGGATTTTCTTCTCTCTTAACAACTACAGTTATGGGTTTGAGCGAATTTCCCTCTATAATTTCAATAAAAACTATGCCACCTAAACTTCTTACCTCATTTATCCATCCTTTAATAGTTATTTCTTTCAATCTGATCTCCCGGCATAGATAGATATCGATAAATTGTTCAAGGTTTCTAGATATATTAGGGTTTAGTAATGGGAAAGGTGGACAAGGGAATAAACTGTAGCGTAGAAGGATGTGATGCTCCGGCGGCGAGGTCTGTCTCTGTATCAAGGATTACAAAGCTTAATCTAAGTTTTAAAATAAAGGGTTCTAGAGGTAGGGCTTACCTTTGTAAGGAACATTACAAGGAGTTTAAGAAAGCGGAAAAAAAGATAAAGAGAATAGAAAAAAAGAGGTGGGTTTAACAATGTCAAAATATCTCTTACTATCAATCTTTTATGATGGTGATTCAGGAAAAGCAGCCTTAAAATTATATGATGTAGAGAAAGAAAACATACTTATTTTAAAAGATAGTACAGATCATAAGCCTTATTTGATAACAGATCTTAAACCTCAGGAAATAATAGAAAAATATCCTGAAGTAATTAAACATAGAGGTTTTGATCATCTAGAAGTGGTAGAAAAGTATGACTTGTTAAACGATAGAAAGGTTCTAATGACAAAAGTTGTTGCCAGGGATCCTCTCTCGGTAGGAGGTTCAAGAGGAGCTCTTAGAGATATTTTAAAGGGACATTCATGGGAAGCGAAAGTAAGATATCATAATTGCTACACATATGATAGAGGTCTTATACCTGGAACGATATATAGAATAGAAGGAGGAAGATTAACACCTATCGAGACAGAGTTACCTAAGAATGTTCTTGAAAAGCTTTCTAGCATCTACAGCGGTAATATATTGAGAGAGGTTATTGAATGGGCTAAGCTCTTTCAAGCGCCTATACCCAAGATAAGAAGAATAGCAGTAGATATAGAAGTATACTCACCTGAGCCCGAAAGAGTGCCTAACCCTGCTGAGGCTACTTATCCCATAATAGCTGTTTCACTTTACTCATCGGACGGTCTTAGAGAGGTCTTATTGCTCAAAAGAAAAGAATTAGGAGACGGCCCTACAAATGTGGATGGTATAAGACTAAGATATTTTGAAACCGAAATCGGAATGCTAAGGGAAGTGTTTGGAATACTAAATGAGTATCCTGTTGTATTAACCTTTAATGGAGATCACTTTGATTTTCCTTACTTAAAAAACAGAGCCTTAAAGCTTGGTATGAAGGAGTCTGAGATACCTATAGAATGGAACTCTAACATGGAAGAGGCTAGACTTAAGATAGGCGTGCACGTGGACTTGTTTAAGTTCTTTAACAATAGATCAATGCAGGTTTATGCTTTTTCTAACAAGTATAATGAGGGTAAGACCCTTGATGAAATTTCATATGCTTTACTGGGAGAAGGAAAAGTAGAGCACGAAAGCCCTATCTCCGACATGGATTATGTAGAATTAGCAAAATATACCTATAAAGACGCAGAATTAACCTATAAATTAACATCATTTGATGATGATCTGGTAATGAAGCTCATGATTTTACTTATGAGAATATCTAAACTCTCATTAGATGATCTAACTAGACATAATATATCAGCATGGATACGGAACTTAATGTATTATGAACATAGACAAAATAATTACCTAATACCAAACTCTGAAGATATACTTAGGGTTAAGGGTTACACAGCTACCAAAGCTATAATAAAAGGAAAGAAATACCTCGGTGCTATAGTAATAGATCCTCCTCCAGGAATATTCTTTAACGTATTAGTAGTGGACTTCGCCTCACTATATCCTTCTGTTATTAAGAGATGGAATCTCTCTTATGAAACAGTAAGGTGTCCTCACGAGGAGTGTAAGGATAATTTGATACCGGGAACTCCTCACTGGGTATGTAAGAAAAGAAAAGGACTTACTTCTAAGATAGTCGGCTTTTTAAGAGACCTGAGAGTTTATGTATATAAGCCTTTAGCCAAGAAAGAAAAAAATGCAATCCTTAGACATCAATATAATGTTGTTCAAAGCGCTCTTAAAGTGTTTATAAATGCTTCCTATGGAGTTTTTGGAGCTGAAACTTTCCCACTTTATTGTCCACCAGTTGCTGAGTGCACCACTGCGCTTGGAAGGTACTCAATAGCTGAAACTTTGAAGAAAGCCTATGAGCTAGGAATCTCAGTTTTATATGGTGACACTGATAGCCTCTTCTTGTGGAACGTCGATAAAAATAAAGTGAATACACTTACGGAATGGGTCTCAAGGAATTTGAACATAGACCTAGAGATAGATAAAATTTACCGTTGGGTAGCGTTTAGCGGTCGAAAGAAGAACTATATGGGAGTTTTTGAGAACGGAGATGTAGGTGTTAAAGGACTTGTAGGTAAAAAGAGAAACACACCTGAATTTATAAAGAATTTATTTTATAATGTTATAAAAATACTCAGTTCTGCAGAAAATATGAAGGAGTTAGAGAAGGCTATAGAAAATGTTAAAAAAGTAACTCAAGAGACTTACAATCTCCTTAAAAAGGGCAAATATACCCTTGATGAACTTGCATTTAGGGTTGTTATGACTAAGCCGTTAAAAGCTTATGTAAAGACCACCCCTCAACATGTTAAGGCAGCTAGGCAATTAGCTAAATACGGCAAACAACTAGGAGTGGGGGATATAGTTTCGTATGTTAAGATTAAAGGTAGTGAAGGAGTCAAGGCTATCCAATTGGCAAGAATAGATGAAATAGATCAAGAAAAATACGTTGAACATATAAGGACCACCTTAGAGCAGATATTTGAGGCTTTAGGTATATCATTTAATGAAATAGTAGGAATTAAATTACTTGAGAGTTTTATTAACTAGAAGTGAATTAGCCTATTTTTTCTCTTTTTATGTCATATAAGCTTTCCTTAGGTCTCCTCTGATTACAGGTCTTAACCTCAATCCTCCTAGTTTTATAGCGGTTTTCCTTATGCTTCCTTCTTTTAGAATAAATCTTAGTATATTTATTTCTTCATCAGTTAAATCGTTAAGTTTTTCGATATCTTATTGTAATTATTAATTTATTAATTAAAATATTTTTAGAAAACATAAATGTTTAATCTTACTCATTTTAACGCTTAAGTATAAAGGTTATTTCAGGATATTTTTCCACCCTTAACCCCTCCTTTTTATTTTCAAAGAGCTTAATCTCCTCTATCCTTAAGGTACCTTTTATATCTTCTAAGGAGCTCTTTATAGGTTTTAAGTACTCTTTTCTCCCAACGTTTATTATTGCAAGAGCTATCTCATCCTTAAGAGATATATTCATTTCATGTTTGGCTCTTCGCATAGATGCTATTGTATTTATTACTATATCTCCTTCTTTTATGTCCTCTTCCTTATAGTATGTTAACTTGGGCCAGGGCGAGATCGTTATGCTTTTCCATCTCTCATGTTTAAAGAATATTTTATGATATATTTCCTCCGTAATATATGGTGTAAACACTGACAGCAATCTTAACACTGTTAGTAAAACTTCGTAAAGAGTTTTCTGTGCAGCTTTTTTATCAATATTATTTTCACTAGAGACCCTATATTTTATTGCTTCAAGATAATGATCACATAGCTTATGCCATATAAAGTTAATGAGAGCAGTTACAGCTCCCATGAAATCAAAGTTTTCAAGGTGATAAGTAACATCTTTTACTAATTTCTTTGAAAGAGATAATATCCATTTATCAGTTATCCTATAGGCTTCATTGGGAACATCTGTTTTAGGGTCAAAATCTTTAAGGATTATGTAAGCAAATCGTGACGCATTCCATAATTTCGTCAGAAATCTTCTAGCATAGTCAACCCCCTCCCATGAGAACCTAATGTCTGATCCTGTAGCTGCTGAAAAGGAGGCCCAAAGTCTGAAGGCGTCAGCACCATATTTCTTAAGTACCTCCATTAAGCTAACGTAGTTGCCATAACTCTTATGCATCATTCTTCCATCGATGCCTCTCACCATTCCATTTATCAAAGCTACTTTGAATTGTGTTTTATTAAATAGGGCAATACCTCTAACTAGCAAGTAATAATCCCATGTTCTTATGATGTCATATCCGTTAGGCTGAAGATCTGCTGGGAACAACCTCTCATCTAATTTATCGGGCCATCCTGCATGAACAGCGGCTGTTATACTAGAATCCATCCAGGTATCCAACACGTCGGTCTCACCTCTTATTTTTGTCGAACCACATTTAGGACAGTTTTTTACCTTAGGTGGGTCTTTTCTAGGATCTATAGGAAGCCAGTCAGGTTTGGCTACTATGACATTACCACATTCTTCACAGTAGTATACAGGGATAGGTGTAGCGAACATTCTTTGCCGTGAAATAACCCAATCCCAATCAAGGCTTTTAATCCAGTCCTCTAATCTTTTATATGCATGTTCAGGAATCCATCTAATCTTTTTACCTTCCTCAAGTACTTTAGAAGCTAGTTTTCTAGTACTAACAAACCACTGTTTTTTAGGTATTATCTCTACAGGAGTATGACATCTCCAGCATTTACCTATGGAGCTTCGTATCTTCTCTATCTTGACCAGTAAACCTCTTCTCTTAAGTTCCTCAACAATCTTCTTCCTTGCTTCTTCTATTTTGATTCCTTTTAAGAAACCTGCATTCTCATTCATTAACCCCTTATCGTTTATTGAGATTATTACCGGTAAACCGTGCTTTTTTTGCCATTTTACGTCCATTCTATCTCCATAAGTACAGAGCATCACAGCTCCTGTTCCAAATTCCTTATCTACTTCTTTATCCGAGATTATAGGCACTTCTCTCTCATATATAGGGACTAGTGCCTTTTCCCCAATCAATGAAACATACCTTTCATCCTCAGGATGTACCACTACTGCTACACAAGAGGCAAGAAGCTCAGGTCTCGTTGAAGCTATCACGAGTTCCTTTCCATTAACTACCTTAAATTTAAAGTAATAAAGTTCACGCTCTCTTTCCTCATATTCTACTTCAGACTCAGCGATCGCTGTTTCACATCGGGGACACCATATGACTGGGTGCTCAGCCCTGTAAATAAATCCCTTCTCATACATTATAATAAAACTGAGTTGAGTTCTCCTCCAATAGTCAGGATCCATTGTCATATATTCTAGGCTCCAATCTATACTGCAACCAAGTGCCTTTAGAGCCTCCTTCATAGGTTTTATCCATTCAAGCGTATACTTTTTAGCCAATTCCAAAAACTCTTCTCTACGAAACTCACTTTTCTTCTTACCTGTAATCCTTTCTACCCTAACCTCCGTAGGTAGCCCATGGCAGTCCCATCCCTGTGGAAAAAGAACATTAAATCCCCTCATTCTCTTGTATCTCGCTACAAAGTCTATATAGGCAAAGTTTAAAGCATTACCTACATGAAGCTCTCCACTCGGATAAGGAGGTGGGGTATCTATACTATAGGTAGGTTTTTCCTGATCCTCTCTGTCAAACTTATATATTTCCCATTCCTCCCATGTTCTTCTCCACCTCTCTTCTACCTCTCTAAAATCATATCTTTTAGGAAAACTTTCGCTCATCTAGGTCCACCTAGTCAAGAATGAATCATACTTAAAAGTGTTCAATAAGTCTTTCATATGTAATTTATCAAATTTATTTAATATATATTGTTTAAAAATACAATTTTTACCTATATATAAGTAAAAACATGTTATCTTACTTCCAGCCTCATTATCACCTAACCCGCTATTGAGTTATTGTTCGTAATATTGTTTACCTTAATTATTAAATTTTCCTAGATCCATGTTTTAGGGAAAGTAATTTAATAAGAAGAAAATACCAAATAATTAAAGTTCTAATATAACTCTTAAACAACGAGTTAGGTCATTAAATAAATTTTTAAAAGATCCTATACTACTTAATGAAGACGACCTAAAGATATACCTAATTATATCAGAGGATATTAGTTCTGAATAAATAGATACATCTCTATCTTCTATATCATCTACAGAGAGAGCCATCAAAGCTAAATTTGCTTTATTGGTTTTAAATTTAATTTCAAATACAACCTCTTTTATCATATTATGTACTTTTTAAGTTCTTCAAAAAACTTTTCGATATGATCCGGGTTAACTAAAATACCACCCGCATCTTTATGGCCTCCTCCACTTTTCCCATACTTCTTTGAGAGATTACTTAGAATTTTTCCTAGATGAATATTTTCGTCCTCTATAACCTTCCTCAGTGAAAGTTTAATTAAACCATACCTTGATTTAACTCCCACGCATACAACCTTGTAAGGTTCATCACCTATCTTAGAACTAGCTAATAGGGAAGCTATAGCTCCTACTATTTTATCACTTATACGATCTCCTAGAAAGATGTAAGCTAAATTACCGAATTTCCTTAATACGTTATTCCACTCTCTTCTTATAAATCCTATAGTTTCTGATATTACTTTTCTATATTCCTTTACTAAATCTACTGCCATTCTAATATATCTCTCTGAATGTTGTGTACATAATGCTATACCTATTTCATGTCTCTCCATTCTCCCACAAGCATTAAGAACATATGAAAACTCTCTCAAATCTCTCAAAGGACTCTTAACGTCCTTACCAACCATATAATAGTTAGTACCAAATATCCTCTCTGCTTCACTCACCGAAAGGCCCATGGAGATTATGTACTTTATTAGCCCTGTAGCTAGCTTCCTCATCTCTTCGTTAGATAAATCCTTTAAAGATCTTAGTTTATCACCTGTAGAAATTTCTATACCTAACTTTTTAAGGAAATTTAAGCTTCCTCCCTCATCACCAGTAATACCAGGTATAAAGGGATCAAAGGTATACGCTAATGCTTTAACCAACGGCCTATCTAAAGGCCCAAATAACCTTAACCCTATTTTCTCCTCCACAAGATTGTATCTCTTAGCTTCTTCTACTATGATTCTGTTAAGTCCTTTCAGGGAGAATCTCTCTCCCACATCTTGCCTATCACCTAACGCGCCTACAAGAGCTATTGATGAGAGAAAAACGTACTCTTCACTAATACTCTTAGCTAGAAAGTAGGCTATACCCGAAGAACTTATCTCTGTAGATCCATCTATTCCATAGAAATAAGGGTTAATTTCATAGACACAGCTGTCTTCCCCCTCTAAAGAAGATCCATCTTCAGGTGTATGATGATCAAGTATAAAGATATTCTTCCCCTTTATCGAAGGTCGCTTTACTCCACTACCCATATCAAGCAAGAAGACGTTTTTATAGCTTAGGGAGAAGACATGGTCTAGTAATTCTGGGGTTAGTTGCTCGACTATCTTTAGTTGATAGAATATTCCTATATCACTTAAGACCTTAGTTATTATGGAGGCTGAGGAAATGCCGTCCGCATCATAGTGTGATATAACAAGCGCTGGTTCATTAATTTCTTTAAGCCTATAACCTGCCTTATTAATGTCTTTGAGAAAGTTTTGAAAGGACACCTTCATGCAAATATAGCCATTTTCTCTGGTTTGTATTCCCAATCTTCAGGTAACATTCCTCTTCTCTTATAGTATTTTACAAGCCGCCTTACTTTAGATTCTAAAAGTTGTAATCCTCTCTTAGAATGATAATCTTTAGGATGTTCTTCTAAATGTCTCCTCACCCTTACAGCTCTCCTTATTAAATTATACAAATCCTCAGGTATATCAGGTTGAAGACCTCTCTCCCTTAAAATTCTAGTTATTTTTTTACCAGTAATGGCCTTAACTAAGGGTATCCCATATTGGTCTCGTAGTATTGTTCCTATCATTGAAGGAGGATAACCCTTTCTATAGAGAGATATCACTAATTCCTCTACATCTTTAGGTGAATACTTTACCCAGGCAGGAACACCCAATCTCGCAGGTCTAGTAGAGTGAGACTTTCCCTTCTCCTTAGATTTCCTCATTTCATCACCAAATGCTGTAACCTAATTTTAGCTTAGATTGTTAAATCCTTTACTTTGCTTATGAGATTCCCTTCTCTCGCTAATGTATCTTCCTCTCATTCTAATCTCCCTCACTTTATTCAATATTTTCTCTTTCCACTCCTCACCCCTAACACTACTATATCCTTTAATGAATGCCTCGAACAACCTTCTCGCATGTGAAGGGTGTGTGCTTTCAAGAGCTCTTAACATAAGATGTATATCTACTCCTTGTTTCTCTACTTCATTACTAAATTCTCCTAAACCAAAGTCTATAAAAAATACTTCATTCTTCTCCGTAAGAAGCATATTAGATGTTGTAAGATCTCCGTGAATTATTCCATTTAAATGAAGAATTCCAACATTTTTACCAATTTTTATAAAAATTTCTAAGCACTCCGAAAGTTTAATATGATCTATGATATCCCTAAGTTTAGGTCCTTTAACGTATTCTAATATCAGAAGTCCTGCTTCAGGATTAATAAATAATACAGAGGGTACTGGGACACCGTTAAACTTAGCCTCACTTAACAACTTAGCCTCATGACTTGTTCTTGTTTTCCTTAGATGAAGATCAAGTATTGTATTTCTGTAAAGTTTAGGATATCTAAGTTTAAATATTACTTCCTCCTCTAACCATTTTCCCCTAATGAGCGCAGCTTCAGCACCTATATTCACTATTTCCTCAGCTTCAGCATCTCTTTCTATCTTTGATAAATATTTTAATATATTTTCTTCTATTTCCTCCAGGGAATATCTACCTCGTCAAGTCTCCATAAAGGTTTTATTACACTTTCCTCTATAGTTATCCTAACTCCGTGAGCAAAAGCGAGAGCTCCTGTATAAGCTATCATAGCTCCATTATCTCCTGCATATTCAGGATTTACTGGTTTAAATAAAGCTCCATGTAATAACGCCATTTTTTCTAACTTATCTGTAAGTATCTTACTCCTAGCGACACCTCCTGTAAGGGCGATCTCTCTTTTATTTAAATGACTTAGCCCTCTTTCCGCAACTTCCACTAACATCGAATAAGAGGTCTCTACTAAACTATAACATATGTCTTCAAGTCTATAAGATCCCTCTTTAAGAAGTCTAATAGCATATGTTAGAAGTCCGCTAAAGGACAAATCTTGACCCTTAACCACATAAGGCATTCTAATGTACTTCTCTCCTCTTAAAGCTATTTCCTCCACTTTAGGTGTGCCTGGGAGACCTAAGCCGGCCTCTCTGGCAAATACATCTAAACAGTTGCCCAAAGGTATGTCAAGGGTCTCTCCAAATACTCTATATCGCCCCTCAACATAGGCTATAATCATAGTGTTACCTCCTGCAACATAGACCACGAGAGGATCGTTAAATCCTGTAGTTAACCTAGCTATTTCTACGTGAGCCACAGCATGATTGACAGGTATTAAAGGCTTAGAAAATTTGAGAGAGAGAAAGCGAGCTAGGGTAGCACCTATTCTCAAACAAGGACCCATGCCGGGCCCCAAAGCTATCGCTATTCCGTCTACATCCTCTAACTTAATCTCAGCGGTTTCTAAAGCCTCTTTAAGGACCCTAACTGCTACCTTACTATGATGCTCAGCCATTTCTCTGGGATGAAGACCATCACTTCGTGGAACATATATAGAGTTTACGTTAGCAAGTATCTTACCTTGAGAAGAGGCAATACCTACACCAAAGGTATGTGCTGTGCTTTCTATTCCTAAAACTATTATCTCTCTGTTCATTTCATTTTTTGGTGATAAACTCCGTATAGTTACATCTTCCACAATGCCATCTTTCAACAGGCTTCATATGATGTGCCATTATGGATCCACAACGTGGGCATTTTCTATTTTTAAGTCTTATTACTCCTTTGTTGTAGTCATATTCATAAAATTTATGAGCTCTCAGAACCACCTTTCTCACCACCTTCTTTCTTACCTTCCTCTCTCACTTCCTTATTTTTCCTTATAACGTGTTCTGGCTCAATTTCTAATCCTCTTTTCTCATCATAATATATATGTACTTTAACTTTGGAGACTCCCACACCATATAGTGTCTCTATTCTCCTGACGAAGACCTTTTCTTTACTCACTTTAAACATATCTGCTACTTTCTCTCTTAGTTCCTTTCGCGAAAGAGTCCCAAGTCCCATATGATTAACTACTAATTTAACCTCCTTTCTCCCCACTAGTTTATTCTCTCTTAAGGTCTCTATTTTTACATCATATCTTGCTTCAGCCATAATATACTCCCTTTCAAAAACAAACTAGCATAAACATCCTATACTTTTATAATTAACCTCCTAAAGGTTAAATTTAGGTCTAAAGGGTAGTACCTGAAATGAGAGCTATGTTGTTACAAATTGTTCTCAAAGAATTAAGGGAAAGAAGGGTAGTAGATGTTAATTTTCTATCAAAAACCATAGGTCTTCCTAGCTCAGAAATAGAGCGAATATTAGAGCATCTTATTAGAAGGGGTGTTCTGGAAGAAGTAAAATGTAAAGAGTGTGTGAACTTTGTCCTTTTTATTCCTTTTGCACTTTTAAGAATAGAACAAATTTACATAAGATTAGGTTATTTAAACTAAATTCTAACAAATATTATCATTATTACAGTAGTTATAAGGTCTGAAAATGTTGAAACTAATGGATTAACAAAATCATCCGGGTCTAATTTAACTCTATAAGCTAAAAAAGCTACAAAGAGCGATATTAAAGCAATAAGAATCGAAGAAACGACTCCTGTTATCAGTATTAAGAAACCTTTGAACGATAACTTTCCTATAGTTACACTTGGTAATAAGGTATAACCTGCAAACATTGTTAAAAGTGCTAATTTTATTCCTACTAATTCATTAAAATTTTCAGTTATGTAATCACAAAATCCTCTCACCTTCCCCAGTGCCAATCTAGTAGTTGCCAAGGAACCAACTATAGAACCCACATCGCCTATAGTATCTATAGTAGCCGGGTATACAATATATACATAAGGAGGAAAGCTCTCTTTGCTTATACCTAATGTAGTACCTGTAAGGAATGCTATAAAAAGTGTTACGATAACTGAAAGAGTTATCTTAGATAATATTTCAATGAATTCCATACTTATTACATTAGTTTTTATTATATAAATAATCCATGGTAAAATTAATATAAAAATAATAAACATAGATAAAATAACTCCATTATTGAAAATTAACCATATTACCAAAAAATATGATAATGTAACTAATATATCAGCTATCGTTGACATTATAGGATAAACTAAGTAATCAGGATCATATCCTTTTTTAAAGGCTGTAAAAGCCACTACTAATGTGACCCCCGAAACCATGAAGAAAGATAAAACCATGGAACTTATGGCTACGGCACTTACTTCAACCGCGTCACTTCCAGTAGCTAAAGATATCAAAGGTCCTAAGAAACAACCACCAAAAGCACATAGAATCATCATAGAAAAATATAGATTCCAGAAATACTCTGTATTATTTTTGAAATTCGCTTTCACAATACCTAAATGTAAACCTGTACTTAGTCTACCAGTAAATATACCATTTATAACTCCCCTAACACTCAACATGGCTGGATATAAGTAAATAATCCATCTGTAGCTTCTCTCGAAAGGTATTATTAGCTTATAAAGAAGTATACCTGGTATTATTCCACCTAGATCAAAAATTAATGAGAACATTGCATTTTTGTAAGCATTATAGGCTTCGCTTTCAGCTATAAGGTTTATTAAACCTTGCACGACCCCATCTTAGTGTTCACCATGGTTCTGATACTATCTTTCGAATCGCAAAATGATAAATTCTTTTGCCTTCTTATCTCCTGGGGGAATTTTTGAGAGTTCTTCACATATGGAACACAGCAGGAGTTGCCAGTGTTATAGCTAAATATCAAGCTAAAATACTAGGTTGGGAGACATGGGTAATTACGAGAAGTAAGTATGATCCCTATAACTTAACGTATTATGGTACTAAAGTGAAAGATCCTAATTATATATTCTATATAAGAGTATTATTAATTGCTCGTAAATATGATTTAATACATCTACACTCTTTTGATAAAATAATTCCTTTAATGAAGAAAATATATCCTAATAAACCTATAGTCATGCATTACCATGGTAGTGAAATAAGAAATAAATGGGAGAGTAAAAAGAGGTATTGGTCTAAGGCTGATGTAGTGTTAATTTCTACTAGAGATCTCTTAAATAATGCTCCAAACGATGTTATTTACTTACCTAACCCTGTTGATTTAGAAATTTTTAAACCTATGTCTAATTTAACAAAAAATATGAATGCAGCAATATACGTATATGACCCATTAAACCCTGCTCTTTCAAAAGACATTACATGGGCTAAAGAGATAGCTAAGAGATATAAGCTTAATTTAAAAATACATAATAGAAGAAAAACACCAATAAATCATTTAAATATGCCTCTATTTCTTAATAAATTTGAATATTTTATAGATAGAAAGAGTATTCCTTCACTTAGTAAAACAGGTTTAGAAGCTTTAGCATGCGGGCTCAAAGTTATACGATGGGATAATAACGTCATCACTCGTTTACCTAGTGATCATAAGCCTAAATATGTTATAGAAAAACTTTACGATATATATGAAAGTATTTTAAGAAATACGGTTTTTTAAAATCTCTTTAGCCTCTTCGAAATCGGGCTTTCCGTCCTTTAATGGCACTTTAGTTAGAATGTGCTTTATAGAACCGTCGTCATACTCTATAAATACCTGTGGTATATCGCTACCACCTAATTCATCTTTTTCACCATGTTTTTTAAGAAAAATCCAGTCCTCAAGCTTCTCCTCAAATTCAAGATTAGCATCAGAAGCCAGTTCTTCACAAATTTTTCTAAGCTTAGAATGGAAAGGTGCCCATGTAGCGCTTACAAGTATTATTTTCTTAGGTTCTGCCATATTTAACACCCCTCTATCGTCATGCTATAGGCTTATTCCTCCTCCTTAAGCATTTCGCTAATAGATTTAACTTCTCCTCTCTTCTTGTATACTATCTTTGTTTCTAACCTAATAGGGAATCCCAGCTCATAAAATATTCCATAAATAAAGTTCGCATCTAAACGTCCCCTTATCTTGCCTAGAAGATAAAGTTTTCCAATAGTTTCCCCGATCTTTTTAGCTTGAAGAGGATATTGAGATAAAGCGTTCTCAAACAATTTCTTCCCATCACTTGTTAATAATTTTAGAAAGATTGAGTAAGGGTCAGGATCCTTACTCTCCTTCCTCCTAGCCTCTTCTAAGAGTTTTCTTTTTTGAAGCTCTAAGAGTTTTCTCATTCTGAGTAACCTAAGCTCATCCGTTTCCTTGCTCATCTAGTATCCCCTTTTACTTTAAATACTACTATTAAATTATATAGTATCTATATTGATTCAGCAGCTTGTTAAAGCATACTTTATTACTATTAAATATGACAAATATTAATGTAGAGGGATTTCAATCGTGCCCAAGTGGTGGTTAATACCTATCACTGAAGAGAACTGGTACATAGTTGAAAGAACTAATACATATGGCGCTCCATCTAAGTCCCCCAGAAAGCCTTGGAAGAAAATCAGAAAAGGAGATTTCATAATTTTTTACATAAAAAAGAAAAAATCAAATAAATTAGGAGGGTTCATAGTAGGTGTGTACAAAGTAATGTCTGATTGGTTTAATAATAAGGAATTTCTATGGCCGGATGAGCGAGAAAACTTTGAGGTTATATACCCATGGAAGGTTAAAATTAAAAAGATATTAAGAGGATACGTGGAATTTGAAAAATTAATGTTTAGATTTAAATTTATAAAAGATACACATATGTATTCTCTATATCTGAGAGGTACACCTGCTAATAGAGGGAGACCCTTACCCAAGGAGGATGTTGATATTATATTAAAAGCTTTGATTTCAAAATACTCTATGTGATTATTATGGAAAGGAGGTTTGAATATAGGGGAGTAAAAATAGTTGTAAAGAAAGGAGATATAACTGAGGAGAATGTTGAAGCTATTGTTAATCCTGCAAACTCGCTTATGATAATGGGCGGTGGTGTTGCCGGTGCGATAAAGCTTAAAGGTGGTGTAGAGATAGAGGAAGAAGCTAGGAGACACGCACCCGTTCCCATAGGTAAAGCCGTCACCACAAAAGCAGGGAGACTTAAAGCTAGGTATATTATACATGCTCCTACTATGGAAAAACCGGCTATGAGGATAGGAATAGAGAACGTAAAAGCGGCTGTTAAGGCTGTGATTCAGGAAGCTCTAAAGCATAAGATTACTAGATTAGCCTTTCCCGCTCTTGGGGCAGGGGTAGGTGGTATAAAAGTTAAGGACTCAATATTGGCAATCCTAAATCAGCTTAAGGAAGCGATAGACAAGGGAGTAAAATTCGATGAAGTAAGATTAGTTGCATGGAGTGAAAGTGATTTTAGAGAGTTCTTAAAAGCCGTAGAAGAAGCTCTTTAACTCCTCTTTTTATTAAACTTAACTATGGTAGAGGAAACTATTGAGCCGCTGGGAATCATTATAAGCTGCGACCCATCCTCACTTCTAATAATGGTATGCATTATTGTTATATCTTCTACAACACCTTTATTTCCTCCTATAATCACGTAGTCGCCTACCTTAAAGGGTCTGGAGAATATTAGGAAAATTCCTGCGACTGCATGGTTGAGCACCGTTTGCGTAGCAAATCCCACTACTAGGCCAGTGAATGATCCTAACGTTATAGCGGCTGAAGGATTAAGATTGAAAATAGATGTTAAAACAGATATTAGAACAGCTATTCCTACTATTCTTGTTATCGATCTTAATGAAGCAGCTGTTGAGTGATCAGATACCTTCCTTATACTCCAATATATGAAATGAGAAAAGCTAGAGACTACTTTATAGCCTAGTACTAGAAAAATCAGCGCCAGAATATAGTTCTCATAGGAAAGAAGCATTAAAGAGACATCTCTTATAGCTTCTATCTCTATTTTACTTAGCGATTTAATTGCAAAATCCACTAAGAATATAGTTATTATTAATAATATTAACCAAATTAAAGTTTTTCTTGTATACCTAGTTACGTTGATCCATATCTCATTCATACTCATAGTAAAGCTATAAACAGTAATAACCGTTTAAGCTTTATTACATTATTGGGCTTATGAAATCACGAAGCTTAGTCAAGATAGGTAATAGTTATTATGTTTCTTTACCTAAGAAATGGGTTATTAGCCAGGGTCTTAATGAGGTAAAAGAGGTTTACGTTAATCCTAGAAGTGATGGAGTTATCGAGATTCTACCTTCCACCTCTGAAACATCTAAACCCTCTGTTAGAAGAATAAAGTTAACTAAGTTTATCGAAAGAGAAATATTTTCAGCATATCTTGCTGGTTACGATACCATTATAGTAGAAATAAATCATAACTCAGAAAAAACGCATACATTTTCCAGCGTATTAGAAAGAGTTCAACACTTACTTGTGGGTTTGGAGATAGTTGAAGAAAGCGATAGAGAGGTTATTCTTCAATGTTTTATTCGAGAAGACTATGAAATAACCCAGATAATAGCTAGAATGGAAGCATTAGCTAGGAGCATGTATGTAGATGCTGTCAAAAGCTCTTTTATGGATAACCCAGAGCTAGCTAGATCCGTTATAAGAAGAGATGATAGGCTTGATCGACTTTATTTTCTCACAGTTAGGCTTATAAGAAAACTCATCAGTAAGCCCATAATTGACTCCTTAACAAGGGTTAAATTGTTAGACTATAGGCTTCTAGTTAGGGAGTTAGAGGAAATCGGGGATATAGGTGAAGAAATAGCACTTAATAGAGAAGAATTTAAAGTTGAAGAAAAAACTCTTAGGATTGTTGAAAAAATAGCTAAGGTTGAAAGAAAATTAGTAAATGCTGTTTTAAGAGGTGAAGGATGTGGAGAGCTGGATATATCCTCATTAGTTAAAATTAAAAATATATTAGAAAAAGAATTAATTAATAAAAATATGCACTCTATTTACAGTTATTTACTACTAATAGTGAAAAGATTAGAAGATATAGCTGACTTAGTAGGATGAACTGTAAAGGTTATAAGAACTTAGCCTTAACTTTTAATAATTTATCATTACCTCTATTGGGAGAAGTATGGATATTGAAGAGAAAATAAACATAGTTAAGTCAATAGCAGCAGAGATAGTAACCGAGGAAGATTTAAAAGTCTTATTCGAAACTAAAGAGCATCCAAGTGCTTATGATGGATTTGAACCTTCAGGTCTCGCTCACCTTCCTCTAGGTATTTATAGACCTTTAATATTAAAAGAATTATTAAAGACAGGTATAAAGTTTAAGTTATTATTAGCTGACACACATGCATGGATAAATAATAAAATGGGTGGAGACATAGAAAAGATAAGAAGATCAGCAGAGTATTACTTAGAAGTATGGAAAGTTGCAGGTAAGGTTTTGGGGGTTGATCTCTCTTCAATAGAAGTCATATGGCATAAGGACTTCTTTGATGATCCCGAATATTGGCGCAAAGTTCTTCTTATAGCTAAGAACCATACAATAACTAGAACTAGGAGAGCACTTACTATAGCTGGCCGTCTTGATGCGGGTAGTAACCCTACCTCATTTTACTTCTATCCTTCCTTACAATGTGCCGATATATTTCATCTTCAAGTGGACATATGTCAGTTAGGCTTAGATCAAAGAAAGGTCAACGTTTTAGCTAGAGAAATGAGCGAAAAAATAGACCCGGCGTATAATAAACCTCTTTATAAGGTTCTTGGATATGAAGGAGGAGTAAACGGTAAACCCGTTCTGGTGCATCATAGCATTATTCCTGGACTTGAAGAACCCCCTAAGACCTCTGTAGGTTATGACGAGGATGAAAGGATTGATAAAGTTATTGCATATAAAATGTCTAAGTCAAAGCCAGAAACCAGTATATTTGTACATGACCCTCCTGAGGTAGTAAGAAAAAAGATAAGAAAGGCATATTGTCCTCCTAAATCCTCAGTCGAGAATCCTGTACTTAGTTACGTGAAAGAGATAGTTTTCAGAGCATATAAGGAGTTTACCGTAGAGAGAAAGGGTAAGGAATCATTAACCTTTTATAATTATCATGACCTTGAAGCATCTTACATTAGAGGTGAAATCCATCCCCTGGATTTAAAAAATGCGCTAGCCGACTACTTGATAAGACTCATAGAACCTATCCGAAAACATTTTGAAACAAATATACATGCTAAGAATCTTTATGAAACGATAAAACAGGCAGAAATAACCAGGTAAATTTCTAAGTTTTACATGGACCTCATTAAAATAAGGGTATACCCTGCCTTACCTGCTTATTAAACTCAGGAAGACCACAGTAGATAATAGGCTCATTATTGTGGAAGCCGTAGAAACCTCTATTTAGTGAACATTTAAGGCATGTTTTAAAGCTGATTCCTCTGTTCTTTAAAACACAGGGAACTATTAAATCAACCTTCCTTGGTTTACCAGGTCTAAGAGCACACTTAACCTTAAGTTTAGGCCAAGTACCCTCTGTTCCTTTAAAGAATGGGCATTTAGTACACTGATCAAAGCGTATAGCTTCATTCTTAGGACATCCTTCTACAACAGCCGCTATGCTAAGTTTATAATGTGTTAATGTTTGAGCCAATGTGAATCACCTAAAAGACGTAGTTAATTGTGAAGAAAACCTGATTGTCAGATGATTGTCAGCTATCACTGGCGGAACCCTTAGATATTTTACTTATATTTTAAAAATAGACCGAAACGTTTAAATACAGGAGAACTAGGCTGTATACGTAATTTATAATGTCAGGTGACATCCTTAAGACACTTTTAAGATCAGAAGGTAGAAGAAGATTAATCACCGAAATAGCCAAAGAAAGAATAATATCTACCAGTGAGCTTGTAAAAAGAACCGGATTAAGGAGACAGTCAGTAATAGAATATATAAAGGAGTTTGAAAAGGTCGGATTAATTGCTGTGAAAAAAGATCAGAAACCTTGGATAGTTATATCCTCTGATGAGCTTGAATATTTACTGTTACAACTTCCTATAGCTCCTAAACATGGATATATAAAGGAATATCCTTGTAACTGGTCTGAGTTCCCAGAATGTTTATTTAAAAATAGAAAACTTAACCTAATATTTGTTTGGGGAGCTCGCAGTCTTACCATAGCTAAAGCACATGATGCTGTAGGGATCCCTGAGCTTGTAACTAAGTTAGTACTCAAAGCTCTAAGAGCAGGTCTTACAGATAAAGACATAAGGATAATCTCTTTAACCGACATAGAGGCTGCTGAAGACCCCACTATACTTAAAAGTAATATGTTCGTAATAGGCTCTGGAGTAGCAAATTTACTCACAGCTAAGATATTCGAGATGTTAAGGCCTCCTATAAGGTTCGAACCACCTATGGGAAGAGAGATAGTTTCTGATATAACAGGAACCATATATTCTGCTGGTGATGAAGTGTTTAGAAATGCAGGAATAGTAGGATTACTTCCTAATCCCTGGAATAAAGGCAAGGTCATAATTTTAGCTGCAGGAATATTTAGACATGGGACAAGAGGAGCTATAAAAGCAATTCTTTACCATCTTACAAGCAAGGTTATAAGAAATCATACTCTAGCGAATATACCGATAAGAGTCATAAGGGCATCTTTAAAAGGAGATTTTGAGGGATTTCTAGAATAAAAATATAATTTTACTATAAAAACGTATGAAAAAACAACAAATATATGTTTATGAAAAAACTAAAAATTACTACTTTTCAGGTTACTTTTATCACATTAAAATAAAAATTTAAGTACCTGAAAAGTATTAGTTTTATACAGGTATTATGATATCAACAAGAGCTTTAAAAAGAAAAGTAGTATATATTTCCTTAATAGCACTCGTGTTGTGTTTGTTATTTTTATCAAAAGTAACTACATATGAAAGAAAGATATCCGAAGTACCAAGTCTTGATATTAAAGCTCCAAGAGAGATACTATGGAATGAGGAATTTAGAGTATATCTAACTTTCATAAGTTACCCTACATTAGCAGGATATGAACCTGTTATATTGCTCGAACTACCCAGAGGATTAAATATCCTTCATGCAAGTTTTCTTAATGTAGATCTTGATATAGAAATCTTTAATGATATAGATAAAGATGGTAATATATACATAAGGTATTCTAATACTTTTTATAAGTATATCAAGGTAAAATTACTAGACAAGGGAAACTCCGTTGCTAAGATAAAAATACCACTCATTCATCTTGCATCACCTACTGAAATAGCTTTAGAGCTTAAATACTCAGGTCCTTTAAATTCTCTTATTTTAAATTTTACACCTGTTTTTGCATTAGGCAAAGATCCTTACGACAATCCTAATCTCGATCCACCTATAATAGGAAGAAGTATAAAGTTTCACATTAAAGTAGATTATTTAAGCATAAGATTAACGTCAAATCTGATATTTGATAAAGCAGTAATAGGACCCAATTGGCCCTTCAAGCTTATAGCTACTGTTAATCTGCCCAAGTTAGTAGAAGTGTCTAATTTAACACTTGAAATACACTTACCAGACAATGTTCAATACATTGATTTCTCCTCAGGAAACGTAATATGTGACATAATTAAAGAGCCAAGCACTAGGGAGCCTGGGGACTCCTTAATATTACACATCGATAAACTCAAAGGAGATCTCACAACAGAAGATGTTAAAATAGAGCTTAGTGCATTTATCAGGAAACCTGAAAGATCTATAGACAGCTTAAGGTCTTATTCTTTAACTGCTATTTTTAAAGTGAAAGCTATAATTAATAATGATACAAAAGTATCAAAAGAGACATACTATAATTTTTCAGCTGTACCCTATAGGATAGTTGAAACTTATTCACTAAGTGAGGACAGAGGTCCTAAAGGTATTAGTCCGTTAGATATTCTTGAGTTTGAAATAAGAGTTGATGTCTCTGACTTCATTAGGACACCTATTAATAATATAACACAAATACTAAGTGATGGGTTAAATTTTGTAGGAGAATACATACCTATATTAAGAATCAACCAAAGAGGATCTTTAAACTCACTAAGTTTAGTGCCTGATAAGGATTTTACCATCACACCACGTGATAATAAAGGCAACCTTAAGATCACATTCTACGTATCTAAGGCTTTAGCTAGAGTGACGGAAGGAGAGGGGAACATAGTCGGTGGCCTCTATGACTTAATAGTCCGTGATGGTTATAAGTATACTCCTCCCTATAACACATCAGGATATGGTTATGGTAAAACCTATTTAGTTATAAAATTTAAAGCTAAAATAGGTGAAACATATTTTAGAAATAAACTAGGTAATGAATATATTGTTTCCAATGACATACTAAAGTGTAAGGTAATTTTAGACTTAAAACTATATAAGGATTCACATTTAACAGTCATAAAGTTGCCTGAAAATGATATAGAAGTTCATGCTACTAAGACTAACTTACTAATACCGGGTAAAGACGTTACGATTGCAGTAAAGTTTAGACTACCATTAGGACGCTCTGAGAAAGTCAAGTTAACCCTTAAGCTTCCCAAACCGATACTTCTCGTCAATTACAGTAAAGGAGTAAAGCCATTCAGGAATAACACTCTGTCATTATATAGAGGTGGTGGTAATCCTCCTTCGGGATATTGGAGCATAGGAGTATACGATACGTTGTTTTCAAGGCTAGGTGTTATACCGAGGTTAATCTCTCTTGAGAAGAGAAATGAGCTGATATTATACTATGGAGATATTCAGGCTAATATTACCAGTGAGTTAATAGGAGAGGTATATTTCACATTGAAGGCTACAGATTTTCCCTATATTCTTCCTAAGACTATGTTAATTGCCGAGCTAAGTTATGAGAACTCATATAGACAGCTATTTGTCAAAAGAGGAGCGTTGGAGTTTAAGGTAATTAACCCTCTCTTATCAGTTTCTAAGCGCATAGTAAATAGGGGCGAATTCTACCCGGATGCGGGAGACACGGTAAGGTTTAAGGCTGAGATAATTAACAGAGGTGAGGCACCTGCATATGACGTAGTGCTTAACCTAGTTCTAGATACGTGTTCACGTAAAGACACTCTAAGTATATGTAGTATGCCTTACCTTGCTAATTTAACAGGTTTGAGGATATTCTTCCTAAACGGAACTGAGATCCCTATCTCCTATAATATCACATATAGTGAATTAACGTATGAGGGAAGAACTTACAGAGTACCTACTTTACTCTCAATAGATCTTAAAAGACCTATAAACCCTGGAGAGTCTATTATACTTGAGTATAACTTAACTTTAGGTTCTGAAATAGCTCCTGCACAAAGAATGGTTGATATCCTACAGATAAAGAGCTACTCTTCAATCCCTGGAGGCGATAATCTGATAGATCCTCAAGACCCTCCGACGAGAAGTAACGTTCTTTTAACCAAAAAGATCACATGTAATAAGACACTAGTATCATCAGATGAGGGTACAGAAGGTTCATACCTCACCATAGGTGAAGAAGCTCTAATAAGAGCTAGTATAAGATTACCTGAAGGATTCATAGGAGCAGGTAAGTTAAGAATAATTGAAAGCATACCTCCTGGCATGACTTACGTTAAGGAATCTCTTAGAGTCTATTTTAGAGGGATCAAACCTATTCCATGGAGAATAGAGGCTCCATGGGAAATATTGGGTTCTCCCTCTCCAGGGGACTCATTTGAGATAGTGTTTGATGAAGCTATCAGAGTACCTCCTGATAACGATCCCGCGAATGATCCTGAGATAGTTATATTGTACAAAATAAGGGTAGCTGATATAAAGGAAAACTATGAATTAGGTGCTGACTTTATAAGAGAGGTTACTGGAAGAACTGACATAACTGTATATGAGACCTATGAACCTTGCGTCGCCCAAAAGTTCTATGTTGTTCGTCCACAGTTATTAGTTAAGAAGGTATTCGAGCCCGAGAAGGCGTATCCTGGTCAAAGAGTTAATGTCTCAATAACTATAACGAACATAGGCTCTTCTCCTGCATTTGAGACTGAAGTAACCGACGTATTAGATGCGACTATATTCGATCTTAAATCGTTTACCTTAATCAGCGAGCCTTCAATTTTTAACTACACCTATAGCATGGATGGAAGGTTAATAATCTCAGGGAATTTAGGTCCAGGAGATAAGGATCAATTAAAGTTCAGTATAAAAACGCTAAAAGAAGCTAGTGCTCCTCAAACTCTTAGTAATCTATTAACCATTAAATATACTACGCTTAAGGGTGTTATAGCTAGAGAGGCTACTCTCACTGGACAGGAAGTAGCCCTGTTTAAACTTGCCACATGCAATCCTAACATTAGGCTTTATGCCAGTGCCAACGCCACGATGGTTAGGGAGGGTGATGTCGTTGGCTACGATGTGAGGGCTGTGAACGCTGGTAACTGCACTTTGAGCAACGTTTCCGTGGATGCATTGCTGCCTCGTGGCATGAGGGTTGTGGGTGTCGAGCCTGAGCCCTTGGCTGTCTCGGATAGGTCTGTAAGCTGGGTTGTGCCTAGCTTGGAGCCTGATGAGGAGGCTGTGCTCAGGTTTTACGCTATGGTTGAGAGGGGCGCTGTGGGGCCTTTAGTGAGCTATGTTAATGCCACAGCCCTACCACCTACTGGAGATGCCGTAGCTAATTCAACCATGGCTAGCGTGAGCATCTACACGGTTAAGTTCAGGCTTTATGCCAGTGCCAACGCCACGATGGTTAGGGAGGGTGATGTCGTTGGCTACGATGTGAGGGCTGTGAACGCTGGTAACTGCACTTTGAGCAACGTTTCCGTGGATGCATTGCTGCCTCGTG